>Ga0268349_1000032_pt1 | contig 27955 bp, 26 predicted proteins | sample G5R2_MAIN_18SEP2_FD_190164 | JGI IMG/M metagenome (GOLD analysis project Ga0268349, IMG submission 190164) | Phyllosphere microbial comminities from switchgrass, GLBRC, Michigan, United States - G5R2_MAIN_18SEP2017_LD1 | ecosystem: Host-associated > Plants > Phyllosphere > Phylloplane/Leaf...
CATCCTGGTAAGGCAATGGGCTGAAGGTAACGACATTTACCTGACCGTTTCCAACGCGGGTAGCTTCCCCGATGAGGTGCTGACCAACCTGGCAACGCCCTACTTCATCTCTACCCGCAGCGAAACAAAGGGCTGGGGGCTGGGCCTACCCATTGTGAAGGCCTTGTGTGAAAGCTGCGGGGGCCATGTGTCGTTCAACAACGACAATGGCAATGCCACTGTCGCAGTGCGCCTTCCCCTCTCCCTGCTAGGCACCGCTGGCAGGGAGTGAAGCGTAGCGCTGCGATGGCTTCAAAGGCCGTCGCGGGCAATGTCCATGGCAAAGTACGTAAGGATGAGGTCAGCGCCTGCACGCTTGATGGCGCCCAGGCTCTCGCGCATGACACGCGCTTCGTCAATGGCACCGGCCAGGCCACCGAACTTGATCATGGCGTACTCACCACTCACCTGGTAGGCCGCCAATGGCAAGCGGGAGGCCTCACGGATGTCTCGAATGATGTCCAGATAGGCACCTGCAGGTTTTACCATGAGGGCATCGGCGCCTTCCTGTTCGTCCAGCAATGACTCACGCACCGCTTCACGGCGGTTCATGGGGTTCATCTGATAGGCTTTTCGGTCCCCCTTGAGGGCCGTTCCACCGGCTTCCCGGAAGGGGCCATACAACGCCGAAGCAAACTTGGTGGAATACGCCATGATTGAGGTCTGGTCGAACCCGGCCGCATCCAGCGCTTGGCGAATGGCTTGAACCTGGCCGTCCATGGCAGCCGAAGGGGCAATGAAGTCCGCACCGGCCTGGGCAGCCACAACGGCTTGTCGGCCTAGGTTCACCAAAGTGGCATCGTTGTCCACTGCCTCACCATGCAGTACGCCGCAGTGCCCATGGGAGGTGTACTCACAGAAGCAGGTGTCCGACATCACAATCATCTCGGGCACAGTGTCCTTGCAAATCCGCGCCATGCGCGCCACGAGGCCGTTTTCGTTCCAGGTGTCACTGCCCGCAGCATCAAGGTGGTGGGACACCCCAAAGGTCATTACGGAGCGGATGCCCGCCCGTGCGTAACGCTCGATCTCACTAGCCAGGCGTGATTCGGGAATGCGATTGACCCCAGGCATGCTGATGATGGGCACAAAATCATCAATGCCCTCTTCCACAAAGATCGGCAGCACCAGGTCCTGAAGTCGGAACTCTGTTTCTTGAAACACTGACCGCAGCGATTCCGACCGGCGCAAGCGGCGCGGACGGCTGACGGGAAACACATTGCTCATTTGGATACCTTTGCATGGTTAACTGACGCGCGCGTAACCGCCGGGCACGCCCTTCTTGGATAACACCCACTGCCACAGCTGAATCTCTCTGGCTCTGAAGGCCCCGGCGCAGGACAACAGATAATAACGCCACATCCGGAAGAACGGCTCGCCCATGTGGTCGGCAAAGCGAGGCCAGGCCGCTTCGAACCGTTCACACCATGCCATCAAGGTCTTGTCGTAATCGGCGCCGAAATTGTGCATGTCCTCGGCCACGAACAAGCCGTCGATGGCATCCCCAACCTGTCCAACGGAAGGAAGGTCGCCGTTGCGGAAAATGTACTTGTCGATCCAGCGGTCCGTTGTGCTGTTGCGCTTGTTCTTGCCAATGGTGTGGAGCAGAAACAACCCGTCCTGTTTAAGGCAGCGGTGAACCGTTTCCATGTATAGCCGATGGTTCTTGCGGCGCACGTGCTCAAACATGCCTACGCTGACAATATGGTCAAACGGCTCATTGATATTCCGATAATCCTGTAGGCGAAAGTCCAGTGGCAGGCCTGGATAGCGGGCCTTGGCCCAATCACATTGCTGGCGGGAAATGGTCACGCCCACGCAGGTTACGCCGTAGTGCTGAGCTGCATAGGCCATGAAGCTGCCCCACCCACACCCGATGTCCAGCACACGCTGCCCGGGTTGCAGCTTTAGCTTGCGGCAGATCAGGTCCAGCTTAGGGACTTGGGCTTGCTCAAGCGTGCTGGCGTCCTTCCAATAACCGCAGGTATAGGTCATGCGGGAATCGAGCATGCTTTCATAGAACTCATTGCCCAAGTCGTAATGCTGCTCTCGCACCTGCCAGGCACGGTCCTTGTTCTGTAAGTTGATCAGCTTGGCCTTGACCGCGTGAAACATCAGTGCCGAGGGGTTCACCAGGTCAGCTACGCCGGCACGCAGCAGGCGTGCGAAGAATTCGTCGAGACGCTCGGCATCCCACTCTCCCCGCATATACGCTTCCCCAAGCCCCAAGTTGCCTTCGGCCATTGCGCGCGCAGGCACGCCAGGGTCATTGAGGGTCATGTCCCATGGCTGTACACCGTGCATGCCGATGCCAGCCCTGGCCAATAGCTGCTGGGCGAACTTCAGCGAGCTGGCGTTGGCGCCAACAGGCGCGCCAGACGTTGAACCGGAAAGCTTGGTATGCATAGCAACCCCCTCTTCGAAAGGTTTTACCTGGCAAAACGGTACCTGGAAACGAAGGCAATGACCCGACCGTTACAGTGTAGCGACCCAGGCTAGCAACGAAGTTCCAGCGCTACGGCAATCAAAACGCAGTGGCAGAGGGCAGAGCAGGCCCACCCTTAGGTAGGCTTGCGCAATGAATACGTGTGGTAGCAAGCGTATGCCGGCCAGGGGACCAGCGTCCAACCCCCCAGCAGGAAACTGACTTACCTGCTTGGCAACAATAGCGTGCTGTTACACGCCAGCCGAGTGCCTGCTGGCAGCGGGCAATAACCCATCAGCCCGGAACATATGACGAATGCCGCGTATGGCCTGGCGTATACGGTCATTGTTCTCGATCAGCGCGAAGCGTACATGGTCATCACCGTAGTCCCCGAAACCAACACCTGGGGATACACACACCTTGGCTTCGGCAAGCAGCTTTTTAGCGAACTCCAGTGAGCCCAGGTGAGCATAGGGCTCAGGGATCTTCGCCCAGACATACATAGAGGCTTTAGGGTTTTCCACCATCCAGCCGGTTTCATGCAAGCCTTTTACCAAGGTATTGCGCCGTTGCCGGTATTGCTCGGCGATATCCCGAACGCATTGCTGATCGCCCTCCAAGGCGGCAATGGCAGCCACCTGCAGCGGGGTAAAGGTGCCGTAATCGTGGTAGCTCTTGATCCGGGCCAAGGCCGACACCAGTTCTGGGTTACCCACCATGAAACCAATACGCCAGCCCGCCATGTTATAGCTCTTGGACAGCGTAAAGAACTCCACAGCGATGTCTTTGGCCCCAGGCACTTGCATGATGGAGGGCGCTTTCCAGCCGTCGTACACGATGTCTGCGTAGGCAAGGTCATGAACCACCAGCACGTCGTAGCGCTTGGCCAAGGCTACGACACGTTCGAAAAAGTCCAGCTCCACGCATTGTGCCGTGGGGTTCGACGGGAAGCCCAGGATCATCATCTTGGGTTTGGGAATGGACTCACGAATGGCACGTTCCAGCTCATTGAAAAAATCTACACCGGGCACCAGTGGTACCGAGCGTACCTGTGCACCCGCAATGACAGCGCCGTAGATATGAATCGGGTAGCTGGGGTTGGGTACCAGCACGGTATCGCCCTGATCCAGGGTTGCCAGCATCAGGTGTGCCAGGCCTTCCTTGGAGCCGATGGTGACAATGGCCTCGTTTTCCGGATCTATCTCTACCTGATAACGGTCCGCATACCACCGTGAAATGGCGCGGCGCAGGCGTGGAATACCCCTTGAAGTGGAATACCCATGGGTATCTTCACGTTGGGCCACACTGACCAGCTTCTCGACAATGTGAGGAGGCGTGGGGCCATCTGGGTTACCCATGCTTAGGTCGATGATGTCTTCACCGCGACGGCGGGCGGCCATTTTCAGGTCTGCGGTGATATTGAATACGTAGGGGGGGAGACGATCTATGCGCGCAAAGCGGCGCGGCGAACGGAGTTCGGGCATGCTGTCCTCGATGTACGTAAGCGCCCGGAACCGTCCGAGCGACGTGGCCATATGGCATGGCTGGCAACGAAGATAAGGGTAGCCACCGTGCGCTGTCCAGTACGCAGCCATGAAAAAACCGGGCATTGCCCGGTTTTGTCATACATCGATAGGGCTTACGGCAGTGCCGATGTGAGCAGGAAACCCGCAGAGGCCTTGAAATCCACCGACATCATCACACTGAGTGCCGTGATGGTGAAAATGGAAAACACGAACAGCTTGCGTGCCCATACCCGATCATCCGCCGCTTTGTACCCCGTCCAGGCCATGTAAAGCCAGTACATACCCATGGCCGCTGCAACGGCCATGTAGCTGAGGCCAGCGTAGCCACAAAGCGTCAGCATCAACGTGGCCAGCACAAAGGCCAGAATGTAGTACAGGATGTGGCGTTTTGCGACGGCGATGCCGCGCTCCACCGGCAATACCGGAATGGAGGCTGCCTTGTAGTCATTGAACCGGAAGATTGCAATGGCATAGGAATGCGGCATTTGCCATAGGCTGAACATCACAAGCAAGGTGAGCGCGGCTATGTCGAAACGCCCTGTCACGGCCACGTAGCCGATAACCGGAGGCATTGCGCCTGACAAACTTCCCACAAGCGTGCCATGCACCGATTTGCGCTTCAGGTAGAGACTGTACAGCCCCACGTAGATCGCAAACCCGATCAAGCCACAGAAGGCGGCCAGGGGGTTGGCCACTTTATACAACAGGCCAAACCCCAGGAGCCCTAGGACTGTCGCGTAGACCAGGGCCAACTTGATCGAAATCAGACCCTGGACAATAGCGCGGTTCCGGGTGCGCTCCATCTTCACATCGATGTCGCGGTCGATGCAGTTGTTGAATACACAACCCGACGCCACTACAAGCGATGTACCCACCACTGTGGCAAGGAACAGACCGAGATCGATATGCCCTTGCGCAGCCAGGAAAAAGCCGCCTGCCACCGAAAGCACGTTACCGAAAATGATCCCCGGTTTGGTGATTTGGATAAAGTGCTTAACGGACATGCAAGCTACCTCACTTCGCTAGCATGAAGTGGTGCACGCTGAACATGATCCACAGCGAAAGGCCAACCAGCAGTGCAATGATGATGAAGGAGAAAATCCCCGCAATCACATTCCAGCGCTGCTCTGAGGAGCGGTCCAAGTGCAGGAAGCACACCAGGTGAACCAGCACCTGAACCACCGCGAATACCAGCACGATGGTGAGAATGGCCGCCTTGGACATCGACTGGAACATCACCAGGCCAAACGGAATCACTGTCAGAATCACCGACAGGATAAAGCCGACCATATACGACTTGGTGCTGCCGTGACTTGCGCCGCCGGCGGAATGGTTGCTCGCCATTACAAGGCCCCCATCAGGTAGACAACGGTGAATACGCAGATCCAGACCACGTCCAGGAAGTGCCAGAACAAGCTGAGGCAGTTCATACGCGTCTGGTTAGTGCTGGTAAGCCCGTTCTTGCTGATCTGGGCCATCATCACTGCCATCCACAGCAGACCGCTGGACACGTGAAGGCCGTGGGTGCCCACAAGCGTGAAGAACGCTGACAGGAAGCCACTGCGCTGCGGGCCGTAGCCTTCAGAGATCAGCTTGTGGAACTCGTTGAGTTCCATGCCAATAAAGCCAAGGCCGAACAGGAAGGTGATGAACAACCAGGTCATCACGCCACTCTTGTTGCCCTTGTGCATTGCCAGCATGGCAAAGCCGAAGGTGATCGAGCTGAACAGCAGCAGGAAGGTTTCGACCAGGACGTAGTCAAGTTCGAAGATCTCATGCCCGCTGGGGCCACCGGCGAAGTTGCCAGCCAGCACCCCGTATGCGGCAAAGATCGACGCAAACAGGATGCAGTCCGTCATCAGGTAGATCCAGAAGCCGAAGACAGTCATGCCCCCGGCATCGTGGTGATCGTCGTGCCCATGCTCGTGGCTATGGGCGACTTCACCGTGCAGAACGGTATTAGCCATGATTCAAACCTTCTCCAACGTGGAGTTCACACGAGTACCGCTAGGCACGCCGGCATGGTAGTTGGCCAGTGTTCGCTGGCGCTCACCTTCGATACGAGCGACTTCTGCCGCTGGAACGTAGTAGTCAATGTCGTCGTCATAGCTGCGCACGATCAGGGTCACGATCATGCCTACGAAACCAACGGCCACAGCCCACCAGATGTGCCAGATCATGGCAAACCCGAAGATGAGGCTGAAGAACGCAATTACTACGCCCATGCCCGTGTTGCGCGGCATGTGAATCTGTTTGTAGTCAGCGGCGTTAGCGGTCGCTTCTGCACGCTCCTTCATGCCCCAGTAGGCATCCAGGTCGGAAACCACTGGCACTTCGGCGAAGTTGTAAAACGGTGGTGGCGAAGACGTGGACCATTCCAGGGTACGGCCATCCCATGGGTCACCAGTCACATCCAGGTTCTTCTTGCGGTCACGGATCGAGACATAGATCTGCAGCAACTGGAAGCCAATACCGGCGGCAACGAACAGTACACCGACCATGGCCACGTAGAACCACGGGGTCCACTCCGGGTTATCGGTGTGGTTCAAGCGACGGGTCATGCCCATGAAGCCCAGCACGTACAGCGGCATGAAGGCAAAATAGAAGCCGATCAGCCAGCACCAGAAGGAACACTTACCCAGGCGCTCGTTGAGCTTGAAGCCAAAGGCTTTCGGGAACCAGAACGTGAAGCCTGCCAGGTAACCGAATACAGCACCACCGATGATCACGTTATGGAAGTGCGCGATCAGGAACAGGCTGTTGTGCAGCACAAAGTCCGCACCTGGAACTGCCAACAGTACGCCGGTCATACCACCGATACTGAAGGTCACGATGAAGCCAACCGTCCATAGCATCGGTGTCTTGAACTCGATGCGGCCGCGGAACATAGTGAACAGCCAGGTGAAGATCTTCACACCCGTCGGTACCGCGATCACCATAGTGGCAATACCGAAGAAGGCGTTGACGTTGGCGCCTGCACCCATGGTGAAGAAGTGGTGCAACCACACCATGAACGACAGCACAGTGATGGCGATGGTCGCCCATACCAGCGACACGTACCCGAACAAGCGCTTCTTGGAGAACGTAGAGGTGACTTCCGAGAACACGCCGAAGGCCGGCAGGATCAGGATGTACACTTCAGGGTGGCCCCATGCCCAGAACAGGTTGACGTACATCATCGGGTTGCCACCAAGTTCGTTGGTGAAGAAGTGCATACCCAGATAACGGTCAAGCGAGAGCAGGAACAGTGTTGCGGTCAGGATCGGGAAAGAGGCCGCGATCAGAACAGCGGTGCACAGGCAGTTCCAGGTGAACACCGGCATTTTCATCAAGGTCATGCCAGGGGCACGCATCTTGAGAATGGTCACGATGAAGTTCACACCGGTCAGCAATGTACCCAGGCCGGATATCTGCAAGGCCCAGATGTAGTAGTCCACCCCTACTCCCGGACTATACTGCAACCCGGACAACGGCGGGTAGGCAACCCAGCCCGTCTTGGCGAACTCGCCCACACCCAGAGAGATGTTAACCAGCAGTACACCTACCACGAAGAACCAGAAGCTCACCGAGTTCAGGAACGGGAAGGCGACATCGCGAGCACCGATCTGCAGGGGCACCACGATGTTCATCAGGCCGATCATGAAAGGCATGGCCATGAAGATAATCATGATCGTGCCGTGAGCGGTGAAGATCTGGTCATAGTGCTCAGGTGGCAGGTAGCCTGTTGACCCACCTGTTGCCATAGCCTGTTGTGTACGCATCATGATGGCGTCGGCAAAGCCGCGGATCAGCATGATGACGGCCACGGCGATGTACATCACACCGATTTTCTTGTGGTCGACAGAGGTGAACCACTCTTTCCAGAGATAGCCCCACTTCTTGTGGTAGGTGATCGCCGCGAACACACCCGCCCCGAGCACGGCAACGACGGCGAGGGTCACCATCACTATCGGCTCGTGGAAGGGTATCGCTTCCAGCGTTAATTTACCGAACATCTCTTACTCCTCTGCCCCAGCAGCTGAATTCTCACTTACTTCCTTACCTTCCTGACCAAGCACACCTTTCTCGTGCATCCCGTGGTGGCCAGCGCCCATGCCTTCATACTTGTCGACGATGGTATGGAACAGGTTTGGCGGCACGGAAGCGTACAACGCGACAGGGTTCTTCTCGCTTGGTTTTGCCAGCGCGGTGTATTCGGCCGAATCAAGTTTCTTCGGTGAATTTTTTACTTCGTTTACCCAGCTGTCGAACGCTGCCTGGGTAGTGGCTTGCGCCTGGAAGCTCATGCCAGTGAAGCCCGCGCCACTGTAGTTGGCCGAGATACCCTGGAAATCACCCTCCTGGTTGGCAATCAGGTGAAGCTTGGTCTGCATGCCTGCCATGGCGTAGATCTGACCACCCAGCGCAGGAATGAAGAAGGAGTTCATCACAGCATCTGACGTGATCTCGAACGCAACTGGTGTATGTGCAGGGAATACGATTTTGTTGACTGTGGCGATGCCTTGGTCTGGGTAGATGAACAGCCACTTCCAATCCAGTGCCACGACCTGGATGCGCACAGGCTTCACATCCGAATCCAGTGGGCGGTACGGGTCAAGATGGTGAGTGGAAACGTACGTCACATAGCCCAGAACGGCGATGATGATGAGAGGAACACCCCATACGACTGCTTCGATCTTCGTGGAATGGGCCCATTCCGGCGCATAGGTAGCGTTGCGGTTAGACGCACGGTACCGCCATGCGAACAGCAAGGCCATGACGATCACCGGGATAACCACCGTGAGCATCAATGCAAATGCGAGAAGAATCAGGTTTCTCTCGTCGATGCCCACCTGCCCCTTGGGATTGAGCAGGGTCCAGTCGCACCCACTGAGAAAAAGCATGCCGAAAAAGGGCAATATGCCAAACAGTCTGGGGTAACGCTTTTTACTCATCTCACGACCTCTAAAGCTTGCTTCAATGCAATGTGTGTTGTGATCGCCAACACTTTGTCCTGCCAAGCGTTAGCATTTTTCAATATCGACCATGAGGAAGCCTGGTAACCAGCCACTGCTGAATCAGGCAACCAGTGTCGTGCAGTGCTCAAATTGCTTTGACTCGTCGGATTATAGGCAAGTCGCCCGGATGCGCCCCATTACTGGAGGCACTCACCGTAAGGGTAGACAACCGGACACCATCAGGTGCCTCAAATGAATTGAAAAAAAAGGCGCACACCTTGATTTTCAAGGCCTGGAGAGGCTTACCTAGCGGAAATTGCCGCGATTGTAGTGAGCTAACCCCGTGATGAATATGACTTATATAGCAACAGTACCTTACGAATTATGCAACAATCCAGCTGACTTTCAACCCTCTGCGACATGATGTCGCATGGCTTGCGAAGCGGCGGCGACCCAGGAAATATCGACCTTTCAGAGCTTTCCCCTAGGCCGAACTGCATAGGGTACTGTTGCATAATTGCAAAGGCGGGCACGATTCATGACACGCGCCTGTTACGCCAGATGCCTAGCGGCACCAGTACTGCCGTGAGGGCGAAGGCCACCAGTGCCCACTGTGCCAGTGAAAGCCCTAGCACAGGCGGATAAGGTGTTGTGCAGAAACCTTGCACTTCAAAAACCGACGGCAGGAGCTTGGCCAGGGGCAGGCCATCTACAATGGGCTGCAGCACATCTACCCCGCAACTGGATTCGGGGTGAGCCAATACCCAGGCATGCCGGCCTGCTGCAACTAGCCCGCCTAGCGCACTTACCACTACAAAGGCCTCGCACGCTGTAACGCCACGCTTGCCGGGAATTGCTGCGCCAATGAAGGCAAATACCGCAATGAGCAGGAACGCATAGCGCTGCAGGATGCACAAAGGGCATGGCGCCTCTCCGAGCACCACCTGCATATAAAGAGCACCGCCCAAGATGGCCAGGCAGATGACGCCTAGTAACATGAGAAAACGGCGCTCGCGGCCGAGCCAAGCATAGTCAGGGTTCATGAACGTCCTTTAGCGCCGCACCGCGACGACAGTAATGCGGGGCGATAAAATAGCATTGTTGGTCCAGGCACAGTAAAGGTTAAACGTTAAACCTCAGTTAACTGCAAAGGGATATTGCAGCAGCCATTGCCAGGCTACCTACGAGTTGAACGATCACCCATTCAAGCTGAGAAGGGGTTGGCCGATACGCTGGGTATACGTCCTGCGGTTCACCGTATTCGAGTCAGAAGGCAGTTATGTCCCAAGCACCCACTGAGTCCCTCTCGCTTCTGCTGTTCACCTTGCGCAGCGGCAAGTTAATGGCCATCAATCTCTTGAAAGTGAGTGAGATCATCCCTTGCCCTGCATTGACCCGCCTTCCGGATTCTCACCCTCATGTTCGAGGCATCGCTACGCTTCGGGGCGCTACGCTGTCGGTTATTGACCTTAGCCGTGCAATCGGCGAACAGCCATTGGCAGACCCTTTCGGCGGATGCCTGATCGTCACGGATGTGAGTCGATCGCGGCAAGGCCTGCATGTTCAGGCGGTGAGCCGAATCATTCATTGCCGCTCTACGGACATACGCCCCCCTCCCCCGGCCTCTGGGGGCCGGGCCTTTATCACCGGAGTGACACAAGTAGACGGTGTATTGGTTCAAGTGCTAGATATCGAGAAGGTGATTCACGGTATTGCCCCCCCACGGCGCGAAGCCCCTGTGGGCGACTTGACCCCCGAGCAGGCCGAGCTGCTGGCGCAGGCACGGATTCTTGTGGTGGACGACAGCCAGGTGGCACTGCAGCAGTCGGTCATTGCCCTGAGAAGCCTGGGCATAGGATGCCACACCGCCCGAAGCGCCAAGGAAGCCATGGCCCGACTGGTTGAGCTTCAAGGTACTGCGGCAGCAATCAACATCGTGGTGTCAGATATCGAAATGCCGGAAATGGACGGGTACGCGCTGACACGTACGCTGCGGGACAGTACGGCGTTCAGCCGCTTGTACATTCTGCTTCATACTTCCCTGGACAGTGCCATGAACAGCAAGCGGGCCGAAGAAGCAGGCGCGGATGCCGTGCTCACCAAATTTTCCTCGCCGGAGCTGACCGAATGCCTGATTAGAGCAGCGAGGGCCGTGACCCGCCCGCCTTTCTCAGGCTAAAGCTGTATAAGGAGGCTTCCTACGTTGACGAACCACCCTGTGAACCCAGGAGCAACCTGAGGCACCAGTAGCCGTAAGGCGGTGGTAAAGCCTAGCAGCAGCAGGCCAGGTACAACGCAGCATGAGGTAGGCATGGCAGACTCTTTCAGCAGTTGTGCTGTAGTGTCTGCGTTAGAGTCTCTAAAAATCTATCAGCTGATTCTGCGCCTTCTGTGGGAAAGTTCTGTGTTTCCATATCCTTCTGCCCATTGCCTGGACTATTTTCAAACGTACCTGGGTGCTGCTGGTTTGTACAAGACAGGCAGTGTTCCTTAGTACTCTGTTTCAGAAGGTTTTCTCTAATGCTCGCGTTGAAATGCAATTAACGTGACCCAGATAGTAGCACCTAGTCATCACCGAATACCTTGTAACCTGATTCCAGCGTACCTAGACTAGTTTTGCCTTACCCCAGAGCCATTGCCATGTCAGTGTCCCGCGTCTGCTTGGCCATGACTGCCGAGCGCTTTCCCATGGCAGGAAGCAGTCATCAGTAAAACAGTCGCCCAACTGATCGAAGGTAGCGCTCAACGTAACGTGGCCCTGTACAACCTTCCATTGCAAGGTGTGGTAGACGCTTCTCAAAACCCGGAGCTGGTAAAGGTACCGGCCTCGCTTAAACGTCAACTGCTCTTTGGCCGTGCCGTCTCTGCCCCTGTACGTTGCGATATTCTATGGGTTGACGAGCAAGGGCGAACAGTCGCGGACTTATTTTCCGACCCGCCTCGCAGCTTTGACTATAGCCACCGCGATAACTTCAAGCTGCACAAGGCGTCAGTCTCGACGGCACTACATATCAGTCGCCCGTTTCAGAACCAGCTTGGCGAACTGGCGTGGCGCATTGCCTTCACACGTTGGCTTACCGGCCCTCTATAGCCACACCCGCGTAACTGGGCTGCCTATGATCGTCGTGATCGCCATGGCCTACGATGGTGTTTTAGATCCCTGGGTGCGTATTGCCACGCTCGTGTGAATGGCTACCGCCGGCCTGTGTGCTTGTGGGTATCCTGTGGCTGACTGTTCTATTTGGACGCAAGCTACGCCGTGGGCGCAGCTCTGAAATCAACCTGACGGCACTGGCGGCTACTGACCCGTTGACAGGCCTTGCCAATCGGGGTCAGCTGGATGAACTGATGGCACTCGAATGGGCACGGGCCGAGCGTAGCAACCGAAGCCTTGCCGTATTAATGATCGATGTGGATCATTTTGGGCGGTATAACGAGTTTAATGGCCACCATGGCGGGGATGACGCTCTGCGTACATTGGCCCAGATCGTCGATGACAGTGCCCAGCGCCTTGGGGACCGGGCCGCACGATACGGCGGTGAAGCGTTCGTCGTTGTGCTGGTGGAAACCAGCCTGGAGGGCGCGGTGCTGTTGGCCGAGGCTTTACACTAGGGAATCCACACTCATCCACCATAAGGGCGCGTAGACAAGGCACCGGCGGTGAGCATAGGCGTTGCAGCCAAACCAGAGAGCGACCCTGGCCAGCCACCTTTGAGGCCCTGCTATGTGAAGCGGATGCAGCGCTGTATCAGGCCAAGCGGGAAGGTCGCAACCGCGTGTGCCATGCTGGGGGCATTGCATTCCCAAAAAAAAACGCCGGCAGCACCGGCGTAAGAGGGATTTACAACAGGGGACAACGGAGATGAAATCAGCTGGCGCGAGCGATATTGCGAAGCGCTTTGATCTGGTCGTGATTGCGCTGTACACCGTGGAACTGGCGCTCTATCAACGCGTAGATGTGTGCAGGTAACGGTTCTTGGAGCGCGTCGGTGTAAGCTTTCTTGGCCACATCTTCGCCGCGTTCAGCTTCGTTCAATACCGTTTCTTCGCTCTTGCCCGTGATCAAGGACTTCAGGTCGACCCAACGGCGATGCAGGTCAGCGCTAAAGCTGGTGGAGTCTTCCGGGCTGCCACCTAACTGAGTGACTTCTGCTTGCAGTTCACCAGCAGCCACCCCACACTCTTGAGAGTGCTTGAGAAAGAGCGCTTTGAGCTCAGGGTTTTTCACATCATCGGCGCACGCCTTGAAACCTTCCTGGCCATCTTTGCAGGTTTCTATCAGATGGTTAAGCACTGATACCACATCATTGCCAGACTTGGTCATGTTTTCCTTCTCCTAAATATTTGGTGGTTGTATTGAAAAGAGCAGGGTCCATGCCAACTGGTAATTATTATGAAACCCCATTATTTTCAAACAGTTAACGCCAAGAGAAACCGTTCGCCATCATTCGGAATGCAAGGCAGTGTTCGCTTGGCATTGCAAATTGCACGCTTTGACCACGCCATTTGAACGAGCCCGGCCACACGCCCATGGATTTTCAGAAACTCGAACTGCTTGTAACGACCCGCATGCCCTACGGTAAATACAAAGGCCGCTTGTTGTCCGACCTGCCTGGAAACTATCTGGGGTGGTTCGCGCGTCAGGGGTTCCCCCATGGCGAACTAGGAGCTTTGATCGCGCTGATGCACGAAATCGATCACAACGGGCTGAATGATTTGCTGGCGCCCTTGCAGAAAAAACATCAGGCCGAAAAATGAAAAAGGGTGCGCTGACCAAGCGCACCCCCGAACCCTGCCCTGCTTGTACGGCTAGAACAGCTCGACGGCCTCACGGCTGCTTTGTTCGACCTTGTCCCACTCCCCTGCTTTGATCCAGGCTTTGTCCAACATCCAGGTGCCCCCTACGCACATCACGTTGGGCAGGCTCATATAGGCTTTCAAGTTGCCTACGTTTACACCGCCGGTTGGGCAGAAACGTACGTCACCGAAGGGCCCGCCGAACGCTTGGATGGCCGCCGCGCCCCCGCAGATTTCAGCGGGGAACAGCTTGAAACGGCGGTAGCCAAGTGCGTAGCCCATCATGATCTCTGACGCCGTGGCAATGCCTGGCAACAGTGGAAGCGCGCTTTCAACGCCCGCTTCGAGCATGTCCTGAGTCGCACCCGGCGTCACCACGAACTGGGCACCCGCCGCCTCCACAGCTGCAAACATATGGCGATCCAGTACCGTGCCCGCCCCTACCGTCAAGTTCGGCCGCTGTTGACGCAACAACTCGATAGCCTTCAGCCCAAACTTGGACCGCAGTGTCACCTCAAGGCACGTAAGCCCACCGGCGGCCAGGGCATCGGCCATCGGCAGAATTTCGCGTTCGTCGTTGATCACGATCACCGGGAGCACGCGCGCGCGCTGTGCGATCTCGTCGATCAATGTGACCTTGTCCGCCATGCGGGCTTGTTGTTCAGGCGTCATAACGGCTGATCCTTGGCTCAGGGGCGCCGGTTCGTGCCCGGCTGGGTGGTTAAGAGAAGCGAAGCCAGCGCTGGGCTACTGGCCGGTTTCAAATATCGCCATACCAGGACCGCCCATCGCGGGTAATCAAGGCAATGGAGCTCATTGGCCCCCAGGAACCTGCAGCGTAAGGTTTGGGTGCATCACCAGAACGCTTCCAGCCAGCAATCAACTGGTCGCACCAGCGCCATGCATACTCGATTTCGTCCTTGCGCACGAACAGGTTCTGGTTACCCTGCATCACTTCAAGCAACAGCCGCTCATACGCGTCAGGAATACGCGAGCTGCGGCTGTCCGACAGGTTGAGCTGCAGCGGGCCGCTCTTGAGGTGCATGCCTTTGTCCAGGCCCTGCTCCTTGGTCATCACACGCAGTGAGATGCTTTCGTCCGGTTGCAGGCGGATGATCAGCTTGTTGCTGATCTGAAGCCGCTGCTCGGGTGCAAAGATGTAGTGCGGCGGCTCTTTGAAGTGGATGACGATCTGGGACAGCTTCTGGGGCATGCGCTTGCCCGTGCGCAGGTAGAAGGGAACGCCCGCCCAGCGCCAGTTACGGATATCTGCACGCAGGGCCACAAAGGTTTCAGTGTCGCTCTGGGTGTTGGAGTTTTCCTCCTCCAGGTACCCTGGCACACCACGGCCTTCGCTGTAGCCGGCAATGTATTGCCCTCGAACCACATGGGTACTCAACCCCTCGCCTGTGATAGGCGCGAGCGCTTTGAGCACTTTCACTTTCTCGTCTCGAATAGCGTCTGCCGAGAGGTCTGCGGGAGGGTCCATTGCGATCAGGCACAGCAACTGAAGCAGGTGGTTCTGCACCATATCGCGCAGTTGGCCTGCCTTGTCAAAGTAGCCCCAGCGCCCTTCGATGCCGACTTTCTCGGCAACGGTGATCTCTACGTGAGAGATGTAGTTCTGGTTCCACTGGGTCTCGAACAGGCTGTTGGCAAAGCGCAGGGCAATCAGGTTTTGAACCGTTTCCTTGCCCAGGTAATGGTCGATACGGTACACCCGGTTTTCCGGGAAGTAATGCGCCACCGCGTCATTTACGCGGCGTGAAGATTCAAGGTCGTGGCCGATGGGCTTTTCCAGCACCACCCGGGTGCGCTCCGCCAGGCCGGCCTTGGCGAGGTTTTCGCAAATCGCGCCGTACACTGCGGCGGGTGTAGCGAAGTAGGCGATGACTTGGGCCGGGCCAATCCGCTCGGCCAGGACGGCATAGTCCTCGGCAAGCAGAAAGTCGACGTGCAGGTATTCAAGGCGGGCCTTGAAACGTGCCAGGTGGTCGTCGTCCAATTCTGCTGCAGGTACAAACTCATGCAGCTGCTCGTCAATTCTTGCCAGGTGCGTAGCGGTGTCACCTGGCTCACGAGCGAGGGCGAACAACCGAGTCTCGGGGTGGAGCAGGCCTGCCCGTTCCAACTGGTACAGCGCTGGAAACAGCTTGCGCAGGGCCAGATCACCGAGGGCGCCGAATAAAGCGAAGGTGCAAGGTTCGGAAATTGACAGCATGATATAGGTTCTTTTATCAAGTTGGACGAGTATTACGGGTTTGAGGCCCGTGGATCAAGCCAAAAGTAGTAATAAAACAACAAGCCCAGTGCTTGCTGCATCTGTACTGGTGATTGGCGGGCCCCATCAGTACGATAGACCACCCATTTCCCCCACCGCACAGGGCGCCGCGCGAGAAAACGACCCGCGGTGCCCCGCAGTGCCAGTGGCTCACAGGAGAGTACATGGATCGCGTGCGCAACCTACTGGAGCAGATCCAGGGTCGCCTTGAAGACCTGAACAAAGCTGAACGCAAGGTTGCCGAGGTCATTCTAAGCAATCCCCAGCAGGCCACCCGGTTCAGTATCGCCGCCCTTGCCCAGGCCGCCAAGGTCAGTGAGCCTACGGTAAACCGATTCTGCCGGTCCTTCGAGGTCAGCGGCTACCCTGAACTGAAGCTTCAACTGGCCCAAAGCCTGGCCAGCGGCGCTGCTTATGTGAGCCGTGCCGTAGCGCCAGACGATGACCCTGCCGCCTATACACAAAAGATTTTTTCCAGCGCCATTGCGTCGCTGGACAGCGTTTATCAGCAATTGGACCCACAACTGATCAGCCGAGCAGTGGACATGATGATCCAGGCCCGGCAGATCCATTTCTTCGGGCTAGGTGCTTCCGCCCCTGTGGCCGTAGACGCTCAGCACAAGTTTTTCCGCTTCAACTTGCCGGTCTCCGCCCATGCAGACGTATTGATGCAACGCATGCTGGCTTCGGTGGCGCACACGGGAGAGCTGTTTGTGATCATTTCCTACACCGGGCGCACTCGCGAACTGGTAGAGGTGGCGCGTATTGCCAGGGAGAATGGCGCGTCGGTACTGGGCCTGACCTCGGCAGGTTCGCCGCTAGCGCAGGCCAGCAGCCTCAGCCTGAACATCCCATTGCCTGAAGACACGGACATCTACATGCCCATGACCTCGCGCATTATTCAATTGACAGTGCTGGATGTGCTGGCTACAGGCATGACCCTGCGCCGTGGCTCGGATTTCCAGCCACATTTGCGCAAGATCAAGGAAAGCCTGAACGCCAGCCGCTACCCACTAGAAGAGGGCTGATAGCAGCCGGCTGTGCTGTCGCCTGAAGGCGACAGCGTGCTACAGGGTTAGAACTTGGACTGCACTTTCAAACCGGCAACCAGGGCGTTGTCCACATCGTCCACGCCACCTGGGCGCTTGATGTACTGCAGGTTGGGGCGCACGGTGAGCCAGTTGGTGACGTGGAAGCCGTAGTAGATTTCCGCGTCGTACTCGCTGCTGCGGATTGGAACGAACGTTGGATTGTCGTAGTCGTCGATGCCGTTCAGGGCATTGGCGAGGCGGGCATTGTCCGAGACGTCGTCGTTAACATGGATACGCGCCAGGCCTACACCGATGTCGTCTTTAGGGCGGCCATCGAACAAGCCCTTGTACACAAAGCCAACCTGCTGGTAGTTGTCGACCACGGTGGTGGCTTTGTCGTGCACAGTGGCGTTGGCAAAGATGCTCAGGCCACGGCTTGGGTCACCATTGTGGCTGGTCAACTGCTGCTGGGCCACGATCCAGGCACCGTGCTTGCTGCCGTGGCGGCGGAAATCGCCCCCGCTGGCGGCTTGCAGTTGGCCGTCTTCGCCCTCGGACACATCGTTGGCTTTGGCGGTGCTGTAGTAGTAACCGGCACGGTACTCACCTGGCAGGCCATTGACCGAGGGTGACCACACCACTTCCACTGGGATGATAGCGCCTTTGGTACCGCTGCCACTGAGCTTCCAGGCATTGCCTGTTTCCAGGTAGGATGGGTTCTGCTCATACGCACCAATCTGCGCATAGAACTCTGGCGTGATGTTGTACTTCACGCGCAGTGCCCATTGCGACACAGGCCAGTTGTACCAGATGTCGCCAATCCAGTTACCCACTTGAGAACCGCAGAACGCCAGGTTCTGGAAATCGCATGGGAAGCTGTTGAAGTCCTCGCCTTCGCCGAAGCGGCCGAACTTCACATCCAGCTTGTCGTCCAGGAAGGTCTGCTTGACCCACATCTGGGTAAGCCGCCAGGTTTGGCCGCGGCCCCAGACTTCCTGAGAGGAGCTGAGGGTGCCGGCACGAGGGTCGCCAATGCGGTCGTTGCTGATGTTGCGACCACTACGCTCGGTGACCGCCAGCTTGAACTCCGCACCATGCCAGCCGAACAGCTTTTCCAGGTCCAGCTGCACGCCTAGAGCGAACTGGTCGGAATAACGGGCAGTACGGTCGTCGTTGTAGCCACCATTGAGGTTGGTGGCCGCCTCACCTACGTATTCGAGGGTGAAGTCATAGCCTTTGTCGTACAGCTCATGGCGCAACCCGCCCCAGTCGCCGGTACCGTATTGGGAGGCATCGTAGGGCTTGGCGGCATAGGCCGTTGTAGCCAGCCCCATGGCGCCGAGCACCGACAGCTGGCGTGCCAGCCGGAAGGTCCTTTTTTTAGTGGTAATTTGCTTCTTCATTCCCTGGCTACCCTCGTTGTTTTATTGTTATTAAAACGCTGTGTTGTGTGCCTTTGTGTGTTGGCACGCTCTTAATGGCGGCCGGCGAACCGGGCCACGTTGTCATCTGACGACTGTATGGCAGCAGCCTCCGTCACACCAAGCCGTTCACCCGTAACGGCGTCGAACAACAGCACCTTGCTCGGGTCGAAACGTACATCAAGTGTCTCGCCTACCACGGGGGCGTCGTCCGGTGCCACGCGGCAACACACCTTGGTGTCGTTCAAGGTCACGAACACCAGGGTGTCCGGGCCAGTGGGCTCGGTTACCTGAACCTCTGCGCGCAGGCCCGGCAAGGCACTGCCGGCTTCCCTGGCTACCACCAGTTGTTCAGGGCGTACGCCCAAGATCACGTCACGGTCTTCGAGGCCAGCGGTATGCACGCCAAGTGGCAATTCGCAACGCGCCTGCCCGCTGTCCAGCACTGCCACCAAACCTGTATCCCTGCGCTGCAAGCGTAGCGGAATAAAGTTCATAGGGGGAGAACCGATAAAGCTGGCAACGAACAGGTTGGCCGGATTGTTGTAGATGTCCTTGGGCGTACCGAACTGCTGGATGATCCCGTCCTTCATCACGGCCACCTTGTCACCCAGTGTCATGGCTTCGATCTGGTCATGGGTCACGTATACGGTAGTGGTGCGCAAACGCTGGTGCATCAGCTTGATTTCAGTGCGCATTTCTACCCGCAACTTGGCGTCCAGGTTCGACAGCGGCTCATCGAACAGGTAGATCTTTGGCCGCCTTGCCAGGGCTCGGCCCATAGCAACCCGCTGTTGCTGGCCGCCTGACAATTGGCCTGGCTTGCGTGAAAGCAAATGTTCAATCTGCAGTAGCTTGGCCACGCGCGCGACTTCCTGATCGATCTCGGCGGTAGGCATTTTGCGGATTTTCAGCCCAAAGGCAATGTTTTCCCGCACAGTCATGGTGGGGTATAGCGCATAGGACTGGAACACCATGGCAATGTCCCGGTCTTTCGGGCTCATGCCGCTGATGTCGACCCCATCGAGCATGATTGCGCCGCCTGTGATGTTCTCCAGGCCCGCAATGCAGTTCATGAGGGTAGATTTGCCACAACCTGACGGGCCTACAAGAATCAGAAACTCCCCAGCGTCAATCTGCAGCTGGATGTTCTTGAGGGTGTCCGGCAAACCAGTGCCGTAGGTTTTGATCACGTTACGCAGTTCGAGCGCTGCCATTTGCCTTACCCCTTAACCGCGCCGGCCGTCAGCCCACGCAGGAAATACTTGCCCGCCAGTACGTACACCAGCAGTGTCGGTAGCCCGGCGATCATCGCCGCAGCCATGTCTACGTTATATTCCTTCACGCCAGTGCTGGTATTGACCAGGTTGTTCAGCGCAACGGTAATCGGCTGAGCGTCGCCACTGGCGAACACCACACCGAACAGGAAGTCGTTCCAGATCTGCGTGAACTGCCAGATCAGGCACACCATGATGGTGGGAATCGACATGGGCAGCAGAATGCGCCCGAAAATCGTAAAGAACCCTGCCCCGTCCAGCCGCGCCGCACTTACCAGCGCGTTGGGCACGCTAACGTAGAAGTTACGGAAGAACAGCGTGGTGAAGGCCAGCCCGTACACCACATGAACCAAAACCAGGCCAGTGGTGGTGTTGGCCAGGCCCATTTGCCCCAGGGTGAAGGAAGCTGGCAGCAATACTGTCTGAAACGGCAGGAAGCAGCCGAACAGCAACAGGCCGAAGAACAGTTGGGAGCCACGGAAGCGCCACATGGACAGCACGTACCCATTCAAGGCACCCACAAACGTGGAGATCAGTACCGCCGGCACCGTGATCTTCACCGAGTTCCAGAAGTAGCCGCCCACGGTGTTCCACGCTTTGCCCCAGCCGTCTACGGTAAATACTTGGGGCAGGCTCAGCAGGTTACCGGCAAATACATCTTCCGGCGATTTGAAGCTGGTGAGCAACATCACTACCAGCGGTACCAGGTAAATGGCCGCTGCGACCAGCAATACCGTGTAGATCGCCACCCGATCCAGGGTCAGGCCTTGCTTGAGGCGGGTATCAGTCATGGCGCTTGCCTCGCAGTTCCGAGTAGAGGTAAGGCACCAGGATGGCCAGGATAGCCCCCAGCATCAGCATGGCGCTGGCCGAGCCCACGCCCATCTGGCCACGGCTGAAGGTGAAGGAATACATGAACACGGCGGGAAGGTCCGAGGCATAGCCTGGCCCACCGGCTGTCATGGCCATTACCAGGTCAAAGCTCTTGATCGCGATGTGAGCAAGGATCATGAAGGCACTGAAGAACACTGGGCGCAGGCTAGGCAGCACAATTTTCAGGTAGATAGTGGGCAAGCTGGCACCATCGACCTGGGCCGCGCGTACGATGGAACTGTCCACGCCACGCAGGCCGGCCAGGAATAGCGCCATCACAAAGCCGGACGCCTGCCATACAGCGGCGATCACCACGCAATAGATCACACGGTCCTGATCCACCAGCCAGTCCAGGCGAAAGCCCTCCCAGCCCCAGTCACGCAGCATCTTGTCCAGGCCCAGGCCTGGGTTGAGCAGCCATTTCCAGGCGGTACCGGTCACGATCATGGACAGGGCCATGGGGTAGAGGTAAATCGTGCGAAGGAAACCTTCGCGGCGAATGCGTTGGTCCAGCAGCACGGCCAGAAACACGCCGATCACCAGGCTGATGGCAATGAACATGCCGCCGAAGACCGCCAGGTTTTTGCTGGCGACCCACCAACGGTCGTTTTCCATCAACCGCATGTATTGTTGCAGGCCTACGAACTTGTAGGTCGGCATAAAGGTGGAGCTGGTGAACGAGAGGATAAACGTCCAGATGATGTAACCGTAAAAGCCCACTAGCACGACGAGCATGCTTGGGGCCAACACCAGCTTGGGCAGCCAGCGTTGCAGGGCATCCAGGGGCGAGGCTTTGCTCAAGGCCGCTACTGAGCTCATAAACTTGGGTTCCGCTAGAAGCATTCGGGTTCGAGATCGCCCCTGCTGTCCAGACGCAGAGATAGCAGGGGCGAAGGTACGGCGTTACTTGGCTGACTTGATAGCGCTTGCCAGTTGCTTGGCAGCGGCGGCTGGATCGGCCTTGGTGTTGTTGATGTAGTTGGTGACTACGTCAAAGATCGCGCCTTGAACGGCCAGAGAGGTCGCCATGTTGTGCGCCATGCTTGGCTGCAGGCCGCCGCTCTTGTCGTCCGCTACGAAGTCCTTGGCCGCCTGCTGTGCACAGGAATCGAAACCAAGTTTCTCCATGTCGTTCTGCATGTCGGTGCGAACAGGGATCGAGCCCTTGTTGATGCTGAATACCTTCTGGAAGTCGGTACCCAAGGCCACCTTGGCCAGATCCTGCTGAGCGGCAATGGTGTTCTTGTCCTTGACCAGGAACACGGCCAGGGAGTCGATGTTGTACGTGAAGGCCTTGTCGGTGCCCGGGAACGGCACACACTGGTAGTCCTTGCCGGCGATCTTCTTCGCAGCGGTCCACTCGCTCTTGGCCCAGTCACCCATGGCCTGCATGCCCGCCTTACCGCTGATCACGTCACCGGCCGCCAGGTTCCAGTCACGGCCGGCACGGTTGGCGTCCATGTAGGTAGCGACCTTCTTGAGCTCAGTAAAGGCCTTGACCATGTCCGGGCCCGTAAGCGTGCTCTCATCCAGGTCTACGAACGCCTTCTTGAAACCTTCCGGCCCCATCACCGACAGCACGACATCTTCGAACACGGTGCTGTCCTGCCACGGTTGGCCGCCGTGCGCCAACGCAATGAAGCCAGCAGCCTTGAGCTTGTCGCCTGCTGCATAGAATTCTTCAAGGGTGGTAGGCGCCTTGTCGATGCCGGCTTTCTTGAACACTTCCGGGTTGATCCACAGCCAGTTCACACGGTGGATGTTCACAGGCACCGCAACGTATTTGCCTTCGTACTTGACGGTGTCAGCCACTTTTTTGGACAGCAGCCCGTCCCAGTTTTCCTGCTTGGCCACATCCGTGAGCGCATCAGGGTTCAACAGGCCGGTGCTGGCCCACTCCTGGATATCCGGGCCTTTGATCTGGGCCACACCCGGCGGGTTACCGGCCATGGCGCGGCTTTTCAGTACGGTCATTGCGGTCGAGCCGCCACCACCGGCGACAGCACCGTCCTTCCAGGTGAAGCCGTCTTTTTCCACCTGCGCCTTGAGCACGTCAACAGCGGCTTTTTCACCACCCGAGGTCCACCAATGCACGACTTCGACCGTGCCTTTGCTGTCGGCAGCCTGGGCAGCGAAGGGAAAGAGTGTGGCGAGGGATATGACTGTAGCGAGGCGATTGATCGCGTTCATCGAGTTACCTTTTTGTTGTTATGCATTGCAAGTCTGGCGCTTGCGCTGCGGGAAGTGTAAGCAGGGTATCCAGTACGCCAGGTAACGAATGGATGCAGTTTTGTCACAACTTGGTGACAACGGGCTCCCCCAGGCCAGTGGCAAGGCTTCGTGCCAGCGGCAGTGTGGGCAAGAGCACCGCCTGGAGGGCATGGTAAAGGTCAGGTTTGCCACCCCACACCTGCGCCGAAGGCCTGTTATGAGCGTCCAGTTCGTGATGCCAACTGCCCTTGATCGTATCCAGCAGGTAGGTCGCAGAGAACTCCCAAAAGGTGCGGTACCACTGTTCGTATTCGCTTTCCCCGGTACGTTGCAGCAACGCCGCTGCCGCCGAGCTGGCTTCGGCATGCACCCAATGCATACGCTGCCGGACCACGGGCTGATCGCTCCAGTCCAGGGTGTAAACCAGCCCCGGCGCCCCGTCCACCTGCCAGGCCGTATGGCAGGCGGTTGCAAACAATGCACGGGCATCGGCCAGGAGCCAGGCCGGCGCGTCAAGGTTGCGCAGGCTTAGGGCTGCCTCAAGGTGCAGCAATAGCCGAGCCCATTCAAATGCATGGCCGGGTGTGCTGCCGTAAGGCCGGAACGGGTCCGCCGGCCGGTCATGGTTATAGTCTAGTGCAGGCGCCCATCCAGGGCTGAAGTGCTCGATTACGCGATGCCCGTTGCTGGCGGCGTGCTGATGAATAACGCGCTCACAAATCCGCACTGCACGCTCCAGCCATTTCACCTCGCCGGTTACGTCCGCCAGGGCCAGGAAGGCTTCCACCGTGTGCATGTTGCTGTTGGCGCCCCGGTAGGCTTCCTCGTTCGCCCAGGCCCGATCAAAGGCTTCGCGCATGGCGCCTTCGGATTCGCTCCAGAAGTGCCTTTCAATGATGCCGATGGCCTTGGCCAACAGTTCGGTTGCACCTGGCCTGGCGGCCGCCAAGGCAGAGCTGGCCGCCAGCGCCACAAAGGCGTGCAGGTAGGCTGCCTTGCCCTCATCGCTGGCCGTATTGGCGGTGCTGTACCAGCCACCGTGTTCGGGGTCCTGCAGGCAGCCTTCGAGGGCGGCAATGCCATGATCGATGTACCCGGCATAGCCCGGCACACCCTTCACGTGCATCAGGGCAAAACTGTGGGTCATGCGGGTGGTGATCAACGTTTGTGCAGTGGTGTCGGCAAGCTGACCGCTGTCATCGAGGGGGCCGAAGCCTTCGGCCAGCCGGGAGGCCTTGGCAAAATCAGCCAGCCGGGCCGCCTCGGCCGTGAGCCACTGCTGGTGCGCAGGTGCAGCCAGCCAACTGTTGTATGCAGGTTGGAACCTGTTCATGGAAGCCCTTTGGTTTTTATTGTTCGCGCTGGAGTGTAACCAAGGGCAGCGCGCACCCGGGTAACGAAGCGGTTTTTAAATGTCACAGGGCGGTGACGTTCATGCCGAGGTGTGGCCATCCCCGTGACGGCCGAGCCGTTTGCAAACCGTTAGCGACGGGGAAGGTACAGCGTCACCCGCAAGCCACCTGCAGGCAGGTTCTGAAGAGTAATCTCGCCTCCATGGCTGTGGGCGATATTGCGTGCGATACCTAGCCCCAAGCCATAGCCCTGCTGATTGCTGGACAATCGCACATGGGGTTCGAATACCGTTTCCAAGCGTTGCGCGGGCACACCCGGCCCTTCGTCATCCACGTGGAGCACAAAGGCCTTGGCTGAATCCTCCACAAACAGGTGCGCCCGGTCGCCGTACTTGAGCGCATTGTCGATCAGGTTACCCATGCAGCGCTTGAGCGCCAACGGCTTGCCCCGGTAGGCGCGGCGCCCCCGCCCTTCCAGGGTCACACGGCCTTCTCCGGCCTGCCCTAGGTAAGGCTCCACCAGGCAATCAAGCACTTGGTTAAGGTCCACCCGCTCGATGTTCTCGTGGATGTCTGTGTCTTTCACGCACTGCAAGGCGCCTTTGACTAACAGGTCCAGCTCGTCCAGGTCCCGGTTAAAGCGTGTATGCAGTGTTTCATCCTCCAGCAGCTCGACACGAAGGCGCAGCCGGGTGATAGGCGTACGCAGGTCATGGGAAATGGCGCTGAACAGCAGGCTGCGCTCCGTCAGGTAACGGCTGATACGATCACGCATGGCATTGAAGGCGCGGCTGACTTCCATCACTTCGCTACCACCTCCTTCGGCCAAGGGCTTTTGCGGCTCTTCACCCAATGATAATTCGCGCGCCGCCTGGGCCAACCGTTTCAAGGGGCGGCTTTGCCAATGCACCAGCAACCCGATGAACATCAGCAGGAAGGCGCTGGTCAGCCCAATGAATAGCAACTGCTGGGCAGGCAGGCCCTCCTCGTCCAGGCTGGTATAGGGCTCAGGCAACAATGAGGCAATGTACAGCCACTCACCGTCACCCAAGTGTATCTGGGTCACCATCACCGGCGGGTTCACCGGTTCCAAGGTCAAGGCGTAATGCGCCCAGGAGCGTGGCAAGTCATCCAGGGCCAGCCCGCTGTTGAATATGCGCAGGTCCTGCGGCGTCACGAACTGCACCGTCAGGTTCACCTGCTCCCCCAATTGCTGGTGAAGCACGGCTTCCACTGCGCTGACCACCGCCTGGCGCCTGGGTGAGGGGCCTAACACCCGCATGCTCAAGGGTTTGTCGTTGAGGGATACAAAGAACCGTGTTCCGCCCATGCTACGCAACTGGTCCAGCACCAGCGGCCGGTAGGCCAATGGCAGAGAGCGGAAATAGCTGACACTGGCCGACATGGAGTGCGCCAAGCTGCGGGCGCTGGTTACGACGCCTTCTAGCTGGGTTTCCCGTAGTTGGGACAGCCAGATCACGCTGGACAGGGTTTGCGCCAGCAATACCGCCAGCAATGTCAGCATCAGCATGCGCCCCAGCAAGGAGCGTGGCAGGGGCAGGCGTTTAAGCAGCGACAACGTGAGCGGCCAGCAGGTACCCACTCCCGCGTACGGTACGGATCAGCCGAGGGGGTTTATCCGTGTCGCGCAACCGTTGCCGCAGGCGGCTGACGGCCATGTCAACGATACGGTCCAGGGGCATGGGTTCGCGGCCGCGGGTCGCATTGCCAATGGTGTCGCGGTCCAGAATCTGTTGGGGGTGGTCGAGGAACAGCTTGAGCAAGGCAAAATCTGCCCCGGAAAGAATGACTTCTTCGCCATCCACATGGAACAGGCGGTGGCTGATTACATCCAGCCGCCATTCATCGAAGGCGAGCAATTCGCTGACCCGCTCGCTGCCAAATTGAGCTCGCCGCAGCAGGGCCTTGATACGGGCCTGCAGTTCGCGGGGGCTGAAGGGTTTGCCCAGGTAGTCGTCCGCCCCCAGCTCCAGGCCAACAATACGGTCGGCCTCGTCGGAACTGGCGGTGAGCATGATGATGGGCACGTGGGCCTGCCGAGGGTGCTGACGCGCCCAGCGGCACAGGCTGAAGCCGTCTTCATCAGGCAACATGATGTCCAGGATGACCAGGTCCACGCTGGCTGCGTTGAACGCGTCACGAAAGCCCTGGCCATCGCTGACCGCATGAACCTGGAAGCCGGCGCGGCCCAGGTACGTGGTCAGCAACTCTCGAATATCCTGGTCGTCGTCTACCAGAAGGATGGTTTTGCCGGCAGTGGTCACAGCGCTTATTTCCCGTCAGCCCGGGTCGTCGCCCGTTCGACGCCGATTAGACGCTCAAGCTGCCCCTTCCCGCAAGGCCACACCCGCACCAATCAGGCCAGAAAACTCGGCGGTGACCACCCATACCGGCACATTTGAGAAATATCCGCTCATGCAGCCCTTGTCAGCGAAGCTGTCCTTGAAACCGCTGGCCAGGAACAGCTCGATGAATTTAGGGATCACACCGCCCACGATGTACACACCGCCCAACCCACCCACAGTCAGTACATTGTTACCCGCCACCCGCCCCAGGAAACGGCAGAACTGGTCGACGGTCTGGCAGGCCACTTCATCACCCTTGAGCGCCAGTTCGGTCACCTGTGACGGCGAGGTCGCCTTGGCTACGCGGTCATCCACGGCACAGATCGCCTGGTAGAGCCGTAACAGGCCACCACCGCTAAGAATGGTTTCGGCACTGACATGGCCGATTTCATCCTGAATGTGCTGGCGCAGCCTGGCTTCCCGCGCATTGCCCACAGGCAGGTCCACATGGCCTCCCTCTCCCGGCAAAGCCATATAGTGGCCGTTTTCCAGGCAGAGCAACGTGCCCACCCCCAGGCCCGTGCCCGGCCCGATAACCACAGCAGGCCGGCGCGGCTGTGCCTGGCCTTCACACACAGTCTTGAATTCGCCTTCCTGCAGCTGCGTCATGCCCAACGCCATGGCGGTGAAGTCATTGATCAACAGCAACCGCTGCACATTCAACGTGCTGCAAAACGCCTTCTGGCTGATGCGCCAATGGCTGTTGGTGAACCGGAACTCATCACCGGACACCGGCCCGGCTACTGCCAGGCAGACGGAGCTGATCGCGCCGGCCGCCAGGCCCTGGTCTTTAAGGTACTGACCAATAGCCTGCTCGGGGCTGGTGTAATCGGCGGTGGCAAACACTTGGACGGCCCGGATGGCCCCATTTTCCCACAGGGCGAAACGTGCATTGGTGCCGCCGATATCACCTACCAGTGACAATGTCATGTAAGGGCTCCCAAAGCCGAGGTAAAGGCGCTGGCGCCCTGCTCGGCCGAGCTGAACGCCACGCGCATGAAACTGAACAGTTCGCGACCACAGCCCACGCTGCTGTCGATTGTAGGCACGGCGGGCTCACGTGCAGCAAATTCGGCAGGGTCTACCTTGATTTCAAGGGTCCCAGTCGTGCCGTCCACGCGAATGATGTCGCCATCATGCACCCGTGCCAGCGGCCCACCTGCTACCCCTTCAGGGCACACGTGGATCGCGGCCGGGATCTTGCCCGAAGCGCCAGACATTCGTCCATCAGTAACCAACGCCACTTTGAAACCCCGGTCCTGCAACACGCCCAGGAAAGGCGTCATCTTGTGCAACTCTGGCATGCCGTTAGCACGCGGCCCCTGGAACCGCATAACAGCCACTAGGTCACGCTCCAGCTCGCCCGCCTTGAACGCGTCGGCCAGGGCCTGCTGGTCCTCGAACACACGGGCCGGGGCT
>Ga0268349_1000033_pt1 | contig 27503 bp, 24 predicted proteins | sample G5R2_MAIN_18SEP2_FD_190164 | JGI IMG/M metagenome (GOLD analysis project Ga0268349, IMG submission 190164) | Phyllosphere microbial comminities from switchgrass, GLBRC, Michigan, United States - G5R2_MAIN_18SEP2017_LD1 | ecosystem: Host-associated > Plants > Phyllosphere > Phylloplane/Leaf...
GGTCGGAAATCCCCAGCGTATCCTCCTGCCTCACCTGCGCCTCCAGCTGTTGCAGGCGAGGGCTGTGGACCAGGTAGTCCAGGGTGCGGTCCGGGCCCTTGGCGGTGGCCGGGAACTGGGTGAACCAGTCCGCGCGGTCTGCGCCACTGGCCTGTACGTTGCTGGGGATGATGGGGTAGCGGTCCCACAGCAGGTGCAAATCATCCGCCGGAGAATACTGAGGCTGCTCCCCGGGAGGGAGGCGCCGGTATTGGCCCAGCGGCAGCAGGTTGAAGTCCCCGCCTAGCAACCAGGGCGTGCCTTGCCCCTCCAGGCGATCAACACGTTTGGCCACCGCTTGCAGCTGCCTAGCCTGGGCATCGCTGCCTTGCCGGTAAGGTTCCAAACGGGTGTTAAGGACGGCCAGGTGCTGCGCGCCGTCTGCAATCGGCAGGTAGGCCCCTAGCAGGGCTTGCTGGGGGTGGAACAGGCTCAGTGTGCTGCCGGCACGCGGCAGTTGCCAGCGCTCGGCCTGATCGATGCGGTACCGGCTAAGGGTGGCCAGCTTGCGGCCCACGCTGCCAAATACGTCCAGGCTGGGTACGAAGTCCGCCTTCCAGTCGAAGGCTTCTACGCTGCAAGGGTAGAGGTCGACCAAGCGTTCCTGCAGCAAGGCCAGCTGGTTCTGGTAGCCCGTCGCTCTGGCACCGTCGTCCAGTTCCTGCAGCAGCACCAGGTCAGGTTGCTCCTCACGGATTACCCGTACCACTTCGTCCAAGTCATGGGCAATGTCCTCGGGGCTGGGACTGTCATCATGGCTGCGGCCTTCGGGCGCGTTGTACCAGAACAAATAGCGTTTGCCGGCTAGAAACTGCACGTTCCAGGTCATCACCTTCAGGGCTTGGCCCGGTGCCAGTGACGGTGGGGTGCCCCGGCAGGCGGGCGAGAGCACGGCATGGGGTGCAGGGTGCCACGACACTTGCCAGGCCAGTGCGGCAAGCGCAATGGCCATCAGCAGCAGGATCAGCATGGCAGTACGCAGTCGTCGGATCATCGGCTCGGCTACGGCATCACGAAGCCTGAGAGCATAGCCGAGGCGGCGCGTGAGCCCAAGCTACGTGCGAGGTTCTCGCAGTGTCGGGTCTGTCACCAGCATGAACAGGCGGAACAGCACCACGGTGGTCATCAGCTGTACCAGGCCGTTCAAGGTATCCAGAGCGATGGACAGGGGCAGGCTGTCGTCGTCAGGAAAGACGGCCACGCTGGCATAGTCGATCAGCCACAACGGTACCAGCACGGCCAGCACACAGCCGAGCACGCGCCAGAAGGGCCCCCGGGTCAGCTCAAAGCTTTGCTTGATGGCCGCCAGCGGGCTAAGGCCACGCAGCACCAGCAGGTATTCTGCAAACGCCAGGCGGGCCATGAGCCAGAGGCCGGGCAGTAGCCACAGCGCCATGCCTAATAAAATGGCCAGGGAGGAAATGGCTGCCAGCAGTGCAAAGCGCGGCCATAGCCGCACGCCCATGCCCAGCAGCATTTTCAGGGAGGGCTGTTCGCCGTTGCTGCGTGAGTCCAGGTATAGAATCAAGGCCGCCGTGTAGAGCGGATAGAACAGCAGCCCCACCAGGATGTCGAACGCTCCACGTACGTTTTCGGCCACGTGGTGGTCCACCAGCTGCTCGGCCAGTGACTGAAGCAGCAGCAACGGCAGGCACAGCTGCACGATCGCCAGCAGGTGAGTACGGAAGAAGTAGAAAGAGTCTTGAAGAATGGTGAGCGGGTTCATCACGCCAGTGTCTTGGGTCAGCAGGCCCACCACTGTACCGGATGGGCCAGGCAGGGCAAACGGGGAGTGAGTGATTAACAATCTTTCATCGCGCCACGTCGTTGAAACCAGGGGGCACAGCCCCATAATGTCTGCATCAGGCCCTTGCAGGGCCGCCTGACAGAGAGGTTGCCATGAACACTGATGAGCAGAGCCTGATCGACGGGCTGTTCTCCCGCCTCAAGCAAGCGGAAACCGAAGGCAGTACCCGCGATACGCAGGCCGAACAACGCATCCATGAACATGTGAGCAAGCAGCCAGCGGCGCCGTATTACATGGCCCAGGCCATTCTAGTGCAGGAAGCGGCTGTCAAGCGCCTGGACCAGATGAACCAGCAGCTCAAGGCCGAACTTGAGCAAGCCAGGGCGGCCAGCGCCAAGGCACCCGCCCAGAGTGGTGGATTCCTGTCAGGCATCTTCGGCGGCGGCCGCGACCCGTCGCCAGCACCTGCACAGCCAGCGTCTTCAGGCGGTGGCTGGCGGGAGCCTGCGCGAGGTTATGCGCCGCCGCCTCCTCCTCAATACCAGCCCGGTTATCAGCAGCCCGCTTACCAACAACCAGGGTATGCGCAACCACAGGCCGCTGGCGGCGGCTTCATGCGCGGTGCGTTGCAAACGGCGGCTGGCGTAGCGGGGGGCGTGATGCTGGCTGAGGGCATCAGCAGCCTGTTCCACCACGACAACCCGCAGGAAATTGTGGAGATCATTCGCGAGGAGCCTGCGCCGGCTGCGGACCACGGCGGCGACTGGGGCAATGACAACAACCAGCAGGCCGTAAGCGATAACAACGACTGGAACGACAACAGCGGCGGCTTCTCCGACACCGACTATAGCGGCGACAGCGGAGGGTTCCTCCCGGATGACGACGACTACGTCTGAAACCACACCTGCACCTGCCGGCAAACGACGTATTGCGTTGTTTGCCGACGTGCAAAACCTCTATTACACCGTGCGCCAAGTGCACGGTTGTCACTTCAATTACGCGGCCCTATGGGCCCAAGTCGCTTGGCGCGGTGACATCGTGCTTGCTTACGCCTACGCCATCGACCGTGGTGACCCCAAGCAGCAACAGTTTCAACGCATCCTGCGGCAGTTGGGTTTTGAGGTGAAACTCAAGCCCTACATCCAGCGCAGCGACGGCTCTGCCAAAGGTGACTGGGACGTCGGTATCACCATCGACCTGCTGGAAGCAGCGGCCGATGTGGACGAGGTGGTGCTGGCTTCGGGGGACGGCGATTTCGATTTGCTCCTGCAACGGGTTCACCAGCGTCATGGCGTCGAAACTACAGTGTTCGGTACGCCAGGCCTGACGGCCGGGTCGTTGATTCGTGCCGCTACGAACTACATCCCTATCGAGGGCGAGTTGCTGCTGCGTCACTGAACTGGACAGGCGCTGTTTCCCTCGTACACTGAGCAGCCTTCCTGGCTGCCGAGCGCCTGTCATGCCATCCCGTCCTATCCCCGCCTTGCTGGTGGGTGCCTTTCTTGCGCTGTACCTGGTGTGGGGCTCCACTTACCTGTTTATCCGTATTGGCGTGGAGTCCTGGCCGCCGCTGACCATGGCGGGCATCAGGTTTCTGGTAGCCGGTGCCATCTTGTACAGCGTGTTGCGTGCCAGGGGCGCTCCCCGGCCTACGGCGCCGCAATGGCGAGCTGGCGGCTGGATTGGTCTGCTGTTGCTGGCCTGTGGCAATGGTGGCGTTACCCTGGCCGAACATGCCGGCGTCGCCTCCGGCGTTGCGGCCTTGGTGATCGCTACCATGCCGCTGTTCACACTGCTGTTTGGCTTGCTCTGGGGGCAACGTAATTCGTGGCTGGAATGGACGGGCATCCTGTTGGGCATTGCCGGTATTGCATTGCTCAACCTGGGCGCCAACCTCCAGGCCAGCCCGGCCGGTGCGGCGTTACTGCTGTTCGCCGCGGCCGCCTGGGCCTTTGGCTCGGTGTGGAGCCGCTACCTGCCACTACCCGCTGGCGGGATGGCCAGCGCAGTGGAAATGCTGGTCGCAGGCGCTGCTTTGTTGCTGGCTGGCCTGTTGAGCGGTGAGCGGCTGCATGCCTGGCCCACCCTGTCAGGCTGGCTGGCCCTGGCCTACCTCATTTTCTTTGGCTCGATACTGGCGTTCAACGCCTACATGTACCTGCTCAAGCACGTACGGCCGGCGGCGGCCACCAGCTATGCCTACGTAAACCCTGTGGTAGCCGTATTGCTGGGCGTTACCTTTGCCGGTGAACACATCGGAGCCTGGGAAGTGGTAGCCATGCTGGTGATTGTCGGGGCAGTGGTGTTGATTGGTTTACCCCAATGGCGCCGCCGTTGAGCATGGATACCGGGTAAACTGCGCGCCTTGCCAGTCCATTTTTTCAGGTACACCCAATGACTTTCGCTTCACTGGGCTTGATCGAGCCGTTGTTGAGCCGCTTGCACAGCCTTGGCTACGAGAAGCCCACGCCTGTTCAGGACAAGGCGATTCCCGCTGTGCTCGCAGGCCGCGACCTGATGGCTGCGGCACAAACCGGCACCGGCAAGACCGCAGGCTTTGCCTTGCCGGTGTTGCAGCGCCTTACCCTGCAGGGCAGCCAGGTAACCAGCAACAGCGTGCGCGCCTTGGTGTTGGTGCCCACCCGCGAGCTGGCGGAGCAGGTGCATGCCAATATCCAGGCCTATGCCGTGGGCCTGCCCCTGCGTACCTACGCGGTATACGGCGGGGTCAGCATCAACCCACAGATGATGGCATTGCGTAAGGGGGTGGATGTGCTAGTCGCCACGCCAGGCCGTTTGCTGGACCTGAGCCGCCAGAACGCTGTGAAATTCGGCCAGGTCGAAACCCTGGTGCTGGACGAAGCTGATCGCATGCTGGACCTGGGCTTTGCCGAGGAGCTGCGCAGCCTGTATGCAGCCCTTCCAAAACAACGGCAAACCTTGCTGTTCTCGGCCACGTTCTCCGATGACATTCGCCTGTTGGCCGGCCAGATGCTCAATGACCCCTTGAGCATCGAAGTGAGCCCACGAAACCAGGCCGCGACCAGCGTCCGCCAGTCTGTTGTACCTGTGGACAAGAAGCGCAAGCCTGAGCTGTTCTGCCACCTGCTGCGCCAGCGCCGTTGGAAGCATGTGCTGGTGTTTGCAAAAACTCGTAACGGCGTGGACCAACTGGTGGAGCGCCTTCAGGGGCTTGGTGTGGTCGCTGATGGCATCCATGGGGACAAGCCCCAGGCAACGCGCCAACGAGCACTGGACAACTTCAAGGCAGGCGAACTCACGGTGCTGGTGGCGACGGATGTGGCCGCTCGGGGCCTGGACATCCTGGACCTGCCCTTGGTGGTCAACCTGGACCTGCCCATTGTAGCTGAAGACTACATTCATCGCATTGGCCGTACAGGCCGTGCGGGCGCTACGGGTGAGGCCATTTCCCTGGTCTGCGCCGATGAAGTGGAACAACTGGCGGCCATCGAGGCCATGACCCGGCAAACCCTCAAGCGGGTGGAGGAGCCGGATTTCGAACCTGAGCACCGCGTGCCGGAAACCACCGCTGGTGGGCAGATACTCAAAAAGCCCAAGAAACCTAAAAAGCCCAAGACCACGGGTGGTAAAGCCACTCTGGGGCGCTGGACCGAAAGCCGTGAGGTTGCCGCCCCAGAGCCAGAAATAAAGCCTGTACGCAAGGTGCCCGCGTTCAATACCGGGCCGCGCAAGCGCAAGCCTTAAGGTAGGCGGCGGTTATTGGCCAGGTAGGTTAAAACGCCTTCGGCTGCACGCCGCCCGCTGGCAAAGCAGGCGGTAAGCAGGTAGCCACCCGTGGGCGCTTCCCAGTCCAGCATTTCTCCAGCGCAGAATACGCCTGGTAGGGCCTGGAGCATCAAGCCATCATCCAGAGCGGAGCGGCAGACCCCACCCGCGCTGCTGATGGCTTCTGCCACCGGGCGAGGGCGCAGCAGCTTCAGGGGCAGCGCCTTGATCACCTTCGCCAACCGTGGCAGGTCTTGGTACACGGCCGCCTCGCTACATTCACGCAGCAGGGCAGCTTTTACGCCATCGAGCCGCAGCTGGCCTTGCAGGTGGCGGGCCATGGACCGTGTGCCTCGTGGTTTGCTCAAGGCGGCTTCCACTTGGGCCAGGCTGCGCGCGGGCAGCAGGTCCAAGAACACGTCGCAATAGCCTTGGCGGTCGATGGCCTCGCGAATCGGCGCAGACAACGCGTACACCAGGCTGCCTTCCATGCCTGTTTCCGTTACCACGCACTCGCCCACACGGGGCGCTTCTCCGGCCAGTTGCAAGGCAATGTTCTTCAACGGGGCGCCGGCGAAGCGTTCCTTGAGCAAGGCGCTCCAGCCCTGGGTTTCAAAGCCGCAATTGGCGGCCTGCAACGTTCGGGTTGCCACACCTCGGGCCGAAAGCCATGGCAGCCAGGCGCCATCCGAGCCCAGGCGCGGCCAGCTGCCACCGCCCAGTGCAAGCACCGTCGCCGAAGGGCGAACCACTATTTGTTGGCCTTCGTGAGTTATCAACAGGCCGCCGCTTTCATCCCAACCTTGCCACTGGTGGCGGGTGTGGATAACCACCCCAGTGTCCCGTAGCCGCTTGAGCCAAGCACGCAGCAAGGGCGCGGCCTTCATGTCCGCAGGGAACACTCGGCCAGAACTGCCTACAAAGGTGTCGATACCTAGCCCGTGAATCCAGGCGCGCAGTGGCTCGGCGCCAAACGTGGCCAGCCAACCTTCCACCCAGCTAGCCTGTTCCCTATAGCGGCTTACAAACGCTGGAGCGGGTTCGGCATGGGTAATGTTCATGCCGCCTACACCCGCCAGCAGAAACTTGCGCCCTACCGACGGCATTCGGTCATACACAGTGACGGCGTAGCCCGCCTGGCTCAAGACCTCCGCTGCCATCAGGCCGGCCGGCCCGCCGCCGATGATTGCGACCGTTGAGGCAGAGGAAGTAACAGCCATGGGGTTCACTGAGCAAAAAAGAGGGGCGCTAGTGTACCGGACCTTGTGTATAAACACTCCTGTGGAATCGATCAAAAAACAACCAGCAGTGTAAGGTGCCTGTATTTGCGGGCGGATTCAAGCTTTCACGCAGGTTATCCACAGGCCGTTCCACAGTGAATGTGGGTAAGCTTTGGCGCTGTCAGCTAAACCCCGTGTTCCATACTTCTGTGGCGACGGTATGAAGAATGCCATGTCGGCGGGCCAGGGCCTGTCGGTCCTTGCTGTAACCACCGCCGATCACACCCATCACCGCAATGCCACGCCCGGTGCAATGGTGCAGCACCTGCCGGTCCCGAGCGGCCACACCGGCGTCCGTCAGTTGGAGATAGCCCAAGGCATCATCCTTGTGAACATCCACCCCGGCGTCGTAGAGCACCAGGTCAGGCGCGTACAGCGGCAGAAGGTAATTAAGCGCATCGTCCACAACTTTCAGGTATTCCTCGTCACCTAAGCCCCTGGCCAGGGGAATGTCCCAATCGCTATTGGCCTTGCGCACAGGAAAGTTCTGCTCGCAATGCAGCGAAACGGTGATGGCGTCTGGTGTGTTCGCCAGTATGCGTGCCGTGCCATCACCTTGATGAACATCACAATCGAAAATCAGCACCCGTTGCACGCGGCCGGCTTCCAGCAGGTAGCGGCTGACCACCGCCAGGTCGTTGAAGATGCAGAAGCCGGCAGGGTAGTCGAAGTGCGCATGGTGGGTGCCGCCTGCCAGGTGGCAGGCCAGGCCATGGCGCAGCGCCAGTTCGGCGGTTAACAAGGACCCGCCTACCGCACGTACTGTGCGACGAGCAAGGGCTTCACTCCAGGGAAGGCCCAGCCGCCGCTGGTCTTCGCGGGACAATTCGCCTGCCATGTAGCGCTCTATGTAGTCCGGGGCATGAGCAAGTGCCAGCACACTCGCTGGGCATAGGCCGGGCGCGTGCAAGTGCTCGGGCACGGCGATGCCTGTGGCCACCAGGTGGTCATGCAGCAGGCGAAATTTCTCCATGGGGAAGCGGTGCTCGGCGGGGAAGGCCGGGCTGTAGTCATCGTGATAAACCAGAGGTAAGCGCATGGTCGGCTGCAGGGTACGAAAGCCTGGAGTGTGCCAGCTTTTGGGGCACGATCACAAAAGCGTCGGCGGCGCCATCAGCCGCGAGCCTAATATGCCAGCTACGTGACTTTAGAAAACGCAGTGCTGGCCGCTGCGCGGATGGATCAAGGTATGATGGCCACTTACGATTTTGTAAGCCGAGGTAACACCACATGAGCCACGTTCTCGACGACCTGGTCAGCTTGCTGAGCCTGGAGCCCATCGAAGAAAACCTGTTTCGTGGCCACAGCCAGGACCTGGGCTTTCGTCAGCTGTTTGGCGGTCAGGTACTGGGGCAGGCCCTGTCGGCCGCTTGTCAGACGGTGGAGGACAGCCGCCACGTTCATTCCTTGCACGGGTACTTCCTGCGCCCTGGTGACGCTGCACTGCCTGTGGTGTACATGGTCGACCGCGTGCGTGACGGCGGTAGCTTTTCCACTCGCCGCGTGACAGCGGTGCAAAAAGGCAACACGATTTTCACCGCTTCGCTGTCCTTCCAATACGATGAAGAAGGCTATGCCCACCAACGCCAGATGCCCAACGTAGTGGGGCCGGAAAACCTGCCTACTGAACTTGAGCTATTGCGCCTTGGTGAGAACCGGATCCCTTCCCCTATGCGGGAAAAGCTGCTGTGTGCCAAGCCCATTGAGATGCGCCCGGTGACCGAAGGCGACCCCTTCAACCCTAAGCCTGGGGACCCGGTCAAATATGTGTGGTTCCGGGCTGACGGTGCCTTGGCAGACAACCCTGCGCTGCACAAATACGTCATGGCCTATGCGTCTGATTTCAACCTGCTGACCACTGCGCTATTGCCCCACGGCAAGAGCGTTTGGCACAAGGACATGCAATTGGCCAGCCTGGACCACGCGCTGTGGTTCCATGGCAACCTGATCGCTGACGACTGGCTGCTGTATGCGCTGGACAGCCCGTGGGCGGGCAACTCACGTGGGTTCTCTCGCGGTAGCGTGTATAACCGTGCCGGGCAACTGGTGGCCTCCTCGGCCCAGGAAGGGCTGATTCGCCACCGCAAGGATTGGGCATGAAGCTGAGCGAGATTCGCCACTGGGTGTTCGACATGGACGGCACCCTGACCATTGCCGCCCATGACTTCATGGCCATTCGGGCCGAACTGGGCATTCCGTTAGAGGACGATATTCTCGCCCACCTTGCTGCGCTGCCTGCTGAAGAAGCTGCGGCCAAACATGCCTGGTTGCTGGAGCACGAGCGAGAGGTAGCCCTTGCCTCACGGGCTGCAACAGGTGCCGTGACACTGGTACGTACCTTGGCTGAACGCGGCCATCGCCTAGGCATACTGACCCGTAACGCACGAGAACTGGCGCACATCACCCTGGCAGCCATTGGCATTGACGACTGTTTTGCGCCTGAATACATCCTCGGCCGTGAAGAAGCCGCCTTCAAACCTGACCCTGAGGGGCTGCTCAAACTGGCGGCGGCTTGGCAGGTACAGCCCTCGAACATGGTGATGGTAGGGGATTACCGCTTCGACCTGGCCGCCGGCCGTGCGGCGGGTACGCAAACGGTGCTGGTGAACCAGCCCGACAACCCCTGGCCGGAGCTGACGGACTGGCATGTGGTGGATTGCGAAGCATTGCTTGGCAAGATTTAGGAGCGTTGGCAGGCATTGATGAATGCCTGATCAAGAGGCCGTGAACAGATTCTTTAGCGGTCGGGTTGGTAGGCACGCGGCACATGCATAAGCATTTAAATGCCTATGCATCAAACCGTTTCATGCAGAGCAGTCAGGAACTTACGCGTGCTGGGTGGCCACACACCATTACTTTTCGCGATAGAACCTTGCCATGTTTCCTTCTTTGAATCGTTTTTCTACCGCCCCTCCGGCATCAACCGGCGAGAGAGCCTCGCAGGGTGTATTGATCGGCAACCACAGCATGGAAACGTTGCTGCATACGGTTCGAGCTGATATCCATCCGCAAGTAGAGCGTACCTTCACTCACTGGTTGGCGGTGCGGAAAGGCGCTGTAGAGGGAGCATTGTCGCCTCACAATGCGTTGATGCTCGCTGCGCTGGAATGTACGTCCAATGCCCTGCGTCAGTACGGGACGAACCTGCGGTCATTGGATGAATTGCCTCACAACGTTCATGTGCTGGCGAGAGAAGCGTTAGCGTTGGCGAAGGAAAGTCCCTTTCTGCAGCGTTGCATGCCACCCAGCTCCATGGCGGTCCAATTTATCAAGAAGCTTGACCCTACCAAGGTCGACTTCCGCTTGGACGACATTGCTCGGCTCCAGTGTCAGGGTTTTGGAAAAGGAACTCCGTTCGACAGTATTGCGCCCGAACATCGCTGGCGAATGTGCATAGATCCAGCGCGCCTTCGGTTCATAGACCATCACATGAGCCAGGCTAGTACGAACCCAATGCTACCCTTGCTATTCGATTCTGATCCGTCCTACTTGCATGGGATGCTAAACGCGTGGTCGGTGTCGATGCGACACTTGGACCATCCGCTGGATGATCGTTTCTTGAGCCTTCTCCACGGAGCCTGCGAGTCAAGTTCGCCTACGAATGGCGACGGGTTCAATGAGCAGGGCAACGCATTCATGGTGAGCATCGGCCCAAATATGTCGCCCGACGGGCGGGACGAATTGCTGGCCTTCGCACGCAGAATTCGTAGGGTCGTGCCAAATTATGGCGTGACCAAAAACTCCAATCCAATAGCCTACATGCAACATATTCGGCAGTTAGCCAGCGCCCCCGACCGAGAAGCGCTTTGGAAAAGCATCGAGCCAGAGCACAGTGGCATGGTGATCCGCTCACCGATTCCCGGACCGACGCTAAAAGCGCTTATCGCGGAACTGTTTCAGGGCTACCAAACGCGTTTGCGCGATAGGCCAGAACAAACACTCGAACACATCGTTCAGTTATGCCAGGAGTTAGAGCGCCTTCATCCATTCGGCGACGGTAACTGCCGGACCTTTGGTGTGTTGCTAATGAATCATCTACTCACGCGCCATGGTTTGCCGCTAACCATGATGGATGACCCCAACGTATTGGATGGTTACTCACTGTCGGAATGCGTCACCAAGGTTAAGGAAGGCCAAGAGCAGGTAAAGCAATGGATGACTCCGGTATCAACCAGCATGCCTGGCCCTAGGGTAAGAACCCAGCTGCAATCGCGATTGGAGGCTGAAAGTAGCCGGCGTAGGGATACGTCCGCGAATGAAGGCATGTGAGCATTCACCGTGCAATCCAACGGCAGTAATATGGCCGTTGTCGGTTGGAGCTATTGTTGCGGTACGGTTTGCATCGATGGGGTGTTGCGAGGCACATCTGCTAATCGCTCAACTTCGATCTCGCGCAGACCACGCTGGCCGTGAACAGATGCTTCAGGAGTCGAGGTCGATGGCAAGGCGGTAGAACGGCCGGCCGTGCGGCGGGTACGCAAATAGTGCTGGTTAACCAGCCCGCCAACCCCTGGCCGGAGTTGACGGACTGGCATGTGGTGGATTGCGACGCGTTGATGGGGCTGGTTTGACCCCGGCCATTACCCTGGCGCCTGCAGCGGGTATTCAAAGCCGCTGTAGGCACCGCCATGCAGCGGTTCTCAGAGGCGCTGTGCATTGAACGTATTGCACTGATCCAGCTTGCCGCCTTCAAACCCGGTCTTGAACCAATGCACGCGCTGGGCCGATGTACCATGGGTGAAGGAGTCGGGCACCACGCGCCCTTGGCCCTGTTGTTGGAGACGATCATCGCCAATGGCATTGGCAGCGTTCAGCGCCTCTTCCACATCCCCAGGCTCCAGCCAGTGCAGGCGTGCTTGGGCATGGTTGGCCCAGATGCCAGCAAAGCAGTCGGCCTGCAATTCCTGACGCACCAGTAGCCCGTTGTCACCTTCCAGCTTCTGACCGCTTTGGCGGGCTTTATCGACTTGATCGGAGATTCCCAGCAAGGTTTGCACATGGTGACCCACTTCGTGAGCAATCACGTATGCCTGGGCAAAATCACCTGCCGCGTTGAAGCGCTGGCTCATTTCGGTGAAGAAGGCAGTGTCCAGGTACACCTTGCGATCACCTGGGCAGTAGAACGGGCCCACAGCCGACGTGGCGCGACCACAGGCTGAATTCACTTGGCCGCCGAACAACACAAGGGTTGGGTCCTGATACTGGCGACCGTTTTCCTTGAAGATCGCCTGCCAGGTATCCTCAGTGTCCCCAAGAATGGATTGTACGAACTGGGTCTGTTCGTCGTTGCCTGCAGGCGCCGTGCGCTGCTGGGTGGGGGCTGAGGAGGTGGCCTGCCCCGTAAGCTGCCCCAATATCTGCATAGGGTCTTGGCCGGTGAGCAGCCCAAAACCAACGATCAGCACAACCGCGCCCAGGCTCAGGCCTTTGCCGCCAATGCGCATTCCTCCGCCACCGCCACCTTCTCCTCGGGCATCCACCACGTTGTCGCTACGCCGGCCTTTTTTCCAAAGCATGCTCGTGTCTCTCCTTTGTCATTTTTCATAACCATCAGGTTATGTAAGAACTGCATATTTTCAGTGGTCGAGCGGTGTCCTTTGTTCGACACTCACTGCCTGTGTATTTGCCGATACGCCCTATAAATCCAAGAACAGGAGCTCGACATGTCTGAACAAGACACCCGTCGTTTCATGATCCGTGACCGCAACTGGCACCCCAAGGCGCTGACCCCTGACTACAAGACTTCGGTGCCGCGCTCGCCCCGCCAGGCTTTGGTCAGCATTCCGCAAACCGCCAGCGAAAGTACCGGCCCGGACTTCTCACACCTCGAACTTGGACGATTCGACAACGATCTGCTGCTGAATTTCAATCAGGGCGGGTTACCCATTGGCGAGCGCATTATTCTTGCCGGGCGCGTAGTGGACCAGTTCGGCAAGCCAGTGACTCAAACCTTGGTGGAAATCTGGCAAGCGAACGCCGGCGGTCGCTATCGCCACAAGAATGACCGCTACCTGGCGCCGCTGGACCCTAATTTTGGTGGCGTGGGCCGTACCCGTACGAACGCGGAAGGTTATTACAGTTTTCGAACCGTCAAACCAGGCCCCTACCCATGGCGCAACGGCCCTAACGATTGGCGCCCGGCCCACATTCACGTGTCAGTCAGTGGGCCGTCCATTGCTACCCGCCTGATTACCCAACTGTATTTCGAAGGGGATCCCCTCATCCCCATGTGCCCTATTGTGAAGTCCATTGCCAACCCTGAGGCCGTACAGAGCTTGGTTGCACGCCTGGACATGACCAACGCCAACCCTATGGATTGCCTGGCCTATCGGTTTGACATCGTGCTGCGTGGCCAGCGCCAGACCCATTTCGAAAACTGCTGAGAGGAGTGACACACATGCCTGTTCAATACCTGCAGGAAACCCCTTCGCAGACCGCTGGCCCTTACGTGCATATCGGCCTTGCCTTGGGTGTTGCCGGTAACCCGACCCGCGATCAGGAAATCTGGAATGAAATGGCTAAACCCAGCGCGCCAGGGGAGCATATTTTGCTTCTAGGCAACGTGTACGACGGCAACGGCCACCTGATCCGCGATTCCTTTCTGGAGTTCTGGCAAGCCGACAGCCAAGGGCGCTACGACACTGAATACAACCTGGCCAAGCCGTTCAACAGCTTTGGCCGAACCGCCACCACGTTCGATGCCGGGGAGTGGAACCTGCATACCATCAAACCAGGCGTTGTGACGACCACGGCGGGTATTCCCATGGCGCCGCATATCAACGTGAGCCTGTTTGCCAGGGGCATCAACATTCACTTGCAAACGCGCATTTACTTCGATGACGAAGCCCAAGCCAATGCCACATGCCCAATCCTTAACCTGATCGAGCAACCGCAACGCCGTGAAACCCTGATTGCACAGCGCTGCGAAGTGGAAGGCAAAACTGCGTACCGGTTTGATATTCGTGTGCAAGGCGAGGGCGAAACGGTGTTCTTCGACTTCTGACAGGCCTGCAGCTTTTCAATCCCACACGGGCGCAAAGTCTGGGTTCACCAGGCGTTTGTTCTTGGGCAGCCCGGCAATCAACGCACGGTCCTCGTCATCCAGCCGTACATTGAGCGCGTCCAGGTTGCTCTGCTGGTTCTTTACACTGGCAGCCTTGGGGATAGCGGCCACGCCGTCCTGGTCCATCAGCCATTTCAAGGCGACCTGCGTAGGCAGCACACCGTGCTTCTGCGCGATGCGTTGAAGTTCGGGGTAGCTCGACACCTGGTTGCGTGCAAGGGGGCTGTAGGCGGTCAGGGCCAAATCATGGGTGCGGCAGAAGTCCAGCAAGGGCTGCTGGTTCAAGGCCACATGGTATTCCACCTGCAAGGCCGCCAGTGGAATGCCCAGCGTTTCGACGGCCCGGCGCATGAGGGCGAGCGGAAAATTGGCCACCCCAATGGCTCTCGCCTTGCCACTGGCCTTGATCGCCGCCAGTGCTTCCAGGCTGGCGTCCATGTTCCAGCCCTCCCGGCCTGGCCAGTGAATCAGGAACAGGTCGATATAGTCCGTGTTCAAGGCCTTGAGGCTGGCGTCGAAGGACGCCTGCATAGCCGCAGGCGCTAACTGGTCCCACCACACCTTGCTGGTCACGTGAATAGCGTCCCGTGCCACGGAGGTGTGGGTAAGTGCGGCGCCAACGGCGGCCTCATTGTGATAGGCCGTCGCCGTGTCGATATGCCGGTAGCCCATGTCCAGTGCGCTCAGTACAGCGCTTGTGCATTCCGGGCCTAGCATGGGCCAGGTCCCCAGGCCCAGCTTGGGCATGTTCAGGCCATGGGCATTATGGAGGGTGTGCATGACAGTGTCCTCAAGGTATCAGTCGGTGTCCGATACGCCCGCCGCGTGGCGACCAGCGATATAGCCAAAAGTCAGGGCAGGCCCAAGGTTGATGCCCCCTGCCGGGTAGAAGCCGCCCATGATGCTGGCCATGTCGGTGCCAGCGGCATAGAGGCCGGGGACAGGGCCGCCTTGGTTATTCAGCACGCGGGCACTGGCGTCGGTCTTCAAGCCAGCGAACGTGCCAAAACTGCCAGGGCGTACCTTTACGGCGTAGAACGGTGGTGTATGCAAGGGGGCGACACAGGGGTTAGGTGCATGGCGGGGATCGCCTTGCTTAAGGTTGTAAGGGGTAGTGCCTCGGCCAAAAGCCGGGTCTTCACCGCGCTGGGCATGCAGGTTCCATTCGGCGAACGTAGCCTCAAGCCCTTGAGGGTCGATACCGCACAGCCGGGCCAGTTCAGCGGGAGTGTCGGCGGCCTTCAAATAACCCGACCGTACCGCAGGCCCGACAGGGAAGGGGAAGGGGCGAGCGATACCTAGCCCGTAACGACGTTGGAAGGCATGGTCGCAGATCAACCAGGACACGACCTCTGGGCCAGGCGCCTGCTCCACCATCGCCTTGGCATAGTCGTAATAACCGCCGGCCTCGTTGACGAAGCGTTTACCGTTGGCCAACACACCGAAAATGCCGGGCTTGCCACGGTCTATGATGTGGGGAAAGTGGCCATGGGTACCGTTAGGGTAGGGCACCTCGGACACCGGGCACCACGCCACCGGGCTCGCCAGGTCCGTCGCGACCACACCCCCTACGCTTTCACCCAACCGCAGCCCGTCGCCGCTTGCCCCCGAGGGTGGCAATGGCCAGTGCTCTTCTCCCGTAGGGGTTCGAGGAAACAAGGCCTGGCGCCGTGGTTTATCGTGAGCAAAGCCGCCAGTGGCTAGCACCACGCCGCGCTTGGCATGAATACGCACCGTGCCTTTGGCAGTAAGCACGTCGGCACCCGTAACGCGATCATGGCGCTGGGCCAGGCGTATCGCTGGCGCACTGGGCCATAGCACTACGCCTAGGTCTTCGGCCGACTTTGCCAGCCGGGCGATCAGCGCCACGCCGTTGACCAGGTGTGTGGCGCGCCCCTTGAGCGCCAGCCCCAACAGGTGCGCACTCAGCCGCTTGGTCACATGCCAGGCGGAGCGCCAGGAGCGAGTCACGCTCAGAAATGCGCCCAGGTCGGCACCCGCCATGATCGGCATGCCCATCACGGCAGTTTCGCGCAAGGTGGTGCGCAGGCGCGCAAGCAACTTGCCCAGCGAATAGGCGCTGATAGGTGCAGCAATCACCGAGCGCCCCCCAGTGCTTGCGCCGGGGCTGTTCCCATGGATATCAGCGATACCGTTGCCATCGGCAAACTGCAGGGCCGTGTGCTGCTCGAAGAACGCGACCATGCGCGGGCCTGCTTTCAGAAACGCATCAACGCGTTCAGGCTCGAACCAATCGCCGAGTTCATGTTCCAGGTAACGGCGGGGATCGGCAGGGTCTTCCACAATGCCTGCGCGCCTGGCCAACGGGTTACAGGGTATCCACATCCAGCCGCCCGACCAGGCGCTGGCGCCTCCCAGTACCCTGTCTTTTTCGACCACGATCACAGACAAACCTGCCCACGCCGCGCTCACGGCAGCGGCCAGCCCGGCGGCCCCTGAGCCGATCACCAGCAAATCGCAGTGCGCGGTAGGGAAGGGGTGAGAATGCTCAGGCACAGAACGCTCCGGTTTATTATTTATTGGAACTCGGTTCCATAAGGGTAGAAAGCCCTCTACGCTGGTGCCAGCCCGCTTGCGTTGAAAGTGGGCGAAGATCGCCCACAGTACGGTCCTGTCGAGTCACACATCCCTATGGCTGGAAGTCAGATCGAACGCGCCCTTACCCTGTTGGAGCGCCTTACCCTGGAACCCCGTGGCGCGCCTTTGCAGGTGCTAGCTGACGAGGCAGGTATGCCAAAAAGCGCGGCGCACCGTTTGCTGGCAGAGCTGACGCGCCTGGGCTACATCCGCCAGAACCCCGAAAGCTTGCGCTACCTGCTCACCACCCGTTGGGTGGCCCAAGGTTTCAGGTACTTGAGCAACAGCGGCGTTGACGTGGTACAGCCCGTTCTAGACCGCCTGGCTGACCACAGTGGCGAACTGATTCGGCTCGGGATCGTGGAGGGCACACGCCTGACATGGCTGGCCAAGGCACAAGGGGCCAGGGCCGGCTTGCGATACGACCCGGACATGGGCCGCGAAGCCCCCCTGTTCTATACCGCCAGCGGTCATGCATTACTGGCCACGTACACGGATGCAGAAGCGTTGGAGCTTGTGGATGCACAGGGTATAGCGTCAAGAGAAGGCTTAGGCCCCAACGCACCGAAAAGCAAAACCGCGTTGCTCAAGCGGCTGAGGCTGGCGCGGGAAAAAGGGTATGCCTGGGTAGTGGAGTCTTCTGCGGTGGGTATGTCCGCGCTGGCTGTTGCTGTGCGCCACCCACGGACCCATGCCACGTTAGGGGTACTCAGCGTGGCAGGGCCCACTGCCCGGTTGCCCGAAGCACGGCTGCATGCCTTGGCGCCTGCGGCCCAGTCCGCTGCGGTGGAGCTGGCCGAAGCAAGCCCCGCTTCAGAGTGGTTTCAATGAAAAACAGGCTTGCGCGAAAACTGGAACCGGGTTCTAAATAAGCTACTTCAATGATCGGTGGGGTACTTCATGCAGCAGGTGTTCTCCCTGGCCGCGTTGACGGTACTGGAACTGTCACCGGTAGACATGATCGAGGTCGCGGCCCGGGCAGGGTACAGCCACGTAGGTTTACGCACTGAGCCGGCCACGGCGCAAGAGCATCACTTTGCGTTGTTGAACGACCCCCGCCTGCGCCAAGCCACCCTCCAGCGTTTAAAAGACACCGGCGTGAAAGTGCTGGACCTGGAGATCCTGCGGCTCAAGCCTGAAACGGACATCCGCCTGTTCGAGCCCCACCTGGCATTTGGTGCCCAATGCGGTGCCACAGAGTTGCTGGTGGCAGGCAATGACCCGGACCTGGGCCGATGTGCAGCACGGTTTGCTGCACTGTGTGAGTTGGCCACGGGCTACGGCCTCTACCCTCACTTGGAGTTCATGCCATGGACCCATGTGCAGGACCTGGCCACTGCGGTTCAGGTGGTGGCGCAAGCCGATCAGCCCAACGGCTGTATCCTTGTGGACGCTTTTCATTTCAACCGCTCAGGCTCGCAATTGTCGCAACTGGAACAGCTACCGGCAGCCTGGATGCGCTACGCTCAGCTGTGTGATATTGCTGGCCCTGCACCCACCGACATGGACCAGATACTGTACGAGGCACGCCATGAACGGTGCCTGCCCGGCGACGGTGACTGCAATTTGCTCGGCTTGTTGAAGGCGCTGCCAGAGGGTATTGCGATCAGCGTTGAAATCCCGACCCGCCGCCTGATGGAACAGGGCAAGAGTGCGCTGGAGCGCGCCACCCTGGCATTGGACGCCACCCGCCGCGTACTGGAACGCCTTTAACCGATGACCCATTCCACTTCGTCGCTCACCGGTGCCAGCCAACCGCTGAAGGGCATGTTGCTGATCGTGATTGCCACGTTGCTGTTCGCCAGTCACGACGTGCTGTCCAAGTACCTGTCTGGCATCTATCCGGTCATGCTAGTGATCTGGGTGCGTTATCTGGTGCACACGCTGCTCATGATGGGGATCTTCCTGCCGCAATCCGGGCTGCGCATACTGCGCACGCGGCGCCCCTGGCACCAGGTACTGCGAGCCCTTTGCCTGCTAGGTACCAGCCTGCTGTTCGTGTCCGGCCTGCAATACATACCTTTGGCGGAGGCCACGGCGGTCAACTTTCTTGCGCCGCTGATGGTGACGGCGTTGTCAGTGCCTTTACTGGGCGAGCGTGTGAGTGCTGGCCAGTGGACGGCTGTACTGGTGGGCTTCTGTGGCGTGATGACCATTGTGCACCCTGGGGGCGAGCTGTTTACCCCTGCCATCCTGTTCCCTTTTGGCTCGGCCTTGTGCTTCTGCTTCTATCAGATACTCACCCGCAAAGTGGCAGAGGTAGATAGCCCTACCACCAGCAACTTCTTTGCCGGTATTTTCAATACCGTACTCATGAGCACCGTGGTGCCCTTTTTCTGGCATTGGCCTACCTGGTTCGACGGGCTGTTCATGATAGCGCTGGGGGCCTGTGGGATGACTGCACACCTGTTGCTTACCCAAGCCTTTCGTTACGCACCGCCCGCGCTGCTTGCCCCCTTGGGGTATTGCCAGATCGTGTTTGCAGGCATCTACGGGTTCCTGGTATTCGGCCACAGCCCAACCACGACCACCGTCATAGGTATTGCGGTGATCTGTGGCAGTGGCATAGCCGCTGCCTGGGTACAGCGGCGAGCGCGCCCGACCTCACCCTTGGCCACTGCACAGGTCCAGCCTTCGGTTGCCGCCAATAACGCTGACCGCCCCGCGGCAAAGCCGGCCTGAAGGCATACAGGCGTGAATCGGGCGGTAATCGAACGGAATACTAACCAGCTGGTACGCTTGCGCAAGATTGTTTTCAGGTATAAACCTACCCACAAAACCCAAAGCATTTCGGCCTAGCCAGCCGGTCAGTGGTGCGCGGTGGCCGTTGGGTCATGGGCCATTGCCCACGCGCCCTCAGGAGTAGAGCATGCACCGTTCGATCGCCACCGTTTCCCTCAGCGGCACCCTGCCGGAAAAACTTGAAGCCATTGCCGCGGCAGGCTTCGATGGGGTGGAGATCTTCGAAAATGATCTTCTCTATTACGACGGCAGCCCGCGAGAAATTCGCCAGATGTGCGCGCACCTGGGCATCGCCATCACCCTATTCCAACCCTTCCGGGATTTTGAAGGCATTCCCCGGGAGCGCATGGCTCGCAACCTGGAGCGCGCCGAGCGCAAGTTCGAGCTGATGCAGGAGCTGGGCACCGACCTGGTGCTGGTGTGCAGCAACGTGGCACCGGATTCCATAGGCGAGCATCAGGTGCTGGTGGACGACATGCGTCTGCTGGCCGAACGAGCGGCGGTGCATGGCTTGCGCATTGGTTACGAAGCCCTGGCCTGGGGCCGCCACGTCAATACCTGGCAGCAGGTGTGGAACATTGTCAAAGCCGCAGACCATCCCAACCTGGGGGTGATCCTGGACAGCTTCCATACGCTCTCGCTGCGTGGAGACCCATCGGGTATTGCGCAACTGCCGGCCGACAAAATCTTCTTCGTACAAATGGCCGACGCGCCCCTGTTGGCCATGGATGTGCTGGAGTGGAGCCGTCACTTCCGCAACTTCCCAGGGCAGGGTGATTTCGACCTGCCGCGTTTCCTCGCGCCTATCCTTAAGACGGGCTACCAAGGGCCGCTCTCGCTGGAAATCTTCAACGACGATTTTCGTGCCGCGCCCCCACGTGCCAATGCTGCCGACGGTTTGCGCTCGCTGCTGTACCTAGAGGAGAAGACGCGCGAATTGCTGGCACGTGAGGGCACTGACAAGGCGAGTATCGTGCCACTGTTTTCCACCCCGCCTGTGGCCAGCTACGACGGTGTCGAATTCCTGGAATTTGCCGTAGATGAAAGCACCGGCGCCAAGCTCAAGCATTGGCTGGGGCAACTGGGCTTTACCGTGGCCGGGCAGCACCGTTCGAAAAGTGTCACGCTGCTACGGCAGAACGATATCAACCTGATCCTGAATTCCGAACCCTATTCCTTCGCCCATAACTTCTTCGAAGCCCACGGGCCTTCGCTCTGTGCGACCGCGTTGCGGGTGCCGGACAGCGCCAAAGGCTTGCAGCGCTCCGTCGACTACAAGGCCCAGCCTTACCGGGGGCTGGTAGGGCCCAACGAGCGGGAGTTGGCAGCGGTACGCGCCCCTGACGGCAGCCTGTTGTACCTGGTAGACCCAGACGCCCAGGGCCGCACCATCTACGACACGGACTTCAACCTCAACGCCCCGGCTCAGGGGCCAGCAGGCAGGCTCAACCGCATCGACCACATGGCGATGGCGCTGCCGCCGGAGGCATTGGACACCTGGGTGCTGTTCTATAAAACCGTACTGGACTTTACGGCCGATGACGAAGTGGTATTGCCCGACCCCTACGGCCTGGTAAAAAGCCGCGCCATCCGTAGCCGCTGCAGCTCGGTACGGCTGCCGCTCAACATTTCTGAAAACCGTGGCACAGCGATTTCCCATGCGCTGTCGTCCTATCGCGGGTCGGGCGTTCACCACATTGCGTTCGACTGCGACGACATTTTTGCAACCGTGACCCAAGCCAAGGAAGCGGGCTTGCCGTTGCTGGAAATTCCACTGAATTACTACGATGACCTGGCAGCCCGTTTTGACTTCGACGACGAGTTTCTGAGCGAGCTGGCCTATTTCAACGTGCTGTATGACCGCGATGCCAATGGCGGCGAACTGTTCCACGTTTATACCGAACCCTTCGAGAACCGTTTCTTCTTCGAAGTGCTTCAGCGCCGTGGCGGTTATGCAGGTTACGGTGCGGCCAATGTGGCGGTACGCCTGGCTGCCATGGCCAAGGCCCGCAGCGGTGCCGCCCGCCAGGCCCGGTTATAAACATCAGGAAGGAAGCGGCCCTGGCCTGGAGCGGCTTCCTTCCTGATGCCTGGGGGCACATAATTACCGCTGATCCCCACAGGCCCATAGCCCATGACAACAACACAAGACGTGAGCGTGCCTGACGCACCACGACGTACCCGCAAGAACAACCCTGAAAAAACCCGCGAAAACATTCTCCAGGCGGCCATTACCGAGTTCGTGGCCCAGGGCTTGGCAGGCGCGCGCGTTGATGCCATTGCCGAGCGCACGCACACCTCCAAACGGATGATCTACTACTACTTCAGCAGCAAGGAACAACTGTACGTCGAAGTGCTGGAAAAGCTATATGGCGAGATTCGCCATACTGAAAGCAGCATGCACCTGACCGAGCTGGAGCCGTTCGAAGGCCTGAAGCGCCTGGTGGAATTCACCTTTGACCACCATGACCGCAACGTGGATTTTGTGCGCATCGTGTGTAACGAAAACATCCACCAGGGCGAGTACATCAAGCAATCCAGCGCTATTCGCAGCATGAACCAGACTGTGCTGCTCCAGCTTGAAGCTCTGTTGGCCAAAGGTGTTGCAAGCGGTGTGTTCCGTGAAGGGTTGGCCGCCATCGACGTCCATATGCTGATCAGTTCGTTCTGCTTCTACCGCGTGTCAAACAAGCACACCTTTGGCGAAATCTTCCAGGTGGACTTCGAGGACAACACGCTCAAGCAGCACCATAGGGCGATGATTGTGGATGCGCTGGTGAGGTTTGTGAGGGCATAGCCAAAGGCGGGCAAGCCGCCCGCCACACTACTTGGTTGCGTTAGCCGTTCATGCTATGGAAATGCGCGCTCATGCGCTCGGCATCGGCGTGCAGGCCGGTAAACAGCTCAAAGGCTTTTACCGCCTGGAACACCGCCATGGTGCTGCCATCCAGGGTACGGCAGCCCAGCGCACGGGCATCGCGTAGCAGTTCGGTTTCCAAGGGAAAATACACGATCTCTGCCACCCACAGGTCCGCGCGCAGCAAGCCGCGCGGTACTGGAGTGCCCGGCAGCTTGGCCATGCCCATGGGCGTGGTGTTGACCAGGCCGTCCGCTGTAGCCATATCCACGGCCAGGTCGGCACCGACCTTGGCGCGTTCGCCTGGGAAGCTCGCGTTCAGGTTGTCCACCAGGATATGCGCGCTCTTGGGGTTCACATCAAACACGGTCAGCTGCTTCACGCCTTCCATCAGCAGGGCATGGGCCACGGCCGAACCCGCGCCGCCTGCGCCCATCTGGATCACGTGTTCGCGCGCCGCCTGCGAAAGGCCGCGCCTGAAGCCTTCGGCAAAACCCAGGCAATCAGTGTTATGGCCCACGCGCTGGCCGTCCTTGAGCACCACGGTATTCACGGCACCAATGCCTTTGGCTTCGGGTGACAACGCATCTAGGTGCGGGATAATGGCTTGCTTGCTGGGGAAGGTGACGTTGAGCCCCGTGAAGCCCATGCGTTGGGCCGACGTCAGCAATGCCTCCAGCGCGGAGTTGTCCAGCTTGAGCGTATCGAGGTCGATGAGCCGGTACACATAACCCAACCCTTGGGCTTTACCTTCCTGTTCATGCATGGCTGGGGTGCGGGACAGTTGAATGCCCGAACCGATCAGGCCCGCGAGGATACTACCGGGAGGGGTGGCAATCATGGAGAACTCCGTTGTTATTGTTGGCTGGCGTTAAATTGTACCAGCCGGTTACCTGGGTCAATGGCTTTCCTGGCATCTGTCATGGGGTCGCGTCGAAACCGGGCGGCAATCGGTCACTGGGGCCTGGATACCGCAGTGCCGGCGTCGGCAGGAAGCCTCCATACGTCGAACGCGGCAACCAGGGTCAGCAGGCCTACCATCATGAACACGGCATGGAAGACATGCTCACTGGCTTCAGGCAGGCCCAGTACACCTTGGGCCACCCTTAGCAGGATTACTGCCAGGGCAACACCTAAGCCGAAGGCCAGTTGCTGGACCATGCTGAACAGGGTGTTGGCGGGTGCCATCAATGGTGAAGGAATGTCTGCAAATGCCAGGCTCTGGTAAGCGGTAAAGCCCATGGAGCGTGCCATGCCGGACACTACCAGCACGGGTACAACCACCCACAAGGGCGTGCTCGCAGTGATCAGCGCACAGGCAAACGTTGTGATCGCCAGTACGGCGATGCTGCCCAGCAACGTCGTTCTGAAGCCCAGGCGGCGCAGGATCAAGGACGTCATCGGCTTCATGCCGATATTGCCAGCAAACAACGCCAGCACCAGCAAGCCGGAGTGGACAGGGTCCAGACCAAAGGCGAGCTGAAACATCAGCGGCAATAGAAAGGGTGCGGTGCTGACGGTTGCCCGGTACAGGAAACCGCCGCGTACGGTGACCGCATAGGTGGGTGTTTCCAAAACGCCTAGCCGCAGCAGTGGTGCCGGTGCCACCCGCAAATGCCGCACCAACACCCACAGCATCACGGTGCTGCCCGCCAGCCACAGGTAACTTGCAGCGGCGGCTGGCCGCTGGCCTACCTGCTCCAGGCCATACACTAACGCGCCACACCCCAGCGCACAGTACACGAACCCTACCCAGTCGAAGGGGAGGTGATCCTCCTTCAAAAGCGGTGCTTGAGGCATCAGGCGCCAGGCAAACACCAGCGCGAGTGTGCCAAGCGGCAGGTTCAACAAAAATATCCAATGCCAGGACGCATAACGGGTGATGAAACCACCCAAGGGCGGCCCCAGCACTGGCGCAATCAAGCCGGGCCACGTGATGAGTGCGATCGCTCCAAGCAGGTGATGCTTTTCGGTGTTGCGCAGCACGGCCAACCGCCCCACGGGCACCATCATGGCCCCGCCTATGGCTTGCAGCACGCGCGCCAGCACGAACTGCCAGAGGGCCTGGCTGGCCGCACACAGCACTGAGGCGGCGGTAAACACGGCCAGTGCGGCCATGAACACACGCCTGTGGCCGAAGCGTTCTGCGGCCCACCCACTGGCTGGAATGAATACGGCCAAGGTAAGCACGTAGGCCGTGATACCGATGTTTACATCCACGGCCAGCACCCCGAAGGACAAGGCCATGGCAGGAAGCGCTGTCACAATCACAGTAGCGTCAAGGTTGTCCATGAAGAACGCTGCTGCCACCAGCAACGCCAGCCACCGTGCGCGTGAAGGCGACAAGGCCAAAGCCGTTGGTGTAGTCAAATAACCTCCTGGTTAGCGTGTGCCATAACGGTCCCAGGGCGGTGTCTGTCAACCGGGCGGGGCCCTGTCCCTGCAACTGCTGAAGATGTCCAAGGCAGGTTTATAAACCTGGGTCTGCACGTTGAACAGGCCAAGCAGCGAATGAAACACAACGTCATGGCTCAAGTCGGCTTCATCGCGCTTCGCCGCCAGGCAGTCGCGAGACACGCCGGCATCCGCCAGTGTGTTCTGGCCGAACCATAGCACCATGGGCACGTGCTTCTGGGTTTCCGGCGCAATGGCATAGGGCGCTGCATGGAGGTACAGCCCATTTTCGCCCAGTGACTCGCCATGGTCTGATACGTACCACATGGACGTGTCGAAGCGGGCCTGGTTTGCTTTGAGCAGGTCCACTACGCGGGCCAGGAAGTGGTCGGTGTACACAATGGTATTGTCATACACGTTGTTGAGGGACTCGCTACTGCAACTGCCCAACTGGTTGGTATGGCAGACCGGCGCAAAGTGCTCCATCGCCGGTGGGTACCGCAGGTAGTACTCCGGGCCATGGCTGCCGTCAGAGTGAAGGAATATCACCCCATTGCCGTTCATTGAGTCGATGTCAGCTTGCAGCCCCTCAAGAAGGGACTCGTCCAGGCAGTTATGGCCATCGCAATAAGGGCCGGGCTGGTTTTTCGGAATGTCCCGATGAGGGCTACGCAGGCACGTGCCCTTGCAGTCACTGTTGTTCTCAACCCACAGCACCTTCACGCCAGCGTGCTGGAAGACATCCAGCAGGCTCTCGACCGTCTTGCCCTTTTTGTCGGTGTAGTCTTTGCGCTCGAACATCGAGAACATGCACGGCACCGAGACGGCGGTCGAGGTGCCGCAGGAATGGACCTGGGTGTAGTTCAGTACATCGAGCTGGCTCAACTCAGGGGTGGTATCGCGGCCATAGCCATTGAGCGAAAAGTGATCAGCGCGGGCGGTTTCACCTACCACAAAGATCATCAGCTGCTTGCGCGGCCCTTGTGCACGTTGCACCGCATCGGTCCCTATAGGCTGAACGGTCAGGTGCTCATGCAAACCCAGCTGCTCCTTGGCCAGTTTGGCGCCGGCATAGATGAAGTTAGTGGGGTTGATGAAGTGGGTCAGTTGGTCGTGCTGTCGCAGCAGAGGGCCGTAGGTGGAGTAGAACGCGGCCACGGCGCTTACCAGCAGCAGGGCAGCCAACAGGGCGACGCCCAGCTTGTTGGCCAGCCCGCGCAACGGTGCGGCATAGCGCACAGGCCACACCCAGATCAGTACGGCAGGTAGCACACCTAGCAGCAGCAGGTAGGCCAGCATTTTTGCACTGAGCAGGTCCGCCACCTCGGCCGGGTTGGTCTCCACTACGTTCTGCATCATCACGGTGTCGATGGCAACGCCGTAGTTACCCATGAAGTAGGCCGCCGCCGCGGCACCCAGCACGGTAAGGCTCAGCACGGGCTTGAGCAGGGGACGGAACGAAAACCCGATAAACAACAGGGTGAAGGCCGACCACAGAAATATGCCAAAGGACGCTTCGAACAGCAGCCGCTTGAGGCCTTGAAGCTCCACAAGTGTGGCCAGGGCATGCCAGCTGGCAACGTTGAAAGCGACGACCAGAAAGGCCGAGAACAGCATCACCATGCGGGAAGAACCGATGGCGGGGAAACGGCGTGCGACAGTCATGGATACTCTGCCTAAGCGCGTGGGCAAGCCCGGAAACGGGGTCGGCGCAGAGGGTAGAGGCGAATTCGTAAGTGCGGGGTGAGCGGCGCGTGAAGAAAATGTGAAACGCCGGGGCGCAGGCCCCGGGTTAAGGCAGGGTTCAGCGACGAACCAGCAGTACCCCAGCTTCCATATGGTGGGTGTACGGGAACTGATCGAACAGGGCGCAGCGCTCGATGCGGTGGCTGCTGTTCAGCTGTTCCAGGTTGGTTGCCAGGGTTTCGGGATTGCAGGACACATACAGGATGTTATCGAAGCGGCGGGCCAGCTCGCAGGTGTCTGGGTCCATGCCGGCGCGGGGAGGGTCCACAAAGACAGTGCCAAACTGATAGCTGGCCAGGTCTACACCCTGTAGCCGGCGGAATTCGCGCACGCCATTGAGGGCCTGGGTCAGCTCTTCGGCGGACAAACGCACCAGCGTCACGTTGTCGACCGCGTTGTCGGCCAGGTTGTGCAATGCAGCAGCCACGCTGGTTTTACTGATTTCGGTGGCCAGTACCTTGCGCACGCGTGTGGCCAGCGGCAAGGTAAAGTTGCCATTGCCACAGTACAGCTCCAGCAGGTCATCCTTGCGTTCACCAAGGGCCTCATGGGCCCAGTTGAGCATATGTCCGCACACGGTGCCATTGGGTTGAGTGAACGCGCCCTCGGGCTGACGATAACTGAACGTACGCCCGGCGACGGTCATCTGCTCGGTGACAAAGTCTTGGCCAATCACCACGCGCTGGCCCCGCGAGCGGCCGATCACATGCACGCCAAGCCTTGTCGCCAAAGCCTGCGCAGCGGCTTCCCATTGGGCGTCCAGCGGGCGGTGATAGCACAAAGTGACCAAGGCATCGCCTGCCAGGGTGGTCAGGAACTCTACCTGGAACAGCTTGTGCCCCAAGTGTTCGTCCGCGTGCCACGCGGCCTTGAGCAGCGGCATCAGCGTATTGATGCGCAGGCTGGCCACTGGAAACTGGTCGATCAGGATGGGCGTGCGGTTGTCCCCAGGCGCGAACATCGCATAGTGACGTTGGCCGCCTTCACGCCACAGGCGAAACTCCGCCCGAAGGCGGTAGTGTTGTGGTGGCGACTCGAATACCTGTGGCGCGGGCGCATCGAAAGGTGCAAGCAGCCCTTGAAGGCGATCCACCTTGGCCTGCAATTGCTCGGCGTACCCCGCCGGGTTGACGGCAGTCATGCGTTGAACCACGCCAGCTTGATCACGAACAGTACCGACAGGATGATCAGCGCCGGGTTCAGGTCCCGCAGGCGACCGGAGGCCAGCTTTACGGCGGTCCAGGTGATAAAGCCGAAGGCAATGCCATTGGCGATGGAGTAGGTGAGGGG
>Ga0268349_1000034_pt1 | contig 27010 bp, 17 predicted proteins | sample G5R2_MAIN_18SEP2_FD_190164 | JGI IMG/M metagenome (GOLD analysis project Ga0268349, IMG submission 190164) | Phyllosphere microbial comminities from switchgrass, GLBRC, Michigan, United States - G5R2_MAIN_18SEP2017_LD1 | ecosystem: Host-associated > Plants > Phyllosphere > Phylloplane/Leaf...
GGCGTGAGTGCCGTCATGGGCTACGCAAGGAATGGGAAACTCGAAGATGTCGGCAAACGGTAAACGGTCGATGCCACAGATGGCCAGGTCGCTTCGGTGGATGCCACATTCGCGTAGGGCTTTGAGCGCCCCTAACGTAATGAGCTGGTTGAAACCGAACAGAGCACTTGGCGCAGAATGCTGCTGCAGATAGGCCAATGTCGCGTCATAGGCCGGTTGCAAGGTGTAGTCACCGGCCAGTACGTCCAGGGTCACGGCTCGGCCGCAGCCGGCAACTGCGGCCTTTACGCCCTCAAGGCGTTCATGGCTGATGCGTGAGCCTGCCGGGCCTGTAAGCACCAGCAATCGCTGCAGGTCAGGTACTTTACTTAACAAGTAATGCGCGCCTTTCAGGCCACTGTGATAATTGTCGAGCACTACTTGGCTGAAGGGGACACCCGCCAGGGCTCGATCCAGCTGTACCACGGGAACATCACCATTTTTCAAACGGCTCAGGTACGCGGGCTGGTACCCGGGCTCGTCGGAAACCGGCGACAGGATGATGCCGGCCACACGGTAGCCCAAAAGGGTTTCAATGGCCTTTTCTTCCACGTCAGCGAGGCCATCAGTATCGATCAGCATGATCGTGTAGCCCTGTGCCTTAGCCTCCCGAGAGATGGCCTTGATCATCTCACTGTAGAAAGGGTTGTCTACCGATGCAGTCACAACGCCGACTATCAGGCTTTCGCTGCGTTTGAGGCCGCGGGCGAAAGCGTTAGGCACGTAGTCCAAGTCACGGGCGGCGGCAAGAATACGCTCAAGGGTATCGGGCTTGACCAGATGAGGCTTGTTGAAGGCCCGTGACACGGTAATGGTCGTGACGTTGGCCTGCCGTGCAACATCGGTGATGGTCGCGGAGACCTTTTTATTCATGAGCCCAGGGCCCGACGGTGGCAACTGATGCGCCATGATCCTCACATACGGCAAGGCCCGCAAGCGGTGGATGGTCGCTTGCAGAGGGGCATGCCGCTATGATGCAGAGCTTCGCCATCGCCTGTGAGTACGTCTGGATGAAAACCTATGCTGCCGCGATCCTCGCTCTGGCCAGCGTTCTTTCTACCTCGGTGTGGGCCCATGCTCACCTGCGCACGCCAAGCCCTGCTCCAGACAGCACCGTGGCTGCGCCTGCCGAGTTACGCTTGGGCTTCAGTGAGGGTGTGGAGCCTGCGTTCAGCGAAGTCACGTTGGTTAATGACAAGGGTGAGCAGGTGAAGACGCAGGTACACCGCGCCGACGGGGATGACAGCACCCTGATCGCAACGCCCGCCTTGCCATTGAGTACCGGGGCCTGGGACGTTCAGTGGAAAGTGGTGTCGGTGGATACCCACCGAAGCGAGGGGCATTACCGGTTCACGATAAAATAGGTGCGCAGGGCCGGTGCCTTAAAAAACCTGAACCGTCCGGGAATCAGTCCGTCAGAAAGAGGGCGAGGTGCTGTTACAAGCGCTTGTTTGCCACTCATGAAAGGACGACCAACATGAACAAGACCCTCAAAGCCGGTATCTGCGGTGCATTCCTCCTGCTGGGCGCACACACCGCCTTTGCTGCCGATGCCGAGGACTTCGTGGACGATGCTTCGGCCAAGGGCATTGCCGAAATTGAAGCAGGCAAACTGGCCGAGCAGAAAAGCCAGTCGGCCGACGTAAAAACCTATGCGGCCATGATGATCAAGGACCACACGGCAGCTAACGAAAAGCTCAGGGGTATCGCGACGGCTAAGAAGCTTGAAGTCGCCTCCGATGCCATGCTGCTGGACAAGGCCAAGGCCATGATCTTGGACATCCGTGAGGACTCGTTCGACAAGTCGTACGCCAACAACCAAGTCAAGGCACATGAAGCGACCATCGAGATCTTTAAGAAAGAGATCAATGACGGCAAGGATGCAGAGCTCAAGGCCTTTGCCAAAGAGACCCTGCCCAAGCTGGAAGCTCACCTTACAGCGGCCAAGAAACTGGCAGCTGCTCACGGTGGCGATGCCAAGTAACGCTTGATACCAAGCAACATCCGATAGCAAGCAACAGTTGCGAGGTTCGCCAGCGTACTGCTGGCGAATCAGCATTTACCAGGTAGCTACAGCCATTCTTGTGCAAACCCTACCAGCAACTTCACGTTCAACACTACGATCAGCGCTGTAATCACCCACGCCAGCACCGCAAGCCCACGGCCTGCCACCAATGCCCCCATCTTCGACCGGTCTGTAACGAACCTCACCAGCGGGATCACTGCCATGGGAAGTTGCATCGACAGGATCACTTGGCTAAACACAAGCAATTGCGAAGTGCCGCGCTCTCCATACAGCGCCGTAACCACTACCACCGGAACCACCGCTATTCCACGGGTGATCAGCCGCCGTGCCCAATCGGGGATGCGCAGGTGAAGGAAGCCTTCCATCACGATCTGCCCTGCCAGTGTGGCAGTCACGGTGGAGTTGATGCCTGAAGCCAGCAGTGCGACTGCAAACAGGGTAGAGGCGATACCAATACCGAGCATGGGGGACAGCAGTTCGTGTGCCTGCTCGATGTCCACTACATCCGTGCGCCCGGCAGAATGAAACACGGCAGCCGCTGTAATCAGAATGGCGGCATTGACGAATAGCGCCAGGCTTAAGGCAATAGTGCTGTCAGTGACTGCCCAACGCAGGCCCTGCCGCTTACCCGCATCGGTACGTTCGTAGGCCCGGGTCTGCACAATGGAGGAGTGCAGGTACAGGTTGTGGGGCATCACCGTTGCGCCAATGATGCCGATGGCCAGGTAGAGCGCTGCTGGGTTGGTGATGATCTCTTTCTGCGGAATGAACCCATGCAATACCTCAGCCAACGGCGGGTGCGACATCACCATTTGCGCGGCGAAACAGAGAAAGATCAAGGTCAGAAGCGCAATCACAAATGCCTCCAGCCAGCGAAACCCACGGCGCATCAGCAGCAGAATCAGGAAAACATCCAGCGCGCACAGGATCGCCCCCCAGATCAGTGGAATGTCGAACAGTAGCTTGAGCGCAATGGCGGTACCAATCACTTCGGCCAGGTCGCAGGCAATGATGGCCAACTCACAAGCCAGCCACAGCACAATTCTCACTGGCCGGCTGTACTGCTCCCGGCATGCCTGGGCCAGGTCCATGCCGGTAGCAATCCCCAAGCGGGCGGCCAACGCCTGCAGCACAATGGCCATCAGGTTCGACAGCAGAATCACCGATAACAGCATGTAGCCGAACTGCGAGCCGCCTGCCAGGTCGGTCGCCCAGTTGCCGGGGTCCATATACCCTACGGCGACCATGTACCCAGGCCCGGCGAAGGCAATCAACCGCCTTAGCCATCCGCCGTTCTGCGGCACCTGGATGCTGGCATTCAAATCCCCAAGGCTGGGCCTGGCACCTACACCAAAACGGCTGAGCAATGCTGGCTCGCCGTCATCGGCACGGAAATTGGGTCGGTCTTCAGGGTCCGCCACGTTCAAGCTCCACAAGATAAAAAAGCACGCACCTGGATAGGAACGCCGTAAAGGGCCAGCGTTCAGGTCCAGGACGAGGGCTGGCCGCTGGTCTGCCCAAAACTCTGACGGTCTGGCCTTCAACGGTAGTCTGTTCAAGTAACTGCTTAATCCTTATACAACTTTCCCAGTTTGGTTAAATAAGGGTATTAGGCATGCTAAACCGTTTGTCAGCTGAGTCTGTATTTATGAAAAACTTATTTCCATAGGGTGCTTCCATAACTATGTAGCGACCCACATCCAGGAGGATATCGCCATGGCAGTTAAGAGTAAAAACGCTGGTAACTTCGCGAATAACCCAACACGTGCGGCTGAAGCCGGACGCAAGGGCGGCAGTGTGTCGGGTGGCAATTTTGCTAACGATCCTGCCAGGGCGGCAGAGGCGGGTCGCAAGGGCGGAAGGCGTAGCCATCGTGGTTCTAACAAGGACACCACTGTGACCAAGGGCTGAATGCTCTTGAACGTGCCAAAAGGTTCACGCAAGCCCTCTGGCACGTTCTACACACAGGCACTGTCGGGCTGCCAGATGAATGATCGGGCAGTTATAGAATCGCTTGTGCCGCTCTTGTGTGACCTTTCATTAGTTAATGCTCAAACATTTAAAAAGGTAGGGGATCGTAAAATGCCCGCCCACGCTTTACACCGCTGAGGGCTAACAGATAGCGTTAGTGAGCAGGTGCAAAGCTTTTTCACATGAAGCTGGCGTAACCCTTTCCTAAAGCTTTACCCTTTCTGTATCACGGTTGTCACAGGGAGGTAGGCCGATGAACGCAACGCATGTCATGGACCTTAAATCTTCGATAAATACTGGAGATGACGGTATAGACAAGGCATTAAGGGCCTTGAGGACCCACTTGGGTATGGAAGTGGCCTTCATATCCAGGTTCCGCGAAAAGGATCGCGTATTTACTCACGTGGACGCCAAGGGCAATTCGCCTATCAAACGCGGCGACCATCTCTCACTCGAAAGCGGATATTGCAAAAAGGTCGTAGAGGGGCGCCTGCCTCAGCTTATCCCGGACACCTCAGTATTTCCCTTGGCCATGGCCATACCCGAAACCCGTGGCCTGCCGATCGGGGCACACCTAAGCGTGCCTGTACAGTTGAGCAGCGGGCAACTGTATGGAACATTGTGTTGTTTTTCAGGCCAGGCCGATCCTACCTTAGGCGAGCGCGACCTTGGGATGCTTAAGGTATTTGCTGAGCTGATTGCCGATCGCCTTGAGGCGGATCAACAGGCCAAGGACGAGCGGTTGCGCAAGCACCGCCTCATATGTGCCGCCCTGGCGACTGCGCAGCCTAACATGGTCTACCAGCCTATCGTGAACCTTCGTCAAGGGCAGATTTGCGGGTGGGAGTCATTGGCGCGTTTCACCCATGAGCCTGTGCGCAGCCCGGACCTCTGGTTCAAGGAGGCAGCCGAAGCAGGCCTTGGGCTGGAAATGGAGCTATATGCGATAGAGAAAGCACTCAAGGGCCTGAGCCAGCTTTCCCACGGGCATTACCTCTCATTGAACTGCTCTCCACAATTGCTGTTATCCGGTCGGCTAACGCGCGCTTTGGCTGGCCATGATCCCCATCGACTGGTGCTGGAGCTTACGGAGCACTGCATCGTTTCCGATTATGACGCCCTTACCGCAGCCATCGACCCACTGCGCGCTGCTGGGCTGCGCCTGGCCATTGACGACGCCGGTGCCGGCTATTCAAGCATGAGGCACATCCTTCAACTGCGGCCCGACATCATCAAACTGGACATGGCCCTGACCCAGGGTATCGAGCATGATGCGCAACGCCGAGCCATGGCCTCGGCACTGATTGTTTTTGCCAGAGAAACGGGCTGCCGAGTAGTGGCCGAAGGCGTAGAGAACCTTCCGGATCTAGTCACCCTTCGCCGCCTGGGCGCAGATAACGTGCAGGGTTATCTCACTGGAAAGCCCATGCCCTTACTGCTTGCGGCACATTGGCAGGTGCCGCGCATGGCAGAACTGTCTGATCCTGTGCCCTAGATACGCTTCGCCAGTGCCGTGGGTGTATAGTTGCAGCTTGCATCCACCCGTACCCTGTAGGCCCCGTCATGTCCCATATTTCCGAACGCTTGCTTGTCCAGGCCCACCTGGATGCACGGCAGCCCATGGTTCTCAGCGAAGCCGAACAGGCCCAGTATCGGCAGGCTATCGCGGATGAACTCAAGGCACGGGATGCCGTACTGGTAGCGCATTACTACTGTGACCCGGTTATCCAGGCCCTGGCTGAGGAAACAGGCGGTTGCGTGTCGGACTCGTTGGAAATGGCCCGCTTCGGCAATCAACACAGCGCTAGCACTGTGCTGGTTGCCGGCGTGCGCTTCATGGGAGAAACCGCCAAAATTCTCAACCCGGAAAAGCGTATTCTGATGCCGACCCTGGAGGCCACGTGTTCGCTGGACCTAGGCTGCCCGGTGGAGGCCTTTTCAGCCTTTTGTGATCAGCACCCAGATCGGACCGTTGTGGTGTATGCCAATACCTCAGCCGCCGTAAAGGCCCGGGCAGACTGGGTGGTGACGTCCAGCTGTGCGGTCGAGATCGTGGAAAGCCTGATGGACAACGGCGAAAAAATTCTCTGGGCGCCGGACCGCCACCTGGGGGGCTATATCCAGAAGCACACAGGCGCAGACATGCTGCTGTGGGACGGTGCCTGCATCGTCCACGAAGAGTTCAAATCCCGGCAGTTGGAGGACCTTAAGGCCCTGTACCCCGAAGCGGCCGTGCTGGTTCATCCTGAATCTCCAGAAGCCGTGATTGCCCTGGCCGATGCCGTGGGTTCTACCAGCCAGCTGATCGCTGCTGCCCAGCGCATGCCTAACCCTACGTTCATTGTGGCGACCGACCGCGGCATCTTTTACAAGATGCAGCAGCTTTGCCCGGACAAAACCTTTATCGAAGCCCCCACGGCGGGTAACGGCGCAGCCTGTCGAAGCTGTGCGCACTGCCCGTGGATGGCCATGAATACGTTGCAGCGTACCCTGGAGTGCCTACGCGAAGGCACTAACGAGATTTTCGTGGAGCCTGCCCTGATACCCCACGCCATTCGCCCGCTCAAGCGTATGCTGGACTTCACCCACGCTGCACGCTTACGCCTGGTGGGTAACGCCTGAGCCCTTCAGCCCCTTCGCAGGCTCTGCCCGCTCTTACAGATTCACGACACAGCTACTGTAGGAGCGGGCAGAGCCCGCCAATGAACTACCGAAGGCCTGTTTAACAGGTCAAGGCCGCCGGATCAGTGCTTCCCTGATAGCCGCTGTCTGCTCCAGCCAGTGAACGGGCTTGCCGCCGATCATGGCTGCCGCCGGCACGCCGTCCAGGTACACCAGCCGGTTGGCCGCCAGTGACGGTACTCGTGTACCCGGCAGCAAGGTGCCGCTGAGGTTCAAGGGGTCGATGGCACTCACCCCGATCACGCTGCCGTCCAGCGGCTTACGCCTGACTTCACGTAACAGAGGAATGGCTTCGGGCAGCGCAAAGTGCTCACCTGCCAACCCTTCGATAAAGCGCCCGCCGCGTATCTCGCCGCGAGCTTCCAGCCGCTGGAAGGTGCGTAACAGGTCGCGCCAGCTGGGCAGCCAGTCCGCCTCGCACTCCAGCAAGCGCCAGAACACCACCCCATAGCGACGTAGCAGGGTCATGGCCAGGTGTTCGAGTTGTTCGCTGGAGGCTGGCGGGTCTGCCGGGGGGCTTAGCAACGCCCAGCGCCCGGCGTCCTGCATACCGCCGATAAACGCTCCCAGCCCACGTCGGCTGCTGCGTTGCTGTCGGCTGCTGGCCGGTGTCACCAAGGCGCGCAGCCCTGCGAAACTGTCGGCACTGACGTGCCCGTTGGCGACCAGTTCGGCCAGTGCGTTTTCCAGCTCTGTGCGTAACAGCCGAGCCTGGTCCTGCAACTGATCGAAGAACAGGGCACCCTGCTGGCTCAAGGCGTCTACCACTTTCTGCGCGCGTGGGCTCACATCGGTGTCGCTCGGGTGATTCGCCAGTGCCTGCCACAGCCCCAGATGAGCCCGGGGCAACAGCATGATGGGCATTGTACGCAACGCTGTACCGCTGCTTTTCATGCCGCCGCCACGCCGTAACCATAGGGTTTTCCCTGAGCGGCAGGCAGCGTCCAGCCAGGTGCTGCTGTAGCCCTTGACACGTGCCGGCAGCAAATCGTTTTCCCAGGCACCGGCCGGTGCGTTGTACCCTTCCAGCTGCGCCAGGGCCTGCGTCAAGGCGGCCTGGCCTTCCAGGCGGGTGGCGGGGGATACGTGTTGCCAGTCGAACAGGAAACGCGTGAAGTCTTGCAACGACACCGGCTCGATGTCCTTGCGCAGCCGCTTGACCGTATACCGGTGGATACGCGCCAGCAGATGACGTTCGCACCACTGCGGCGTTTCCAGACCTGGCTGGAAACGGCCTTGCAGCAGGTAACCTTCGGCTTGCAAATGCGCCAGCGCCTGCACCACAACCTCGGCTGCCAACCCCAGCGACTGGGCAATGTCCATAGCCTGCTGAGGGCCAAGCCCTCCCAACCGGCTACGGATCAGTTCACGCCGGGCAGCGTCGATGTCCCAGCTTTGGATAAAACCGGGCAACACTGCCAGGGCGGGTTGCACCAAGCTGCCAGGGTAAGCGGCCTGTACGCACAGCAACCGCTCTCGGGCAAACCACAGGCACTGGTTGCCGGCGGTGATCAATTGCCCTGCACGGCCGGTTTTAGCCAGGGCTGCCAACCAATCAGGCCATCCGGCGTGGGCCTGGGCCTCAGCTTGGGTCACCACGCCCAGGTTCATCAAGGCCTCGTGCATTTCATCGGTGCTACGCGGCTGCGGCCAGGCCTGTAACCGCACAGCTTCAATGGCTTCAGGTGCCAGTGCGCCCAAGTCATCGGCTGATTCGGGGTCGGTCCAGCGGCGGCCCAGCACAGCCAGGGTTCGCCGCTCTTCCAACGGTGCATTGTCCAGAAACGCATAGGGGCGAGCGTTGAGGATGGCCGCGGCCAACGGGGAGGGTGATGGCAGGTCGTGGCTGATCAGCCGCACCTCGCCTGCTTCCATGCACCGCAGCAGTTGCAGCCAGCGGTCGCTGTCCAGGGCCTCGTGCAGGCAATCGTGTAGGGTCTGACGTACCAAGGGGTGATCCGGCACCTCACGTTCGCCCACGGCGTTTTCCATGCAAGCGGCCTGCTCCGGGAACACATGGGTAATCAGATCTTCGCTTTTCATCCGCTGCAGTTGGGGGGCCACCTTGCGCCCGCCTGCAAAGCGCGGCAACGCCAGGGCATTAGCCGCATTCCAGCGCCAGCGTACCCTGAATAAAGGCGCCTCAAGCACGGCCTGAACCAGGACCGCTTCGGCAGTAGCGCTGCGCAAGTACCCCCACACGTCATCCAACGTGAAGCGATGTTCGGTAGGCAGCGACACGACAATGGCATCCTCACTGGCAGCCGCTTGAAGCTCAATGTTGAACGTCTGGCCAAAGCGTTTGCGCAACGCCAGCCCCCAGGCGCGATTGACGCGGCTGCCGAAGGGGGAATGGACAACCAGTTGGGTACCACCGGACGCGTCGAGGAAGCGCTCCATGATCAGTGTGTCCTGGGACGGCAGAGCGCCCAGCACGTGCCGTATGCGTGCCAGGTATTCCAGCAGCTGCTCAGCGCTCGCCAGGTCCAGCGCCAGCGCCTTGGTCATCCACGCCCTCACCGGGGCGTGCTGGCCCTCACTACGAGCCAATTGCTCGTCCACCGCGGCCTGTAGCCTGGCCACAGAGCGCGATAGCTCATCACTACGGCCCGGTGCCTCACCGAGCCAGAACGGCACATTGGGCGGCATACCCTTGGCGTCTTCTACGCGCACGCGCCCGCCTTCCACACGAATGATGCGGTAGGACGCATTGCCCAACTGGAACACGTCCCCCGCCAGGCTTTCCACAGCAAAATCTTCGTTGACACTGCCGATGTTCAGGCCTTGAGGCTCCAGCATCACGGCGTAGTCGGCATTGTCGGCAATGGTACCGCCGCTGGTTACTGCCGCTAGCTTGCTGCCGCGCCGTCCGCGCAAGGTACCGCCCACGGTATCGCGGTGAAGGTAGGCACTGCGCAGGCCCTGGCGGGTTTCATAGCCCTCGGCCAAGGTGGTCACTACGGCCTGGTAATCGGGTTGGGCAAGTTCGGCGTAGGGCGTTGCACAGCGAAACAGCGCAAGCAAGGCAGCTTCGTCCCACTCCCGGCAACTGACTTCAGCCACGATGTGCTGGGCCAGCACGTCCAAGGGCGCCTGAGGCACCTTTAGTTCGTCCAGCTCGCCTCGGCGTACGCAGTCCAGCAGGGCGACGCATTCAATCAGGTCATCACGAGACGTGGCGAACAAGCGCCCCTTGGGTGTGCCGCCGACTTGATGGCCTGAACGGCCTACTCGCTGAAGAAAGGCGGCGATAGAGCGGGGCGAGCTGATCTGGCACACCAGGTCCACCTCTCCAATATCAATGCCCAGCTCCAGCGACGCGGTGGCTACCAACACGCGCAACTCACCCCGCTTCAGGCGCTGTTCGGCACTCAGGCGCTGGTCACGCGCAAGGCTGCCATGGTGGGCGGCCACCTGCTCATGGCCAAGACGTTCACTCAGGTGAAGGGCCAACCGCTCTGCCAAGCGCCGCGTGTTTACAAATACCAGCGTGGTGCGATGCTCTTTGGCCAGGGCTGCCACGCGATCGTACAACAGTACCCAGACGTCGTTGGCCATGACTGCCTCAAGGGGCACGGGAGGCACTTCCAGCGCAAGGTCGCGTGGGCGGGCGTGGCCAATGTCCACAATTTCGCAAGGCTGCTGATGCCCTGCCAGGAACCCCGCCACCCGTTCGATAGGCGTTTGCGTAGCTGACAGGCCAATGCGCCTCAGCGGTGCGCCACTGAGGGCTTGCAGGCGCTCCAGGCTCAGCGCCAGGTGGCTGCCCCGCTTGCTCCCTGCCACTGCATGAATCTCGTCCACGATCACCGTGTGTACGCCGCTCAGCATTTGCCGCCCCCCGTCCGAGCCCAGCAGCACGTACAAGGATTCAGGCGTGGTGACCAGAATATGCGGCGGCCGCCGCCGCATGGCCGCACGGTCCTTCTGCGGCGTGTCACCCGTGCGCACAGCGGTACGCAGGGGCAAGGCAGGTAGCCCCATGCTTTCAAGTTGCTGGCTGATACCGGCCAGGGGGCCCTGCAGGTTGAGCTGGATGTCGTTGGACAAGGCTTTGAGCGGCGACACGTACACCACCAGCACCTGCTCAGGCAACCCTTCAGGCGTCAGCGCCTGGCATACCAGTTCATCGAGCACGGCCAGGAAGGCCGTGAGCGTTTTTCCAGAACCCGTAGGTGCGGCGACGAGGGTAGAACGCCTGGCACGGATCAGCGGCCAAGCCGCCGCCTGTGCCGGGGTCGTTGCCGGGAAGCTGTGCTGGAACCAGCGCTGTATGGCGGGGTGGAAGGCGCTAAGGGCTGGGTCTGGAAAGGGCAGGTTCATGGCCCCTTTATGAGGCCACCGGCACGCGCTTGCAAGCGCCTGGTGCACTATCGAACAGCGCTTACGCCATCGAGGGTCGCGAAGGAGGTGTCCTTGGCAGTCAACAGGAAATCGCGCATGAAAGGCGCTTCCAGCATGTCGGTACGCACGGCGGCATACAGGGTGGCGAACAACCCTTTTTCCCCGAGCCGTCGGCCTTTCACATAGCCACGTGCACTGTATTCGTGAAGGGCCCAGTGGGGCATCCCGCATACTCCGCGCCCACTGGCCACCAATTGCATCATCATCACGGATAATTCGGCGGTACGCACGCTGGCAGGCTCTACCTCGGCTGGTTCCAGAAAACGCGTGAAGATATCAAGGCGGTCCCGGTCAACCGGATAGGTGATCAGTGTCTGGTCCAGCAGGTCTTCCGGCTCGACCCAGGGCTTGCTGGCCAGAGGGTGCTGGTTGCCTACCGCCAGCATGGCCTCGAAGGTAAACAATGGCACATAGGTAATGCCATTGAGATCCAGAGGGTCGGAGGTTACCACCAGGTCCAGGTCGCCTCGTGCCAAGGCAGGCAGAGGCGCGAAGGCGAAACCGGAGGCCAGATCCAGCTCTACCTCTGGCCAGGCGTCACGGAACTGGTCTATTGTGGGCATCAGCCACTGGAAACAGCTGTGACACTCGATCGCCATGTGCAGGCGGCCTGCCGTACCACCTGCCAGGCGTGCCATGTCCCGCTCGGCGGCGCGCATCAACGGCAACGTAGCGTCAGCCAGCTGCAGCAGGCGTAACCCGGCACTGGTGAAACGAACAGGTTTGGTCTTGCGCACGAACAAGGTCATGCCGAGGCGGTCTTCCAGTTCCTTGAACTGGTGAGACAGGGCGGACTGGGTCAAATGCAGCCGCTCAGCCGCTTCGACCAGGCTGTCGGCCTCACGCAAAGCGTACAGGGTTCTAAGATGACGAATTTCAAGCATGCCGCACCATGAGCCAAGTTCCCGTTCCCAGAGAAAGGCATGAGTCTGGCTCATGGTATGCAAGATGTCGACAGCTCAAGCCTAGGTGCTCCGTGAAGCCAGGGCGCGCACCAAGGGTCAATGGAACAGCGGTTCGAACAGTCTGGTTGCCAGCTGGCGGCTGATCTCACCGCGCCACACGGTCGCCTGGCCCGGTGCGCCCGTGCCTTGCAGGCGCTGGCCTGGCGTCTTCAAGTGAGCAGCTACAAAGTCCTGGAAACGAGGCTGTGCATTTGAATAATGGAAATGAGCATAGCCCCAAGGTTGGCCATTGTGGCTATCGACCACCTCATATTCCTGCAACCAGTTCCGGGTACGGGGGGTATTGCCAGAAGGCTTTAGCTCACCCAGTTTACGGATCTGGACTTCGCCTGCCTCGTACAGGTATTCCAAGTAACCACCGGTTGGCTTCGGGGACGCCTTGCAGTGCGCTATTCTGGCCTGTCGCCCTTCAGACGTAAGCATCTGCGCCTCTTCTTGCAGGCGCGCCGTCACCTGCGCGTAGTGGTGTTCAGTGTCGGCCAAGAGCAGCTGTCGGGCATGGAATTCCAGTTCCTGTCCCTCGCCTGTGAAGAGGTCTTCAAGGTCTGCTGCCGGTATGTCAGGCTGGGTGTAGCGGCGAACACGCTGACGAAAGGCAGGCAGTTGCGCAAGCCGTTCCTGGGCGTGTCGGGCCAGTTCCGCAGCGGAGCGCCGAGGTACCGGAACAGGTGTGGGCGCCACAGGTGCCCAAGATTGGTTGGCACGACGTGCCCAGCGCTCGGTCCGGTTGTTGACCTCGCCAATGACCAGTATGTCAGGCTGGCCTTCCACGGGGTTGCCTACCAGCAGCAGGCCGTCGCCTTCGAACGTTCTGGGGCGAGTTCGCCCGCGGGGGAGGGTAGCCGGTGCCGATGGCGCAGGTGTCGCTTGGCGTAATGCCTGCAGGGCTTGCAACAGGCGCTCGCTATACAACGGATCGAACTGTTCCGGGTAGCTGAGAGTCAGGCGACGCACCTGCCGGGTAAACGCTTGGTTCTGCTCCCGCACCTGCGCCACCAGGCGATCACGCTGCTGGGGGCGAAGGTTAAGGTTTTCACCCTCGAAGGCCGATTGCATTACACGGTCATAACGCTCCCGCGCGGGTGTATACAACCGCCTCATGTAGGTCCATGAAGGCTTGGTAAGGTCGTCCACCGGCGCGAGGTCCATCAGCAGCGCCATGCGTACCAGGCCCAGGCGCTTCTCTGAAAAAGTCTCCAGCAAGCCTTGCTGCTCGGTATGCAGTGCCCGCCGGTGTTCGGCAGATGTCACACGGCGTTGCCAGGCCTTCACACGCTCCAGGCAACGCTCGATGAAGTCGTACCGGTCCAGAACCTGGACCACGGTCTGGCGTATGGCTTTCATGCCCTCGATCAGTTCAGCGGTTAAAGGCGCATCAGGGCCTGCGCTATCGTAGAGCCTGGTGATCAGCCGATCCAGTTCAGTGCGCTGTTCCAAGGCCAAATCGCCAAGGCGCACAGCATCTATATGGGCGACTTTGATCTGCAGTTGCGACTTGGCGCAAATATTCGCCGCTGCCCGGCTCTGGTCTACCCCTGCTTCGGCATAGCGGTGCCCTCGGGTAAACTGCCGAAGGTGGTCAAGGTTGTCATGCAGCGCCGTGGACGCATCTATAGATTCCTGCGCAGTATCCAGAAAAGCCTGTGCCGAACCTTGCTGAGCCTTGAACGCGTTTAAAGCCTGCTGAACCTTCGCTTCGTTTTCAACCACCCGCGTGAGGCAGACGATACGCTCCCCTAGCAACTGATGCTGACGACGGAAATGAGCATCTGCCCACCACCGTGGCAGCAGGCGGCGCAAAGTGTCTGGCCAGAGCGGGTCCAGACGGTCTGCCAGGTAGCTTTGCAGGCCGCCACCGCCGTGTAATCCACTGTCGACCAAGGTACCGTAAAGGTGCCCATGGGTTTGCCATTGCCCGTTTTCATCCAGCGCCACCGGCTGACGATAGTGGCGTGTACGTGTAGGCGCCAACCGCCAGGTATGGTGAGTAGCATCCCATTGAACTTCATAGGCTGCACTGCCACGCTGGATAAACGTGCCACTGCTTAGGCGGTAGATACCCCGCCAGCGCCCCTCATGGCCAGGCTGAGCGCTCAAGGTGATTGCCTGTTCATAACCCACGAAGCCTTCATCGGCACGCCGAGCGCTCCAGGGTGACAGGCCCCTCAGCCGGCCGGCGCCCTTGAGGCCATGGCGCAAGTGCCTAGCCTGGGCGGTAGCACGCAGGCTCGTGGCGTGTGCAGACGTCGCCAGGCCCGCTGGGCCGAAGTCCAGAAAGGCGTCCGCAATGGAGAAAAGCACGGATTGGGTAGCCTCGATACCGCCGGCACCATTGCCCTCAGCGAAGGCGCTGCCAGCCTCAATGGCAGCTTCCAAGGCGTCGACCAGGGCAATCGCGCTGCCTATGAAGGGCACGAACCCCAAGGCTAGGCGAATGTATCTCACCACGTTCAGTCGGCTGTCTTGGGCATCCTCAAAGACCCGATCGGCGCTGGATGTGGAACTGGCTCGGTGGGCTCGGATATGAAGCCCCAACTCGGCCAGGCTTTGATTACGGACAAGTGATTGATGCGCAGGCCAGGGTGTACCTATAGTGATCAGGTGGTGGAACCCGGCCATCAGTGCCTGGTTTACCCGGCTTTCCAGCAATAGGGGATCGCCTTCAATGGCCCGTTCACACAGGTAGCGGCGCAGGCGCGCGTCTATAAACAGGTCTTCGAGGGCTTCGATCGCCAGGTCAGCACGCTCGTATTGCCTCAAGGCCTTGCCATCGGGTGGGTCGGGCAGCACTAGAACGGTTGTTTTACTGATGCGGTCTTGGATCAAGACCACCCCCGCCAAGGTACTGCCACTGCTATGAGTCGTTTCGTCGAACAGCGTAAGCGACACGGGCAACAAGGCCAGGTCCAGCCCGTCTGCTCGCCACGCGGCGGGAATGATGGCACTTTGTGCTATTTGCACCATGCGCAACCCGCGGTCATCAAGGCGCCGTTGGTGGTGGGCAATCAGCGCCTGGATGTCCAGCATCAATGCGTACGGGCGTTGCAGAACAGCTTCATCCTGAATGCGCACCTCAAAACGGCCAACACGCAAATACACATCTACGAGTAACCGCTCATAGCCCCCTGCAACGTCCAATGCTGGAATCTGTTCTTGCAGCCAGGCAAGCGTGACCGCTTGCGTGATAGCAGCGGCCTGGGGGTGATGTGCAGGCAGCACATGCACTTGGGCAAAGGCCAGGCGCTGGGCCATGGTTTCATCGATCTGCGCCAAGGCCAGGGTTTCCAACGCCAGCTGTTCGGTATCCAGGGAGGGGCGTGGTACCAGCCGGGTGGGCGTACCTGGCGCGCCGGAACCTGCAATCAGATCACGTACCATGTCCACCCGCATCGGCAGTGTCAGCCATACGCGGCAGGGGTGTTCCAAGGCAAAGTGGCTGGTCAGGAATTCGCTGATCCGGTGGCTGGCGTAATCGGCCCGAGTGGGTAAGTCGGCCCGCAGCAGTCGCTCAGCGTCGCCGACGGCCTGGGCATAGGCCGTAATAAGCCCTGCCAGGCGCAGGCAGCTGTCTGAAGGCAGGTTGGACAGCCAGGCGCGGGCCTGCTCGCCCAAGTGTAGCGAACGTCGCGTTTCTTCCACACGCGCCAAGGCGAGAAGCCTGGAAGGGTTCACGGGAACCGTGAGCAACTCCAGTGCTTCGATCAGGCGACGCTCCTTGGCTTCCAAAGTGTGTGGCGGTTGCCCTTCAGGCGCAGCCTTCAACGCAGCCAGCTGTGCATCCAGGGTGTCATGGAACGTAGTCCATTGGCCGGCAACCAGCGTAACGCGTTGCTCTGGCAAGGGGAGGAGTGCATTGTGCAGTACAACTTGAAGGTCGTCGGCTGAGGCGTGTGCGCTCCAACCACCATAGGCCCCAAACCGGTACAACAGAAGCCGGACGGGCTGGCCAAGGTCATTGAGTTGCACCAGGTTGGTAAGTGTCAAAGCGCTGTCCCAGAACACGTGGTGGTTACGGTCGCTGAGCCTGATCCGGCCGAGCCTGTAGGCCTGGATGGGCTCTTGTCCCTCCAGCAACGGCTGCAGGCAGCCCACAATGGCGTGGTACTCACTGTCAGTCAGGGTGCCCAAGTACCTCTGTACCAGGGCTTCGGCGAGTGCGCCGGACAAATGAGTACGGTGATAGGCCTGCACAAGCTGAGGGGAGTGGCTGGTGGCATGCAGGAGTTGATCGACCTGCTCCCTGCTTTGCTCGTGAAGCGCTTCCAGTGCCTGGCAGGCGCCCACAAGGTTTGCCCAGGCGCGAGGGTCGTCACCGGTGAGGTAGCGCTCCAGTTGACGCTCCACGGGTGGCTGCCATCGATCCACGCCTTGCCACAATAAAGGCGTAGTGGAGGCGTCGGGAGGCGCTTCGACTGAAGGTGTGAAGTTGTAGGTACTGGCCAGCAAGGTGGGGAGTGTGGGGAACGGCATGCCGTAGCTCTCCGGTATAAAGGAGCGGGCATTTAGACGCGGAAGGGGAAGACAGGCGTGTTACTTAACGCTTGGGTCTGTAAGACGGTATTTCTTTACCCTGTCGAACAGGGTGGTCTTGGCCATGCCCAGTTCCTGGCTGGCCTGGCTCAGGTTGCCCCCATTGCGGGCCAGCGCATGCTGTAAAAGGCTGCGTTCGAAGGCTTCTACGGCCTCGGCAAAGCGCAGCCCCGTGTTTTGAGCGTCATCTTGTCGGAAGGCAGGCATGCCCAAGGCAAAGCGTTCAGCGACATTGCGCAGCTCTCGAACGTTGCCTGGCCACGTATGAGTCATCAGGCGTGAGCGTGTCACATCGTCCAGCGACTGGGCTTCCCTGTCGAAGCGCAGCGCGGCCCGTTGCAGAAAGTGCTCGAACAGCACCGGGATGTCTTCGCGGCGGTTACGCAGGGGTGGCAGCTCTAGCGTGACCACGTTGAGGCGGTAAAAGAAATCACTGCGAAGGTACGTTTCATGAGCGCCGTGGGCCATGTCGGCCTTGGTCGCTGCAATCACACGGATATCTACAGCTACAGGCTGGTTGGACCCAAGCCGCTCCAGCGTACGTTCTTGCAGTACGCGTAGCATTTTTACCTGGAGGGCTGCAGGCAGCGCTTCAATCTCATCCAGAAACAGAGTGCCCTCATGGGCATGCTCCAGCTTGCCCACACGTTGTGAACCGTTGCTGGCTTCACGGCCAAAGATTTCGCTGTCAAACAGCGGGTCCGATAGCCCACCGCAGTTGAGTGCCACAAAGGCGTGAGGCAGCCGCCGGCTGTAGTCGTGCAGGCAACGGGCAACCAACTCCTTGCCAGTGCCTGTTTCACCGGTAATCAACACGTTGGCGGGTGTATCTGCCACATTGGCGATGGCTGCGCGCAGGGCCTGCATTGCCGCGGAATGGCCGATCAGGCGCTCGTGAAGTGCTTCGCGATGCTGTAATTGACGCTGCAAGGCCGATACCTGAAGGGTCAACCGGCGTTGCTCCAGCGCCCGCCTTACGGCTTCGACCAAGCGCTCTGGCGAAAAGGGTTTTTCCATGAAGTCGTAAGCACCCTGGCGCATGGCGCTCACCGCCAGCGCCACATCACCATGGCCCGTAATCAGCATCACAGGCAGCGCCGGGTCAATGTCTTTTAGCTGGCGCAGCAGTTGCAAACCGTCGATGCCAGGCAGGCGAATATCACTGACGACAATGCCAGCAAAGCCTTGGCTGATACGCTGCAGGGCCAGCTCGGCAGTGGCCACGCCTTCGCTGGCAATGTCTTCGAGCCCCAAGGCTTGCTGGCACCCAAGCATCACATGCGGGTCGTCTTCGACGATCAATACAGTCAGCGCAGTGGTCAAGGCAGGTTACTCGTATCAGGCCCTGCACACACGGGCAGGGTCAGGGTAAAGGTGGCGCCTTGCGTGGTGTGTGTATCCAGGCGTAACTGACCATTGGCAGCGGCGGCCAATTGTGCCGACAGTGTAAGCCCCAAACCAAGCCCCTGCTCAAGCGGCTTGGTGGTAAAGAAGGCTTCGAACACCTGCCCGCGGCGCTGGGGATCGATCCCCGGCCCGTTATCGCTTACCTGAACGTGATAGTGCTGGCCTGAGCGTTGGCCCGTTACATGGATACGGGGCTGGGGAGCACCACCAAGGGCATCCAGAGCATTGGCCATAAGGTTGATAAGGATTTGTTCCAGCCGTGTAGGTTCGATGGCTACCCGCGCCGGTACCACGTCACATGCTAGTGTAATCGGGGAGCCTTCCAGCCGATGCGCGAGCACGCTGCGCGCGGTTGCAACCGCTTCGCTCACGTCTGCTTCGCCGCTGTGATCCGTTCCTCGGGCAAATGCGCGAAGGCTGGCGATAATACGGCCAAGGCGATCCACCAGTTCGCAGATGGTGTTCAAGTTGGTGCTGGCAACGTCAAGGCGCCCGCGCTCAAGAAAGCGTACGGTGTTGCCCGACAGGGTCCGCAGTGCGGCCAGCGGCTGGTTGAGTTCATGAGCGATGCTGGTGGACATCTGCCCAATGGCGGCCAGCTTGCCTGCCCTGACCAATTCATCCTGGGCTTTGCGCAAGGTTTGCTCAGCCTGGCGACGCTCTCGAATCTGCCCCTCAAGGCGCTCATTGCTGTTGCGAAGGTCTTGGGTGCGTTCGGCGATACGCTTTTCCAGCAAGCTGTTTGCTGCCTCTAGTGCTTCTCGAGCAGCCAGGCGAGCGGCAACCACCTTGCGCCGCTCGTTAAGTGCGAGCAGCAGTATGGCCAGCAAGGCCACAGCGGCAGCGGCCAGTACACCGTGAATAATGGCTTCACGGCGTTGGTCCTTGAGGGGGGTAAGCAGGGTCATGCGCCAGCGTGTGCCTGTAATCGGCAGGCTTTGGGCGATATAGCGGGCCGGCCATGTACGGCCCTCGTTGTCGTGCTGGCTCATAGTAAGGCGCTCTACGCCTTCACTGAGCCGCTCACGCTCTAAAGGGCGCAGCTCGCTCAAGGGGGCGGCGTAATATTGCAGGCTGCGAGCCAGTTGTTCACGGTGCGCAGCATCCAGGGGGGCAATGGATTTCAACCGCCGGGTTGTGTCGCTGGACAAGATAATGATGCCATTTTCGTCGGTGACGAATGCCTCTAGCCGAGCCCGCTGCCAACGTGCTTCCAACGCGTCGAGACGCGCTTTGACCACGGCCACACCAACGATTTTGCCGTGCTCAACCAGCCCATGGGCAATAAAGTACCCAGGTTCCCCTGTGGTGGTGCCCACCCCGTAGTAACGGCCAGGGCGGCCCTGTACGGCCTCTTTGAAATACGGCCTGAAGAACAGGTTCTCGCCCATGAAACTGTCGGCAGCCTGCCAATTGCTGCTGGCAACCACGCGACCCTGAAGGTCCATGACAAAGATTGCCCGGCTGCCGCTACGCACTTGCAGGCCTGCCAGGTAGCGGTTGACAGTATCTGTCTCGTTTTGACGTGGCGCGTTGAGCACATTCAGCACGCTCTGTTCCAGCTCAAGCAGGCTAGGCAGGTAAGTAAACTTGTCGAGTTCGCTTTCGACCGCCCGCGCATGGAGCGCCAGCTGTCGCGCACCGGTATCGGCCTGGTTGCGCAGGCCAAGGGTTTCGCTCAGCCGATACCCGGCCAGGCCGAAGGTGCCAAGCATGAGCACGGCAAGGGCAAGCAGGGCCCAGCGGCGAAGGTAGGGTAGATTCACAAGAAGGAGGAATCGAGGGTTGGCAAGTGGGCAGCCATTTCATCACAGCCGCCCATACTCGCCAACAGTGACACGCCTGAGCATGCCAGAGGGTCCATCAAGCAGCGCGGGTGCCGCCCTCGCTGGTCACAGCCTGAGCCAAGTGGGCAGCCAGGGACTGCTGGCCCTCTGCATCAATGAACAGGCCCAGTTTAGTGCGGCGCCACAGAATGTCTTCAGCGGTACGTGCCCATTCTGCCTTGACCAGGTAATCCACTTCACGGGCATAAAGGCCTCCACCAAAGTACTGGCCCAGATCGGCCAGGCGCTGGCAGCCTTCGAGCAGGATGAAACTGCGGCTGCCATAGGTGATTGACCAGCGGGCGGCCACGGCGGTCGGCAACCAGGGCGCTTTGGCGACCAGGTCCGCAGCCAGTTGCTGTGGCGTTGTCATGCGCTCGCCCCCTGGCAGTGGCTTGCTGGCTGTCCAGCTGGCACCCATGCCAGGGAAGAACGGCTTGAGCTGGCCCATGGCAGATTCGGCCAGCTTGCGATAGGTCGTGAGCTTGCCTCCGAAAACGGACAGCAGCGGCGCCTGGCCCTGTTCCTGGGTGAGGGCCAGCGTGTAGTCCCGGGTAATGGCAGAGGGGTTATCCGATTCGTCATTACACAGGGGACGTACACCCGAGTAGGTGCGCAGAATGTCCTCACGGCTGAGCTGATGCTTGAAGTGGTTATTCACCACGTTAAGGATGTAGTCCGTTTCCTGGTCGGTAATCGTGACTTTGGAAGGGTCACCTGTATATTCACGATCAGTTGTGCCAATGATGGTGAAGTTGTCCAAGTAAGGAATGGCAAACACGATCCGTTGGTCGGTGTTCTGCAGAATGTAAGCGTGATCGCCTTCGTACAAGCGCGGCACAATCAGGTGGCTGCCTTGAATAAGGCGTATGCCATAGGGTGAAGCCAGTTTCAAGTCTTCACGAATGAACCGTGCAACCCATGGGCCGGCCGCGTTTACCAAGGCCTTGGCACGAATGCTGTAGAGCTGACCCTCCGGGCCTTCCAATTGCACATCCCACACACCGCCCACGCGCTGCGCATTGACGCAGCGGGTTCGGGTTTTTACGTGGGCTCCGCTCTCGCGAGCGGAAATGGCATTGAGCGCCACCAGGCGGGCGTCGTCTACCCAGCAGTCGGAGTACTCAAAACCGCGCTTGAAGTCTGCCTTTAAGGGATTGCGCGGACCAAAGCGCAGGCTGCGAGAGCCCGGCAATTTTTCGCGTTTGCCCAAGTGGTCATAGAGAAACAGCCCTGCACGGATCATCCAGGCAGGGCGCAGGTGCGGTTGATGGGGGAGCACAAAGCGCATAGGCTTCACGATGTGCGGCGCCTTTGCCAACAACACTTCCCGCTCGGCAAGCGCTTCCTTTACCAGACGGAACTCGTAATGTTCCAGGTAGCGCAGCCCACCATGGATAAGTTTGCTACTGGCCGAAGAGGTATGGCTGGCCAGGTCGTCCTTTTCACAAAGGAATACCGAGAGCCCTCTGCCAGCAGCATCGGCAGCGATTCCAACACCATTGATGCCACCACCGATGACCGCAACGTCGTACAGGTGGTCGGGCAAATGTGCGGTCTCGGTCATGGTGCCTCCAGGCTAATTCGAAATTAATCCGAACATCAAATGTTCATTTTCGAAAATCGTAGCCTATAAAGCGCCCAGCCGCCAGCGCACTATGATTGAAAATCTTCATAGGGTTGGCGAAAAAGAACAATTATGAAAATGCGTGGAACCATTACGCGGGCGTGTGGTTATACGACTTCAACCCGGACCTTGTGCTTGTTCAGGTGCTCGGACAGCGCCATAGAGGGTGTGCCGTCGGTCACTAGGCAATCGATCAAGCTGATCGGCCCAAGGCGTACCATGGCGTTGCGACCGAATTTGCTGGAATCTGCCGCCAGAATGACTTGGCGGGCATTGGCGATGATCGCTTGGGAAACACGGACTTCCTGGTAGTCGAAGTCCAGCAGGCTGCCGTCTTCTTCATCAATGCCACTGATGCCAACCAAGGCGTAGTCCACCTTGAATTGACTGATGAAGTCTACACAGGCCTGACCCACCACGCCGCCATCCCGGCGAACCGTCCCGCCCGCGAGCAGCACTTCGAAGTCCTCCTTGCCGCTGAGAATCGACGCCACATGGATATTGTTGGTAATGACCTTGAGCTGGTTGTGGCCCAACAAGGCGCGCGCAATGGATTCAGTCGTAGTGCCGATATTGATGAACAGGGAGGCGTGGTCTGGGACTTGTGCGGCTACAGCTTCGGCAATGCGTTGCTTTTCATCACGCATCTGGTCGGCACGCATGGCGTAGGCCGTATTTTCGATACTGGAGTCGTAGGCAGCACCGCCATGGTAGCGGCGCAGCAGGCCGCCTTCGGCAAGCTGATTGATGTCCCGGCGGATGGTTTGAGGCGTGACCACGAACAGCTGGGCCATCTCTTCGATGCTGACGTAGCCACGCTCTCGCACCAAGTCGAGGATCTGCTGCTGACGGGGGGGCAGGTTCATGGAAGTCCTTGTTGCTTTAACAGAGTGCTCCCATGATGCCGTAGCGTCCCCCCCTTATCCAGCCTGTGGGGGAGAGGCCTTACTCCGACCAGCCGCGCGTGCGTTCCACGGCACGCTGCCAACCCTTGTAGGAGGCCGTGCGCTGGGCTTCGTCAATCTGGGGTTCGAATGTGCGCTCGATAACGGCCTTGTTACGCAATTCGTCGAGGCTGCCCCAGAAGCCCGACGCCAGCCCGGCCAAGTAAGCGGCACCCAATGCAGTGGTCTCGCGCATCTGTGGGCGCTCCACTGGCGTGCCAAGAATGTCGGCCTGGAACTGCATAAGGAAGTTGTTGGCCACTGCGCCGCCGTCCACCCGCAAGGCGTTCAAGCGGGCGCCCGCATCCTGTTGCATGGCATCCAGCACGTCGCGGGTCTGATAGGCAATGGATTCCAGTGCGGCACGGATGATGTGGTCCACTTTCACGCCACGGGTCAGGCCGAACAATGCGCCACGGGCATAAGGGTCCCAATAGGGCGCGCCTAGCCCGGTGAAGGCCGGCACAAGGTATACGCCATTGCTGTCCTTGACCTTGGTAGCGAAATATTCGGTATCCAGGGCATCGTTGACCACTTTCAATTCGTCACGCAGCCATTGGACAGTGGAGCCGCCGTTGAATACCGCGCCTTCCAAGGCATAGGCCACGTCGCCACGAGGGCCACACGCCAATGTTGTCAGCAGCCCATGGTTGGACGTTACGGCCTTGCTGCCGGTGTTCATCAGCAAGAAGCAGCCCGTGCCGTAGGTATTCTTGGCTTCGCCTGGGTTCACGCACATCTGCCCAAAGAGCGCTGCTTGCTGGTCACCCGCGATGCCCGCAATGTCGATTCCGCTTTTGGTCTGGCCGTACACTTCCGAGGAGGAGCGCACTTCAGGCAGCATCTGCTCCGGAATATCCAGCACCTCCAGCATGCGCTTGTCCCATTGCAGGGTATGGATGTTGAACATCAAGGTACGCGAGGCGTTGGTGTAGTCGGTAACGTGTACCTTGCCACCTGTGAATTTCCAGATCAGCCAGGTATCCACGGTGCCGAACAGCAGTTCGCCACGGCGGGCGCGCTCACGGCTGCCCTCTACATGGTCAAGAATCCATTTCACCTTGGTGCCGGAAAAGTATGGGTCAATCACCAGCCCCGTGGTTTCGCGGATATAGTCTTCGAAGCCATCACGCTTGAGCTGTTCGCAGATTTCAGTACTGCGGCGGCACTGCCATACCACGGCGTTGTGGATAGGGCGGCCTGTGTTCTTATCCCACACCACCACAGTTTCCCGCTGGTTAGTGATGCCTATGGCCGCTACCTGGGCATGGCTGAGCCCCGCCTGGGCAAGCGCCTCTACCATGGTAGCGCTCTGTGTGGCGAAGATTTCCATGGGGTCATGCTCTACCCAGCCTGGCTGCGGATAGTGCTGGGCGAACTCGCGCTGGGCGGAACACACCACGTTGGCATCACGGTCGAAGATGATCGCACGGGAGCTGGTGGTGCCTTGGTCAAGGGCAATGATGTAGTGCTTGTCGGTCATGGTGGTAGCCTTGATTGTAGTTGGTCGGGTCGAGGGCTTCGCAGGTTCAGGAGGTGCGAGCATCGGCCTCTTTGGCTGTGTCTTGAACAGGGGGGCAAGCTGGGGCTGCAGCCTGGGCAACAGGCAGGTGCCGGGCCAGCAGCAGGCGATAGCTCGCCGCGCCGAAACAGGCACCCAGAATAGGCGCTGCAATGGGAATCAGGAAGTAGGGCAGGTCACGGCCACCGGTAAAGGCTATCTCGCCCCAGCCTGCAAGGAATGTCATGAGCTTGGGGCCGAAGTCCCGCGCAGGGTTCATGGCAAAACCCGTAAGAGGGCCCATGGCGCTACCGATCACAGCGATCAGCAAGCCAATAAGCAAGGGCGCAAGCGGGCCTCTAGGTAGGCCGTTGTTGTCATCCGTAAGCGCCATGATCACGCCCATCAGGATGGCGGTAATCACGGCCTCCACCATGAAGGCCCCACCGTCGGTCAGTGCAGGGTGGGGGTAGGTGGAAAACACGCCTGCCAACTCCAGGCTCGCCGCTGTGCCGCGCACCATGTGATGCGCCTGTTCGTATTCGAAAAACAGGTTGGTGTAAAGCCCGTAGACCAAGGACGCGCCGCAGAAGGTGCCGGCAACCTGTGCCAGGATGTAAAAGGGCAATTTGCGGCGTTCAAAGTCGCCGAACAGCCAAAGGGCAATACTGACCGCAGGATTAAGGTGCGCACCGGATACACCGGCAGTGAGGTAGATCGCCATGCTGACGCCTACACCCCAGATAATGCTGATCTCCCATAGCCCCAGGCTAGCGCCCGCGACCTTGAGCGCGGCAACGCAACCGGTGCCGAAGAAGATAAACAGTGCAGCGCCCAGGAACTCGGCCATGCATTGACCGGACAGCGTGGGTTTATTGAAGCCTTGTGACATCCTCTACCTCGTTTTTTGTTGTTGTTCAGCATGCCGCTGTTTGTGCCTGCGTGCAGGCCACCTGGCGGTGATTACGGACGCAATAGACAATGCAGCGCAAAAAGGTTCTGTGCTGCATTCGTAAACGAAAAAATATAACCATAAAATGAGTCTGTAAAGATCGGAATCGAACGTTTCATGCCCATTGGTTTGCAAAACGTAGCACGTCCCTGGATTTCTCTTACTTCTGTGCCTGAGCGCTTGGCGGATTTTGGATATAAGCTACGCATAACCTAACGCCACTGCTGAGCTCTGCGCATGACACCTGCCATCGACCTGTTGAAACAGCATCGAGCCGCCCACCGGGTTCATGCGTACGAGCACGATCCCAAGGCGGCCTCCTATGGGCTTGAGGCCGCCGAGAAGCTGGCGCTGCAGCCTGAGCAGGTGTTCAAGACCCTACTGGCGGCCAGTGAGCGAAACGAGCTTGTAGTGGCGATAGTGCCGGTGGCAGGTAGCCTGGATCTGAAGGCACTTGCACAGGCCGCGGGGGTTAAAAAGTGCGAAATGGCAGACCCTTTACAGGCCCAGAGAACCACTGGCTACCTACTTGGAGGCATCAGCCCGCTGGGGCAGAAAAAACGACTGCGCACGTTTATAGACAGTACTGCCCAACAGGTTGAAAGCGTATTCGTGAGCGCGGGCAGGCGTGGGCTTGAAGTGGAGTTGACAGCAACGGTGCTGGCCGAGCTGACCAATGCCACCTTCGCAGCGATTGGAAAAAGCTAGCGGTTTCGGGTGTTGTTATCCGTTAAAGGAAATGGCCAATGCATCTTGATTACCATCAGGTCGACGCCTTCGCGGACCGCCCGTTCAGTGGCAACCCCACTATTGTGTACCGCTTGGAGCACTGGTTGGCCGACGAGCGCCTGCAGCGGATTGCCACCGAGCATAACCTGTCGCAAACAGCCTTCGTGGTGCGAGAAGGGCCTTCCTGGCACATCCGTTCTTTCACCCCTGTCACCGAGGTGCCGCTAAGCGGCCACGCCACGCTGGCGGCAGCTCATGTATTGCAGCTTATCTATGCCGAGGCCGATGACACCCTGCCTTTTGTCAGCCGCGCTGGCCCGCTCACCGTGACACGGGACAATGACCGGCTGTGGCTTGACCTGTTGGCCCAGTACCCTGACGAAGAAGGTGTGAGCCTGGACGTACAGCGGGCATTAGGCGTTGAGGTCATCGACGTGCTTGGGGCCAATGAACTGTTTGTGGTGCTGGAATCCGAGCAGGCCGTACGCCGGTGCAAACCGGACCTTACGGCCCTTTCGAAACTGATGTGGGCAGGCGTGGTGATCACGGCCCGTGGTGAGCAACAGGATTTCGTCTCCAGGTTCTTCGCGCCGCAGTTGGGTATTCTCGAGGATGCCGTTACAGCGACGACGCACTGCAGCCTGGTCCCTTACTGGGCCCGCCGCCTGAAAAAGAACGCCTTGAGTGCCTACCAGTGCTCACGCCGTGGCGGGCACCTGGCGTGTCGGCTGGAGGGCGACCGCGTGCATGTTGGCGGGCAGGCCACGCTCATGGCGTCAGGGCGGTTGCTGGCGGGTCTTGTTGGAGACCCTTGATATGCCTATGCCCTAAGCATGCACAGGTACGCTGCCAGCCGCTTCGAACAACACAAGGTGCTCGGCGGCCACGGCAATACCCACTTCCTGGCCTATGGGGTAGTCAGCATGGCTGGCAAACACGGCTTCTACCTGGCTTCCCGTAGGCAAGCGGAGTTGATAGAGCGTTGAGGCGCCTAGAAAGCTCTTGCCTACAATGTGAGCCCGCTGTGCACTGGTAGGTGACAGCACGACATCGTCTGGGCGCAACAGCACGTCCACAGCGGCCCCCATTGGCCAAGGGTAGGCCTGGCGCCCTTGCAGCTCGCCCAGTTCGGTGCGTACGGTGGCTGGGCCGGTGAGTTCGCCGCGAATGAAATAGCCCTGGCCGATGAAGCTGGCCACAAAGGGTGTGCGGGGCTGGTGGTAAAGGTTATAGGGTGTATCCCACTGTTCCAGGTTGCCTTGCCGGAAGACACCTACCTTATCGCTGACGGTAAAGGCTTCCTCTTGGTCGTGAGTGACCAGGATGGCGCTGATGCCACGGCCCTTGAGAATGTCACGCACTTCACGGCTCAGCCGACGGCGCAGCTCTACGTCCAGGTTGGAAAAA
>Ga0268349_1000035_pt1 | contig 26965 bp, 15 predicted proteins | sample G5R2_MAIN_18SEP2_FD_190164 | JGI IMG/M metagenome (GOLD analysis project Ga0268349, IMG submission 190164) | Phyllosphere microbial comminities from switchgrass, GLBRC, Michigan, United States - G5R2_MAIN_18SEP2017_LD1 | ecosystem: Host-associated > Plants > Phyllosphere > Phylloplane/Leaf...
TCCCCCCTTCAGCACATTCAATCAGGCGCGCCATTGCTCTGTTGCCGGTGGGCATACTGGTGGTGGCGTTGATCATGGCCTTGTGCATCGGCCAGCTGGATGTTCGCCACGCGAAACGGGAAATGCAGGCGGACGTTCGCCTTAGGCTTGCAGCGATCGGCGCGCAGGCACAAAGCCACGTTCGCTCAGCGTTCAGCGAATCGGAAGGGCTGGCCCAATTGATTGCCGTAGACGGTGACATCAGCGCCCCGCGGTTCAGTGGCATGGTGCGACAGCTCACCTCCACCATTCCGTACCTGAGCCATATCGCGCTGGCGCCTGGGGACGTGGTCCGTGATGTTTACCCTCGGGAAGGCAATGAGGGCCTTATTGGGGTAGATTTAAGTACCTTGTCTGCGCAGGCGGCACTGCTGGCGCGATCACGGCAGGAACGTCGCAGCGTATTGGCCGGCCCCCTCAGGCTGCATCAGGGGGGCAATGGGCTGATTTTCCGTCGGCCCGTGTTTACGTCTGGGCACCTGGGCCAGGCGCAATATTGGGGCACTCTGTCCATTGTGGCGGGGGTTAAAGGGTTGCTGGATGCCGCTGGCATCACTGCCCAGGCTGGCCTGGAAATCGCCCTGCGGGGGTGCGACGGGCGCGGTGGCGAAGGCGCCATGATCTGGGGCGATCCAGCCCTGTTCGAGGCTCATAATGTGGTGGCCGACATTGATGTGCCGGGTGGGCAATGGCAACTGGCAGCGCGGCCGGTCGGTGGCTGGCCGGCCATCGGCCTGATGAATTCCCAACTGTTCGAGCTGTGCCTGATTGGGGGCCTGCTACTGGCCCTGTTCTGCGCCCTGCTGGCCAGGGGGCAGTTGCTGCTGGCGCGCCGCAACATCGACCTCAAGCATGAAGTTGCCGAGCGCCAGCAGGCTGAAGCGGAGCTGGCCCGCATCGCTCACTACGACAACGTCACTCAGTTGCCCAATCGAGTGTTGTTCCGGCAACACCTGGACCACCATGTACAAGACACCACGCCAGGTTATCGCTTCGCCGTGTTGCTGCTGGACATCGACAGCTTCAAGGTCATTAACGACACCTTGGGCCACGTGATGGGCGACCTGCTGTTGCAACAGGCCGCCCAACGCCTGGGGCAGCACCTTGTGCCGGGTGACAGCCTAGCCCGGCTCGGCGGCGACGAGTTCGGTTTTATATTTCTTCAGGCTGAGGGCGCTATACCGGCGGCTGCTCGGGTAGAGCGCCTGGTGCAAGCGATGCAACAACCTTTTGACCTACAAGGCAACGCTGCGCTGGTATCGGCCAGCATAGGCGTGGCCCTTTACCCCACAGACGGCGCCTGTGCCGCAGACCTGCTACGCCATGCGGACACGGCCATGTACAGTGCCAAGGAAGCCGGCCGCAATGGCCTGTGCTTCTATCAACCGGCCATGACCTCGGCCATCCGAGCGCGTGTGGTGCTGGAGCATGCCTTGCGCCGTGCGCTGAACAACGAGGAGTTCGAGGTGTGGTACCAGCCCAAGGTCGACCTGGCCACAGGCGCTGTGGTCGGTGCGGAAGCCTTGCTGCGCTGGCGCGACCCGACCCAGGGCATGGTGTACCCGGATGTCTTCATTCCTGTGGCCGAGCGCACGGGGCTGATCATTCCCATTGGGCAGTGGGTGATAAACGAAGTTTGCCGCCAGCAACAGGCCTGGCGGCAGCAAGGCGTATTCGACGGCCGCGTGGCCATCAACGTCGCTGCGCCTCAGATAGACCGCAGCGATCTTGTCGCCTGCGTGCTAGCTGCCCTGGCCCAGTATCAATTGCCCGCTGCGGCGTTAGAGGTGGAAGTGACTGAAAGCCTGCTGATGGAAAGCCCGGAGCGAGCCCGCGAAGCCCTGGCCCACTTGAAGGCCGAAGGTGTGAGCACGGCCATCGATGACTTTGGTACCGGTCATTCTTCATTGGCGTACCTGAAGCTGTTGCCTGTGAACCACTTGAAGATCGACCGGGCCTTTGTGCGAGACCTGCCCCATGATGCCACCTATGGTGCTATCACCGAAGCGATCATCTCCCTAGGCCAGGCCCTGGCCTTTGACGTCACCGCCGAGGGCGTAGAAACCGCCGAGCAGTGCGCCTTCCTGCAACAGTCAGGCTGCGCCTACGGCCAGGGCTATTATTTTGGCCGGCCCATGCCGGCGCCCGCATTCGAGGGCTGGCTGGCAGAACGCGCCGTTGGCCATGCGTCAGCAGCAGGCCAGCCGCTCCAGCACCCCTAGGCCATCTGCAACAGCGGCACCTGCTGCGGTGTTGTCAAAGATGCACCATACCGGTTGTGCCGCTTGGCTAAGCCTGGCGGCCAATGCATCCAGCACGGCGGGAGAATAGGCCGAATAATAGCGCTTTGGGGACCCGTGGAGGCGAAGGTAGGCTACACCGGGCCAGCCCTGTGGGGCACGCTCGGCCAGCGGTGACGGGTCGGCCTCTACCCACACCACCTGCAGCGACCGCAGCAACGGCCCCGCCTCAAGCCAACTGTGATGCCGGGGCTCCAGCACCACTAAACCGTGGTAACGATCGCGCAGCGCCCCGAAGAATGCGTGGGCGATGGCCGGTTCATAGGCCAATGAGGGGGGCAGTTGTACCAACAGGCCACCGAGCCGGTCTTCAAGCGCGGTGCATTGAGCCAGAAAGTCGTTCAGCAGGCTTTCGCAGCCCACCAAGCGGTGCTCGTGGGTGATTTGCTTGGGCACTTTGACCGAGAAACGGAAGCCGTCAGGCACCGAGGCTGCCCATTTGGCATAGGTGGCAGGCCGGTGGGATCGATAGAACGAGGAGTTGATTTCGGTAGCATTGAAGCGGCTGGCGTAGCGCTCCAAGTGGCTGCCGACTGCGTCGAAACGCGACCACTGCCCGCGCGGCAGGCTCCAACCGGCGCAACCCAGGTACAGCAAGGAAGAGGATAAGGGCGTCATGCAGGTGTGACTGGCCAGGCCGTGCGAGCGTTCCGTCGGCCCGGATTGTGTCATGGCGGAGGCTGCATTACCCTGCCGCTCATGACGTTTTGCCACTATGGATGACCTTGATGCGCCCTGGAGTGCTCCTATCCCTTGCCATACTGTGTGTAGCCCCCTGCGCGTGGGCAGATGCCTATAAATGCACGGGCCCCGATGGCCGGGTGGGCTTCAGCTTTGTGCCCTGCCCTGTCCTGCAGGGGGATACGCAATGGACCCGCAAGGTGCAGCAGGCGCGTTGGGTGAGCGCGAACCCGGAGGATGCCAAGCCAGACGTGATCAACAAGCGCGCCACAGACATCCTTCGCGCCAGCTACCGCACCAAGGTGCGCTACACCGTGCACTACCTTCCTGGCAACGCACCCACGCCGGTCAAAGCGCCCAAGGTCAAACCCAAGCCACTGCGCTGTCAGCAGCAGGCCGGCCATACCGCCTGTGACGGCCTGGCACGGCCCTGACGGCCCTCTGCTGAACCGACCTGTGCTCTATGCAATTCCTTCGCAGGCTGGCGCCTGCTCCCACAGGGTTCTGGGACCGGTCTCAGCCAACGGCGGAGGCCGGGAACCTATAGACGACGCGGCTTCAGATCCTGAAACTGCCCACCAGCTGCTTCAACCGGCCGGCCTGCTGTTCGAGGTCGGTACAGGCACGTAGCGTGGCTTGCAGGTTTTCAACGCCTTCCTGATTCAGGGTATTGATTTCAGTGATGTCCACGCTAATAGCTTCCACCACAGAGGTCTGCTCCTCGGTAGCAGCTGCTACGGACTGGTTCATCCCTTCGATTTCGCTGATGCGTTGCGTCACGCTGCCCAGCCGCTCGCCTGCCTGGTTGGCAATGCTCACACTCTGATCACTTTCATGCTGGCTGTCGTTCATGATCGCCACCGCTTCCTTGGCGCCTACCTGCAGCTCTTCGATCATGCCCTGCACCTGCTGGGCTGACTCCTGAGTGCGGTGTGCCAGGTTGCTCGCATCGCTGGAATGGCCGGAAGCCAGGGCCGCGTTCTGAGCGATCTCCTGAGCAGCAGCGCCCAATTCATTGATGGCCGCCGCTACGCTGTTAGTGCGGTTGGCCTGCTGGTCCGAATTGACCATTGACGAATTCGACGCACTCACCACCCGCGCGGCCACCTCATTGAGCTGCACGGTAGAGGACGACACCTCACGCATGGAGTCGTGGATACGTTGCACGAAGCGGTTGAAGGCCAAGCCCAGTTGCCCGAATAATTCATCGTGGTTATGGATATCCAGGCGGCGAGTGAGGTCGCCTTCGCCAGCGGCAATGTCCTGCATAGCGCGGCCCATCACGTTCAGGGGGCGCATCAGGAAGGTGATCAGCATGCTCAGCAGCACCATGATCACGACTACAGCCACCGTAGTAGCGACCACCGCAGAAGTACGGAAGTCGCTCAGGCTGGCGTAGGCTTTTTCCTTATCTACTGCCAGGCCGATGTACCAGTTCACCGAGGGCAGCCCGTCCACATGCGCGAAGGTCACCACCTCCGTTCGGCCTTTGTGATCGCTTTCGCTAATGTCACTGTTCAGGCGTGGGGTGGCCTGAGGGTAGGCATCCTTTAGGGTTTTGTTCACCAGCCCTTGGTCAGGGTGCACAAGAATCTGACCACTGGCGTCGGCCAGGAAGGCATAGCCGTTACCGTGGAAGTCTAGGCTGTTAAGTGTCTTGACCAGTGCATCCAACGCAAGGTCACCCCCTGCCACGCCAACAATCTGGCCATTGGCGCCCTTCACCGGCGTTGCAAGTAATCGTTATAGAGTGAGAACAAGGTAAACGCGACCACCACCACAAGGGAGGCGGCCAGCAATATCTTGTGGCTGAATTTTAGGGTACGGGTCATGGTTGATGGCAATCCGCTATTAGTCACTGATACCGGTGTAATCGGCTCGTGACAGCGCGGATTAAGGGCATATGACAAAAATATGTACAAAAATCAGTGACTTTTTGGATCACCTTTCTTATTGTCTTGCGCGCCTTCTAGCCCTTTGGCAATCGTCTTGCCACGCCGCTCGCCCACCGCTTGAGCCTGCCCGTCCCGCTGTTTGCCATGGCGCGCCTGCACCACCAACCGGGGAATCAGGTCACCCTCGGGCAACAACTTCCAGAACCGTGTTGGCATGTGGCCTTGCATGATGGCGGGGTTGACGCGCGCCGGGTTAAAGATATGGGTGTAGTAAGCCCGCCACAGCGCGTGGGTATCGTCCCCCTGCCCTTTGGCAAGCTCTCGCCACTTAGGCGGGCACGGGCGTTCGTAATGCAAGGTGCTGCCGTCATAGAACACGCCATCGCGCGGCGTGGCGATCAACCAGCGCTGGCGCCCCATGCGACCAATGAAATGCTCCGAGGCGCGTTGAAGAATGTCGTGGGCCGGCTCATGCCAGGCCACGTAAGCCGGGCCTTCATCCTCGGCCGGGCGCTCCACGAATCTGAGAAAGGCATGCAGGTGGTGTGCCTCACGGCTTACCTGCTTGATGCGGCGGTGCAGCTCACTGCCAACCGCATCCCCCGCCAGCATGGCTGTACGGTCACCCTGGCTCACGCGCCACAGCACTTCGTACAAAAGGCTCCAGCGCTGGTCCCCCAAGTACTGAGACGCCGCTTCGAGCAGCGGGGGCAACGCCTGGGGGATACGGGCCTCAAAAGGCCCCGGCTCGGCGGGCAACCCATGGGGCGCGGCAAACAGGTCAGCCTCGCGCTCGCCGTTCCAGCTTACCTGGCTGGGGTCTATGCCATGGCTGAGCAACCAGCGCGCCTGGGGGCGCCACTGGCTGAACAACCCTTCGCATTCCAGACAGATCAACCCCACAACCCCAACTGCTGGGGCTGGGGGCACTCAACCATGGCCATACGCAAGGCCTGGCTGCTGCTGTCCCCCTGGGGAGGATGATAATCGGCGGTCACCACAAAGGGTTTAGCCTTAGCCAATACGCAGCGCAAGCGGGCCAGGTCCGCATAGCGGATACGGCGCTGGCGACGCAATTCCACGATGCGTTTGGTGGTACGAATGCCAATACCGGGAATGCGGGCAATCATGGCAGGCTCGGCGCGGTTCAGGTCCAGTGGGAACAGGTCACGGTGTTCCAGCGCCCAGGCCAGCTTGGGGTCGATATCCAGCGCCAGGTTGCCAGGGCCTTTCAATAGTTCATCCGCCTGGTAGCCATAACCTCGCAAGAGAAAGTCCGCCTGGTACAGCCGGTGTTCACGCAACAACGGGGGCGGCGCTAGGGGAACGCTGTTGGGGCTATCCGGGATAGGGCTGAAAGCCGAGTAATACACCCGCCGCAGTTTGAAGTTGCCATAGAGGGATTCGGCGCTACGCAAGATAGTGCTGTCGTCCGTGGTATCGGCGCCGATGATCATCTGGGTACTTTGCCCTGCCGGCGTAAACTTGGGCGCCCTGGCCTCCCCGGCCACCGCCTGCTGGCCCTGGTGGATAGTGTCCATGGCCTGGTGAATGGTGATGAGTTGTTTCTCTGGCGCCAGCACCTTCAGGCTCTCGCCGGTGGGCAGCTCCACATTTACGCTAAGGCGGTCGGCATATTGCCCCGCCTGCTCGATCAACCGCGGGTCGGCATCCGGGATGGTTTTGAGGTGGATATAGCCACGGAATTCGTGATCCTCCCGCAAGCTACGGGCCACTGCCACCAGTTGCTCCATGGTGTAGTCGGCCGAGCGAATGATGCCGGAACTCAGAAAAAGCCCGCTAACGTAGTTGCGCCGGTAGAAGTCCAGTGTGAGCCGCACCACTTCCTCCGGGTTGAACCGGGCGCGCGGCACATTGCTGGAGCGACGGTTCACGCAGTATTGGCAGTCGTACAGGCAGAAATTGGTGAGCAGGATCTTGAGTAGCGATACACAACGGCCGTCCGGTGTATAGCTATGGCAGATACCCATGCCATTGGTGGAACCCAGCCCGCCCTTGCCCTCGGAGCTGCGCTTGGGCGCACCGCTGCTGGCGCAGGACGCATCATACTTGGCCGCGTCGGCCAAAATGCTCAGCTTGTCGATCAGCTCCATAATGCACTCGGTTACTGGTTTTTTGTACAGTAACGGGTTGCTTGTACAACCTCAAGTGCCCTTGGTCGCCTGCTAATGCGTAAATCGCAGGCAACAAAAAACCCGCCGAAGCGGGTTTCTTTCACTGCCATTCCAGCGTCCTGCAAGCAGCCATCCAGGCCATGGCTAATCATCCTTGATCCCTGAAGCAACTCCTTAGCTTCAGTTGATGGGTTCAGTATACGGGGCGCCGGCTTCCAAGGGGAGAGCGAAACGCTGCGTTATCGTGTAGGACATTGGCTATACCTGCCTGGGGCAAAAGCTGACGTCAGGAGCGTTGCAGGGGTGTTGAAGGCAGGTTGCGCGCATACCACGGCCGCTCCTGCGCACGTTCGAGTGCATCCCCCAACGTGCTCCGGGGCTCCACAGCCAGGCGAAGGGCAATCTTCATAACCTCCAGGTCATTTTCCATGGCGGTTCTCATCCAGATCCCCGGCCCATCGGCGCACCCATGGCTTACGGGCCCCATCCAGGGATTGTCTTGCTCCACCCATCTGCCCTGCTCGAACCAACGTACACCGCGAACCTGCACCACTTTCACTTCGCCAGGGTGGAACCGCTCATGGGCGGCGTGCCAGTCGTCGATACGGGCGTCGATCCAGCCATGGAAGCCCCAGAACAGCGGATGAACGTGAGAGGAAAATGGGTCACCGAGAAAATCGTTACCTGCCTGGAACCAGCCCTCTGCGAAGTCCGTAGGCTGTCGCGCCATCGGCAGCGGTTGGCCATTGAGGGGTGCCCGGGCCACGCTGGCCCAGCACATGTGAAGCCAATCGTGCAGGCTCAATTCGAGTTCCGAACCGAACTGGCCCAGCGTCATATTGGCCAGGTACTCGGGGTCCCGGTAGCGAGACTCCCACACCTGAAAATTGCCGTCGTAGACATCCCGGCTTTTGATAGAGGCCATGCCCTGGCTGTAGGTTTCGTCGCCCGGCGCCAGCCAGGTGGGCGGGATGGAGCGGCCGTCCTGGTTCTCGAAATAGCGGATAAACGCGACACGGTCGGTGTCCACGGCCGGCCGCGGCAATGGGAAAAACGCCCACGGTTCAGGGGCACCTAGCTTAGCGGCTTCACTGAGCATGAAGCGGTGCATGTAGAGAAAATCCACACCCGAGCCGTTCTTGTCTTTGTAGCGGCCGCGCGAATCCCGCTCCTCGCCTCTGGGGCCCGGCTGCCAGCCCAGCCCCCGCAAGGCTTGGCGGCGGTCATCGCCAATCAGGTGCCACTTGTCCCGCACGGTATGCCAGAGCTGGTGTGCCAGGCGGTGCTGGGGCGTGATTAACCACTGCATGAAAGCGGGCTCAAGGGCGATTCGTTCACGGGCTTCAGGAAACGCCAGCTTGCGTGCGGAGAACCCCACCGTGGCGTGACTCCCTTCACCTGAGGTTTGAGCCACAGTCCCGGTTAGCAGGTCGTTGTCTGCCACGCCCACACCGCCCCACAAGTCGGTAAGGGTGGCGGTCAAGGCATAGGCTGTTGCACGGTTGCCGGCGTTTTGATCCATCAGCCGCCAGCGCACCTGCCGGGCACTGGCACCTACCAGGTCCCCGATCACCTTAAAACGGGGAATGGCACCACTGGCCAACCGCTCATAGGTGTCCAGGTAGCCCCGTAGGCCCCGGCCGCGTTCGCCGGCATCAAGTAGCAATGTGGTGCCGTGCAAATCGCTGGTGTCGGGTGCAGTGACGCGCCATACACCACGCAGCAGATCGGCAAGGCGCTGGGTAGGTACGTCTGCCAGCTCCACGCGTGCTTCGCTAGGGGTGCCTCCTTCGGCCCACCACTTCTTGGCCCGCCGGGCACCTTCGTAACCGGCTGGCACCATCAGGCCGCCCAGTGCTGCACCTGCGAGAAGTGTGCGCCTTGACATTCGCATCGTGGGGTATCCGTCCTAAACGCTGCAGAATAAATTCGTTTAATCAACCACTTACGTAGGCATTCAGCTTTTTTTTGGAAAAATGGCCGGTCGATTGACATCAACAGTAACAGATTGCGTAGTGGCAGTGTGGAACTATTTGGCACTTAGCCATCACTTATGTAACGACGCCCATTACGGCTACAGCCCTTGTATCACGGGCGTTACAGACGATAAGCGGTGTAGTGGCAAAATTATATTTCACTCACCTAGGGGTTATGGGAAAACTTCCTCTCACCGGCTTGGTCACAGCTGGCGAGGCGCGCCATGCCCCTCTCATTTTCCCGAAACGACAAACTATTGACACATCAGGATTGACAGCGAGCCCCTCCCGGTGCCCGCCGTCTAGCGATGGACCAGGAGCAGGCAATGATCTTCAACGTTAAAGATTACGGTGCAGTAGGCGACGGCGTGACAGACGACACCGCAGCCATCCAGGCGGCCGTGGACGCTGCTTCGGCTGCCGGCGGTGGCCAGGTATATGTGCCGAGCGGCACCTACATCGTGACTGGCGGTGAAGAGCCTTCAGACGGCTGCATCATGCTTAAAAGCAACGTTTACATGTCTGGCGACGGCATGGGCGCCACCACGCTCAAGCTGGCCGACGGCTGGAACCAGGCGGTTACCGGCATCGTGCGCTCTGCCTACGCTGAAGAAACCCATGATTTCGGCCTGAGCAACCTCACCATCGACGGCAACCGCGCCAACACCAGCGGCAAGATCGATGGGTGGTTCAACGGTTATGCGCCTGGCCAGGAAGGTCAGGACAGCAACGTGACCCTGGACGGCGTAGAGATCAAGGACTGTGAAGGCTACGGCTTCGACCCGCACGAGCAGACCGTGAACATGGTCATCAAGAACAGTGTTTCCCACGGTAATGGCCTGGACGGCTTCGTGGCGGACTACCTGATTGATAGCACCTTCGAAAACAACGTGGCCTACGACAACGACCGCCACGGCTTCAACATCGTGACCAGCACCAACAGCTTCAGCCTGGTGAACAACGTCGCCTACGGCAACGGCAGCACCGGGATCGCGGTGCAGCGCGGCAGCGAAAACATTCCGTCCCCGACGGACATCACCATCACCGGCGGCGCCATTTACGACAACGGCGCTGAAGGCATCCTGGTCAAAATGTCCAGCGACGTGACCATCAGCGGCGTGGACATACACGACAACGGCAGTGCCGGTATCCGCCTGTACGGTTCCAATGGTGTGACCGTGGTGGACAACACCCTCACGTCCAACGGCCAGACCAACCCGGTGCCGGAGATCATCATCCAGTCCTATGACGACACCACCGGGGTGTCTGGCAGCTTCTATGCGGGCAACAACAACACCATCGAAAGCAACACCATTACCGGCGGCATGGGGTCCACCTATGGCGTTGCCGAGCGTAACGAAGACGGCACCGACGGCAACGCCATTGTAGGCAACACCATCACTGGCACCACCAAGGGCAGCACCCTGGTGTACGGCGACGGCAGCTATGTAAGCGCTACCGTGCCGCTGCACGAGATCGACGGCACCGCCGGCCGTGACACCCTAGACGGCACTGCCGTTGCGGACCTGATCCTCGGTGGCGCAGGCAACGACACTATCAACGGTGCAGGCGGCAACGATGTCATCGTGGGCGGTGCTGGCAAGGACACCCTCACCGGTGGTGACGGCGCCGACACCTTCCGGTTCGATGTCATCACCGACAGCTACCGCACCAGCACCACCTCCAACACCGACCTGATCACTGACTTCAATGCCAGCCAGGACAAGATCGACCTTGGCCAACTGGGCTTTACCGGTTTGGGTAACGGTTACAACGGTACGCTGTCCGTGGTGTACAACAGCACCACCGACCGCACCTACGTTAAGAGCCTTGAGGCCGATGCCAACGGTAACCGCTTCGAGCTGGGCCTGGCCGGGAACCTGGTTGCTAGCCTCACCGCTGACAACTTCGTGTTCAAGTACGTGGTGCAAGGCACCGACAGTGCCGACACCTTGACCGGCACTGCCATGAGCGAGACGCTGTACGGCCTGAGCGGCGCGGACACCATCAACGCCGGTGCCGGCAATGACGTGATCTATGGTGGCGCCGGTGCCGACACCCTGACCGGTGGCGATGGTGCAGACACCTTTGTGTACACCGCCGTGAGCGACAGCTTCCGCAACTACACTACGGGCGGTACGGACCAAGGCGACCGCATCACCGACTTTGACGTGACCACCGACAAGATCGACCTGTCGGCACTGGGCATCACGGGTATTGGTTCGGGCTACAGCGACACGATCCAAATCGTGCTCAACGATGCTGGCACCCGGACCTACATCAAGAGCCGTGACGTGGATGCCAACGGCAACCGTTTCGAGCTGTCGATACAGGGCAACCATGTCAACGACCTGACCGCGTCCAGCTTTGTGTTCGCAGCACCGTCCACCGGCACTACGGTTCAGGGCACCGATGGCAATGACGTGCTCAATGGCACGTCGGGCAATGACATCCTGATCGGCGGCGCGGGCATGGACAAGCTGAGCGGCGGTTCGGGCGCGGATACCTTCCGCTTCGATCACCTGACCGACAGCTATCGCACCGCCAGCACCAGCGCGACCGACCTGATCCTTGACTTCAATGCAGCCGAAGACAAGATCGACGTATCGGCACTGGGCTTCACCGGCCTGGGCGATGGGCACAACGACACCTTGTCCGTGGTGTACAACGCAGCCAGCAACCGCACCTACCTCAAGGACCTGGACGCGGACGCCAGCGGCAACCGTTTCGAAGTGTCCCTGTCGGGTAACCACAGCACCGACCTGACGGCAGCCAACTTTGTGTTCGCCACCACCACGCCGGCCAGCACCGCCACCACCAGCACAACAACGGCGGATGCGGGCACCCACACCGATGTGGTAGTGCTGGGTACCACCCCTGACACCGAGCACCACACCACCACCGCGTAACCCTGCTGGTAACCCTGCTGCCTCGTGTGGCAGGGTTACTGCACGCCGGCGCCCTTCCCCATCACCTGCGTCAGCCAGGTGCGCACGTCATCCACCTCTGTGTCACTCACACCATGGCCCATGCCCGGATAGGCATGAAAGCTGGGGTGTATGCCCGCTTTTATCAGTTGCTCATTGGCCTGTGTCGCATCACTGTAAGGCAATACGCTGTCTGCCGTTCCGTGCCCGATAAATACGGGCAGAGGCGAATGCGCTGTGGCCTTGGTGAGGTCCTGGCGGAGATCGGCATTCAACTTGCCGCTCAATGCCACAATGCCGCCAACGGCCTGCGGGTCTCGCAACGCCACTTCATAGCTCATCATGGCCCCTTGGCTGAACCCCACCAAGTACGTACGGCCAGGTGTTACGTGGTATTTGGCCTGGGCCTGGGCAATGAAGGCGCGCAGGTCAGCAAGGCTACGCTTTACGTCCTCTTCGACACCCTCGTAGGGCCCATCGCCTGGCGTTTTGCTGAACCATTGGTAGCGCGCGTCACCTACGTTCAAAGGCGCACGCAACGATAGGCACGTGGCATCGGGCACCAGTTCGTCACACAACGAGAACAGGTCCTGTTCGTTCGATCCAGAACCATGCAGAAGAATGAGCAGGGGTTGAGCAGGTGGGTGTGTGCCGGGCTGGGCCAGGTAGCCCAGTGGCAAGTCCTGCTCCACCACGAGTTGCGCTTGGGCAGTGGCGGCGATGAAAGGAAACAGCAATACGGCTAACCGCTTCATGGGGTGCAGGCTCCTGCGTGTAAGGGGGAGGCAGAGGGTATCATTGCTGCCTGTCATCATCCCCGGCGAGTTGCCCTTGAAGCTTTAGCGTGGCCAATACGCCATTACACGCTGGCTGTCGGTGGCAGATAGGCCCGTTGCGTTATATAGTTCGCTGCATAACGCCATATCACCGGATACCCTATGCCTTTTGCCCGCCTGTTTCCTCTTTCGCTGTTAAGCCTTGCCAGCCTACTGAGCGCGCCTGTTTTTGCAGACGATGTGCAAGTCGCCGTGGCCGCCAACTTCACGGCCCCGCTGCAGGCCATTGCCGCTGCCTTCGAACAGGATACAGGGCACCACGTGGTGGCCTCCCCTGGGGCCACAGGCCAGCTGTATGCGCAGATCAACAATGGCGCCCCGTACGAAGTATTCCTGTCCGCCGATGACACCACGCCGGCCAAGTTGGAAAGCGAAGGCGCAACGGTCAAGGGGTCGCGCTTTACCTATGCCATTGGCACCCTGGCCCTGTGGTCGCCCAAGGACGGTTACGTGGATGACAAGGGGCAGGTGCTCAAAGGCGACACCTACCAGCACCTGGCAATCGCCAACCCCAAGACGGCGCCCTACGGCCTGGCAGCTACCCAAGTGCTGGACCACCTGAAGCTGACACAGGCCACACAATCGAAGCGGGTGGAGGGGCAGAACATCACCCAGGCGTTCCAGTTCGTCCAGACCGGCAATGCCGAACTGGGCTTCGTGGCCCTGAGCCAGGTGTACAAGGATGGCAAGATCACCTCCGGCTCTGCCTGGCAAGTGCCACAGGCGTTGTACGACCCTATCCGCCAGGATGCGGTGGTGCTGAACAAGGGTAAAGACAATGCTGCGGCCAAGGCATTTGTCGAGTACCTGCGTGGCGCGAAGGCGGCACAGGTGATTCGCTCGTACGGCTATGCTCTCGATGCCGCCACTCATTGACCTGAGCCCCAGCGACTTGGCGGCCCTCTGGCTGACCCTGAAGCTGGCGAGCGTGACCACCCTGCTGCTTTTGCTGGTGGGTGTACCTATGGCATGGTGGCTGGCCTTCACACGTTCGCGCTGGCGCTCGGTGGCCAGCGCCGTGGTGGCCCTGCCGTTGGTGCTGCCGCCGACTGTGATCGGGTTTTACCTGCTGCTGTTGATGGGGCCTCATGGCTGGGTGGGGCAGTTCACCACGTGGTTGGGCTTGGGTACGCTGGTGTTCACCTTTGCAGGGCTGGTGGTAGGCTCTGCGCTGTATTCCCTTCCCTTTGTGGTGCAGCCCCTGCAGAACGCTTTCCAGGCCATGGGGCAGCGCCCTTTGGAAGCGGCTGCCACCCTCGGCGCCTCACCTATGGACCGGTTTTTCACCGTGGCACTGCCCTTGGCCAAGCCAGGGCTGCTGACCGCCACCGTGCTGGGCTTTGCCCACACCGTGGGTGAGTTTGGTGTGGTGCTGATGATCGGCGGCAACATTCCCGACAAGACCCGCGTGGTGTCCGTTCAGCTGTTCGACCATGTGGAGGCCATGGCGTATCCCCAGGCCCACGGCCTGGCGGCGGTAATGGTGGTGTTCTCCTTCGCGGTGCTGTGGCTGCTGTACCGCAAGCGCACTGAACCTTTGGGAGGCTGCTGAATGAGCCCGCCTATCGAGCTGCGCGCCGGCCTGGTTCGGCCTGGGTTCAGCCTGGACGTGAACTTGAGCCTGCCAGGGGCAGGCGTCATCGCCATCAGTGGGCCGTCCGGCTCGGGGAAGACAACCCTGCTGCGCTGGCTGGCCGGCCTGGAACCGGCGGACACCGGGTTTATCCGGGTGAACGGTGCTACTTGGGAGGACACTGCAAGCCGCACCTGCACGCCTACGCACCGCCGCCCGATCGGTTATGTGTTTCAGGAACCCAGCCTGTTTCCCCACCTGACGGTGGCTGGCAACCTGGCCTATGGGTGGCGCCGCCTGTTGCCAAGGCAGCGCACCCTTAGCCAGGCAGCGCTGTGCCGTACGCTGGGTATCGACCACCTGCTAGCCCGGCGGCCGGACGGGTTGTCGGGGGGTGAGCGCCAACGGGTCGGCTTTGCACGGGCGTTGCTGCGTGAACCCCGGCTGTTGCTAATGGATGAACCCTTGGCAGCGCTGGACACCGAGCGCAAGGCCGAAATACTGCCGTACCTGGAGCGCTTGCGCGAAGACCTGGCCATTCCCGTGATCTACGTCAGCCATGCGGCAGAGGAAATCACCCGCCTCGCCGATCACCTGGTGTTGCTGGACCAAGGACGCGTGACCGCCAGCGGCCCGCTGAACGACCTGCTGACACAACTGGACCTGCCGTTGGCCCGCAGCCTGGATGCCGGGGTGGTGATGGAGGGCCAGGTGACCGGGTACGACACGCAGTGGAAGCTGCTGCACCTCAGCGTTGGCAAAGGCGGCGTCACCCTTCGCGTTCCCCACCATGAACGCCCAGTGGGCAGCCGCCTGCGGGTGCGGGTGCTGGCACGGGATGTAAGCCTGAGCCTGGACGCCCACAGCCACAGCAGCATTCTTAACCGGTTGCCGGTGGTGGTAGGTGAACAAGCCGGCGGTGAAGGCCTGGTGGATGCGATTGTAGCTTTGGACTGTAAGGGCATGCCCCTGCTGGCGCGGCTGTCGCGCTACTCGGTGGCCCACCTTGGGTTGCAGCCGGGCATGCAGGCCTGGGCACAGATCAAAGGTGTAGCCGTGTTGGGCTAACCCCTCTGCCACGCCTTGTCTACCTTTCATTTCAACAGCTGTTGCGCCTACATGGGTTTCCTTAGGCTTAAAGCCCGAGACGCAGCGTATTGGCGCCGTGTCAGCCTCTGAAGGAAGCGACCATGAGCAAACTGGAAATCAACCTGAGCCTGGACGACATGGACGGCGACAAATCGCCTGAAGTGCTTATTAGCTTTGTGGAATACAAGGATCGTGTCGCCACGATCACCCACTCCAGTGCGGTGACGTCATCTGGAAAAAACGGTGTGTATGACCGGGTGACCGCCGGAGCAGACGTTGACGGTGATGGTGTCTACGAGGGAGACGCGGACGATACCCAGGCTCTGATCCAGCTAGCGCAGGCCTTTGTGAAATTTGCCAAGGTGGCTGGCGGCGCCTGAGGCGCTGTGAGCCCCAGGCGCCCATCACTTAGAACCAATGCTTAGCCCTAGCGCTCTGACGTAGCACCGCGGCGTTCGCCGCCCTGCTGGAGCGCTTCCCTCATGACTGCTGTTACCCAGAGCCCGCCGCACACGCTTCGGCGCGTCATCACCACGCCTTTGCTGTTGCTGTTTATCCTGGGCGATGTACTGGGGGCCGGGGTATACGCCTTGGCGGGCACCATTGCCGGGCGTGTGGGCGGGGCGATCTGGGCGCCGCTGCTGATTGCCCTTTTTTTCGCCTTGCTTACGGCAGCCTCCTATGCCGAGTTGGTTACCAAATACCCTCGGGCGGGAGGCGCTGCGGTATTTGCAGAGCGAGCGTTTGGCAAGCCGTTGCTGTCCTTTCTGATCGGGTTTTCCATGTTGGCCGCTGGGGTAACCAGTGCTGCCGGGCTGGCCAAGGCCTTTGCCGGTGACTACCTGGGTGTGTTCGTGCACTGGCCCTCCAGTTGGGCAGCGGCTGGTTTTCTGGTGATTGTGGCGCTGCTCAATGCCCAAGGCATCAAGGAGTCGCTGCGCGCCAACCTGGTGATGACCCTGGTTGAATTGAGCGGCCTGGTGATGGTGGTGGTTGCCGCAGGCTGGTTCGCAGCGGGTGGCCAAGCCGTGCCAGCGCGTTTATTGGAAGTGGATGCCCAGGCCCCCGCCGCTGCGATTCTAGGCGCCTCCCTATTGGCCTTCTATTCATTTGTAGGCTTCGAAACGTCTGCCAACCTGGCCGAAGAGGTGCAGGACGTACGGCGCGTGTACCCGCGCGCGTTGTTCAGCGCGTTGCTCATTGCCGGGGCGATGTACCTGTTGGTAGGGGCCGGCGCCGCACTGGTACTGCCGGTAGACCAGCTCAAAGCGTCCAGCGCCCCCCTAATGGATGTGATCAGCGCCTCTGGCCTAGGCATTCCTTCACACTGGTTTGCGGTCATTGCCCTGATCGCCGTGGCCAATGGCGCGCTGCTGACGATGATCATGGCCAGCCGGCTGGCCTATGGCATGGCCCGCGAAGGCTTATTGCCTGATGTGCTCGGGCGCGTTCTGCCCAAACGGCAGACACCGGGTTGGGCCATCCTGGCGACCACCCTGGTCGCTATCGCCCTAACGTTTACTAGCACCCTGGAAATACTGGCCGAAACCGTGGTGCTGCTATTGCTGTTCGTGTTCCTGAGCACCAACGTGGCAGTACTGGTGCTCAAGCGGGACACGGTGGCCGAGGACCATTTCCGGGTGCATTGGGTATTTCCAGCCCTGGCCGTGGTGTCCTGTGTGCTGTTACTGGCTCAACAAGGGCCGGCGACCTGGCTGCGCGCCGGGGTAATGCTGGTGGCAGGGCTGGTGTTGTACGGAGTGACCCGCCAGCGCCACGCCTGAGGCTAACCCCTGAGGCTCAGATATCGACCTTCCCTCGCCCTGCCTTGATCACACTTCGCTTGGTCTTGCCCTCCAACCGTCGCACTTTTGAGGCTTTTGTGGGCCGGGTGGGTCGGCGGGCCTTTTGCACCACAACCGCCGCCAGAATCAGGTCGCGCAACCGCGCCAATGCATCCTCGCGGTTCTGCTCCTGCGTGCGGTACTGCTGCGCCTTGATGATCACCACACCGTCGCTGGTGATGCGGCTGTCCCTGAGCGCCATCAAACGCTCCTTATGAAAATCGGGCAGCGACGACGCCTGAATGTCAAAGCGCAAGTGGACGGCACTCGACACTTTATTCACGTTTTGCCCGCCTGCACCCTGGGCCCGGATGGCCGTAAGCGTGATGTCGCTGTCGGGCAGTTGAACGGTGTTTGAAATGTCCAGCATGGGTGACCTTTGGCTTTCTTAAATACCCAGTACCTTGCCCCGGTTCAGGGGTCGCTACAAGCCGGTTGTCCCACCAGCTCTGCGTCCATGGGCTCAATCGCTCGTTTCGTAGCGACAGACGGTGTAACCGCTTGTCGGAGGAAATTCATGGGGTGAATAGGGATTTTCGTGACCACCACCACGTATGGGCCTTATGCCATCGGGGTTTCGCGTGAAGCAAATTCCAATATTTAACGCGCAGTACCTTGATTTTTAAACCAATTAGCGCGCCAGGAAAGCAAAAAGCTCAAGCGACACAGTGCCTTCACTGCTATACCCATAACGGATCCCAAATCAAAACGGGCAGTAGGTTCGGGCAGCCCCCTCTCTCGCAGCCAGGACATGCCGCCCCACGGTGAAGCAAAAGCAAGGAGCGCAATGGCCGTTTCGGACAACATTGTCGTCGCTGACAAATCCACCGCCCAGCTGTCCGCCCGTACCTGGGGAGACCTTGAACTGCAACAACCAGGGGTGGTGCAAATGCCCGTAGCACCTGCCCAGGTGGCATCCGTCACACGCGTGGGGCAGAACGCGGTCGTTACCCTGAAAACCGGTGAACAGGTCACGGTCGGTAATTTCTTCCAGGCCACGGCCGAAGGCGTGCGCAGTGACATGGTGTTCCAGGGCGAGGACGGTGTGCTCTGGCAAGCCCAGTACAGCGCCGAGGCTTTCAATGGTTTTAGTTTTACCGAATTGTCGTCGGTGGACACCTTGCTGGCCGGCGCTGGCGTGGTCGGTAGCGCAACGCCGGAATGGGCTATCGCCGGCCTGGGTGCGCTAGGCGCTGGCGGCGCAGCGGCGGCCGCCAATGGTGGGCTTACAGGCGGTGGCGGTGGCGGTGGCAGCGGTGCTGCTGCCGCCCCTGCACCCGCCGATACCTCGGCGCCAGCGGCCCCTACCGGCCTAAGCCTGAGCGGCGACGGCCTGACTCTCACTGGTTTAGGCGAGGGCGGCGCCAGCGTGCGCGTATTCAGCGCTACAGGCAACCTGCTGGGCACGAGTACGGTAGGAGCCGACGGGCGCTTTGCCGTGGTGCTCAATACCGCCCAGCTCAATGGTGAAATTCTGGCCGTTGCGCAAACCGACGCGGCAGGTAACGTCTCCCCTTCAGCCAGCTTCACGGCCAGTGATGTCACCCCTCCTGCCCTACCCGCCAACCTGGCCGTGGACGCCACGGTGGGTGTACTCAGTGGAACGGCCGAAGCTGGTGCGACTGTAAGGGTGAGAGACGCCAACGGCACGGTACTGGGCTCGGCCATTACGGGGGCTGACGGCACCTTCAGCGTGACGCTTACCCCGGTCCCTGGTGCAGGCGTTACCCTGAGCGTCAATGCCACGGATGCTGCCGGCAACACCTCGGCCGATGCTACCGTAGGCCTTCCGGCGCTTCCGGACGGCCCTGACGTCACCGCACCTGCGGCAGCCACGGACGTTGCCATCAGTGGCGACGGCACTGTGCTCAGCGGCCGCGGAGAAGCCGGCGCCACGGTTACCCTGTATGACGCGGCGGGCAATGTGCTGATAACCGGCACCGTTGCCGCGGACGGGACCTTCGAGCTGCCCGTGGTCCCTGGCGTGATCAGTGGCCAGGTGCTCCAACTCACCCTCACCGACGCGGCAGGCAATGTGTCGCCCAACCTGCCGGTGCAGGCTCCAGACCTCAGCCAGCCCCCCGCCCCCACTGACTTGGTCATCAGTAGCGATGGCCTGACCCTGACCGGTGTTGCCCGTAGCGGTGTGCGCCTATTGGTGCGCAACAGCCTAGGCCGGGTGATCGCGACGGCCCGTGCCGGGCTGGACGGCACCTTTACTGCGGTGCTGGATACGGCCTATACCAATGGCGAAGCCTTTGACGTCACCGCCACAGCGAGCAACGGCAACAGCTCGATTCAGGCACTGGTGACCGCGCCTGACAGCACACCGCCCTTAGCCGTCACTGACCTGGTGGTCAGCAGCAACGGGCTGGCACTGTCTGGCCAAGGCGAAGCAGGCGCCACGGTGACGGTGGTCAATGCCACCAACGGCATACTGGCCACCGGCACCGTGGCCAGCAATGGCACCTTCGTCCTGGCCCTGACCCCGGCGGCCAGTGTGGGCGCCCTGTTGACCGTGCGACAGGCCGACGCGGCTGGCAACCTGTCTCCTGATGCCAGTGCGGTAGTGCCGGTCTCTGCACCGGCAGCTCCCACGGCCTTGGTCGTCAGTACCGATGGCATTACGGTCACAGGGACTGCGACGGCAGGCGCTACGGTGGACGTACGTGCCGGTGACGGGAGCTTGCTGGGATCAGCTACGGTTACCGCTGACGGCACCTTTAGCGTTGTGCTGGCCACGGCTCAGCAGAACGGCCAGTTGCTGGATATCACCGTGGTCGATGGCTCCACAGGCGTATCGGTGACCGCGCTGGCCACAGCGCCCGACCTCACCCCGCCGGGCGTTGCCACCGACCTGGTGATCAATCCCAATGGCGCCTTGCTCAGTGGCCGCGGGGAAGTGGGCGCCACGGTGACCGTGCGCGATGCGAGCGGCGCACTACTGGGGACTGCGACCGTAAACGCGGTGGGCAGCTTTGCCGTACCGCTCAACCCGGTGCAGCTCAATGGCCAGGGCCTGCAAGTCAGCCTCAGCGACGCCACCGGCAATGGCTCTGCCGCCGCAGCCATAACGGCCCCAGACCTGAACGGCCCACTGCTGCCCGAGGCCCTCACCCTGGACCTGAGCGGCACCGTGCTCAGCGGCCGTGGTGAGGTGGCGGCGACGGTCAGCGTGCGGGCCGCGGACGGTACGCTGCTGGGCACCGCTGTGGTAGGGGCCGATGGACGCTTCGAGGTCAACCTGCCAGCTGCGCAACTGAACGGCCAAGCCTTGCAGGTCAGCGCGATAGACGTGGCAGGCAATGCTTCGGCTGCCGTGCCCTTCACCGCTGCAGACCTGCAACCACCGGCCCCGGTGACCAATGTACTGATCGACTCGCTGGGGCTGACCGTTACGGGCAACGGCGAGCCCGGCGCCACGGTACGTGTACTCGACGCCACCGCCACTACCATTGGGACCGCCACCGTGGGTGCCGATGGTACGTTCAGTGTGCCCTTGGCTATCCCTCAGTTGAGTGCTCAGAGCCTGTGGCTACTGGCCACGGACACTGCTGGCAACATCAGTACCGCCCTCACCGTGACAGCACCGGACCAGACACCCCCTGCCGACCTGGCCGACCTTACCCTGTCAGCCAACGGCCGGTTGCTGAGCGGCACCGGCGAGCCGGGTGCAACGGTGACGGCCGCCAATGGAGCCGGCGCAGTCGTGGGCACCGGCACCGTGGGCAGCAATGGCCGCTTCGAGCTCACGCTCACAACAGCTCAGGTGAATGGGGAAACCCTGCAAGTGGTGCAAGCAGACGCGGCGGGCAATACGTCCCAGCCTGGCGCTGTGCAGGCGCCAGACATTCTGGCCCCTGCAGCGCCTACCGCGCTCAGCTTCGCAGCCAACGGCAGCAGCCTGAGCGGCCAGAGCGAGGCCTTCGCCAACGTGCGCCTGCGCAGCCTGGACGGCACCGTGCTAAGCACCACCACCGCCGGCGCCGATGGCAGTTTTACCCTGGCTCTCTCCCAACCCCAGTTCAATGGCCAGGCCCTGCAAGTGGACGCAGAGGATGCTGCCGGTAATCGGTCAACGCTGCTAAGCCTGACAGCCCCGGATGGGACAGCGCCTGCACGCGTAGACGACCTGCAGCTCAGTGGCAACGGCGCGGTGCTGACCGGCACGGGTGAAGTGGGTGCCAACGTGACTGTCCGGGACAGCGCAGGGGCTGTACTGGGCACGGCCCAAGTGGACACCACCGGGCATTTCAGTGCCCCGCTCACCCCGCCTCAGTTGAACGGCCAGGCGCTGACCGTGGAACAGGCCGACGCCAGTGGCAATACCTCGGCAACACAGCCACTCACCGCAGCCGACCTTACGGCACCACTGGCCCCCACAGGCCTGACCGTGGACGTGACCGGGCAGGTCCTACGTGGCACGGCCGAAGCGGCCAGTTCACTGGAAATCCAGGACGCGAGCGGCACCGTGCTGGGCACGGCGACGGCGGCAGCCGATGGCACCTTCGTGTTCAACCTGCCTGCCCCGTTGCTCAATGGCCAGGCTTTGCAAGTGATCGCGACCGACCTGGCCGACAACCGTTCACAGCCCAGTGGTACCACGGCACCGGACACCACACCGCCCGCAACCGTCAACACCCTGGCTATCAGCCCCGATGGCAGCACCTTGTCCGGCACGGCCGAAGCCGGTGCCACCGTCACAGTGTCCACCGCCGCTAACGCCGTGCTAGGCACGGCAACCGTAGGCCCGGATGGGGTGTTCAGCCTGACCCTCGTACCCGCCGCCGTCAGCACCGATGTGCTAAGCGTGGTAGCCACCGACGTACTGGGCAACGCGTCCGCTCCTGCCACCCTCAATGGCCCCAACGGGACCGAAGTACCCACACCTGCCAACCTGGCGCTGACGGGGGACGGCTTTACCGTTACGGGCACCGGGGCGCCTGGCACTACCGTGTCGGTCGTCGACAACGCCGGCAGCAACCTGGGGACGGCCCTTGTCGGCAGCGATGGCAGTTTCCGCGTGCTGATGCGCGCCGCCCAGCTCAATGGCCAGTTGTTGCATGTGAGCGCGATCGACGCCAGCGGCACTACCTCGGTGGCCACAACCCTCACCGCCGCCGATGTCACGGCACCCGACGCCCCTTCGGCCATCGCCAGTGCCAGTAGCGGTACGCTGGTGACCGGGCGCGGTGAAGCGGGCGCCACAGTGACGGTACGTGATGCGGCCAACACCGTACTGGGCACGACGTTGGTGGCCAGCAACGGTGCCTTTGCCGTCACCGTGGTACCGGCCCAGCTCAATGGGCAAGTGCTGACCGTGGTACAAACAGACGGAGCCGGTAACACATCCCAGGCCAGCACCTTGGTCGCCCCCGACCTGCAAGGCCCTGCTGCCCCCACCGGGCTGGCAGTCAATACCTTCGGCACGGTAGTCAGCGGGCTGGGCGAGGCCGGGGCCCTGGCTAGCGTGCGGGACGCTGCAGGCACAGTGCTGGCCTCCGGCACGGTGAACCAGAGCGGTGTGTTCCAGATCACCCTGCCCCTGGCCCAGAACACCGGTGCGGCGTTGAGCGTGGAACTTACCGACGCCAGCGGCAATACCTCACCCGCCGCCGCCGTGGGTACACCCGACAACACTGCCCCCACCGCTGTAAGCGGGCTGTCTATCGCATCGGATGGTACGGCCTTGTCCGGTTTGGGCGAGCCCGGTGCGGTGGTGCGGGTGCAGACGGTCAACGGCACGCTGCTGGGCACTGGCACGGTCGATGCCAACGGCGGCTTCAACCTGAGCCTTACGCCACCCCCTATCAATGGCGAAACCTTGGACATCATTCAGACCGATGCCAGCGGCAACGCCTCGGTCGCAACCAACTTCGCCGCCCCTGACATCAGCCCACCCGCGGCCCTTAGTGGCGTGGTGCTCAATGCCGACGGCCTGACCCTGACCGGGCACGGTGAGCCCGGCGCTACCGTCTTTGTGCGCGATGTGAGCGGCACCGTACTGGGGTCGGGCCTGGTGGCCGCCACAGGCGCGTTCAGCCTTGCCTTAGGCAGCCCTCAGCTCAACGCCCAGGCGCTGACCGTGAACCAGGAAGACCCGCCCGGTAACGAAGGGCCGGCTGTCAGCCTGATCGCGCCAGACACCACGCCACCCGACAGCCCAGTGGCCCTGGCGCTCACTCCCAACGGCCTGCAGCTCAGCGGCCTTGCCGAAGCCGGGGCGCAAGTCACCGTGTTCGATGGCCAAGGCACGGCCCTGGGCGTGGGCACAGCTGCTCCCAATGGCCTGTTCGCCATTGCACTGAGCGCGCCCCAGCTCAACGGGCAAACCCTGTCGGTCATTGCCGCCGACCGGGCGGGTAACCTATCGCCGGTGGCGACGCTGGTGGCCACTGACATTACGCCGCCCTTGCCTGTGAGCAGCCTGGCCGTGTCGGCCGACGGGCTTACGTTGACCGGGCTGGGTGAAGCCGGCTCGCAGGTCACGGCGACCGCCGCGGATGGCGCGGTGTTGGGCACTGGCACGGTGAATGCCGATGGCCGCTTCAGCCTGGCACTGGCCCCGGCGGTTGCAGGCGGTGACAACCTGGTGGTTGTCGCTACCGATGGGGTGGGGAACGCCGCACCTGCCGCTGCCGTGATTGCACCGGGGCAACTGGCACCTAGCATCGCCAGTAACCTCCTGCTTACCGCCGATGGCCTGAATGTTAATGGCACGGCCGACGCGGGCAGCCTGGTCAGGGTCTACAGCGCCACAGGCCAGTTGCTGGGCACGGCACTGGCAGGCAGTGATGGCACCTTCAGCGCACCCTTGATCGCTGCTCAGCTGAACGGCGAGGCGTTATCGGTCATCGCCACGTCTACTGATGGCATCAACGCGGAGCCTGCGGCCCTGGTGGCGCCGGACGTGACACCGCCCGCACAGGTCACCACCTTCAACCTGGCCCGGGACGGCGTTAGCCTGATTGGCTTTGGTGAACCCGGTGCCACTGTGAGAGTACTGGCCCAGGGCGGGTTGACTCTGGGCACGGCCACCGTCAACAGCGACGGCACCTTCGCTTTGACCCTGGCGCCACCCCAAGTGGCCGGGCAAACCCTGTCACTGAGCCAGACCGACGGGGCCGGCAATGAGTCTGTGTCCACGGCCGTGCTGGCCCCAGACCTGACCGCCCCCGACGCCAGCAGCGGCCTGGCCTTGAGCGGCGATGGCCTGTTGCTGTCCGGCAGTGGGGAGGCCGGTGCTCAGGTGAGCGTCGTGGACGCTACCGGTGCGCAAATCGGCAGCGGTACCGTACGCCTGGACGGCACGTTCCAACTGACACTCACCTCGCCCCAAGCCAACGGCCAGCTGTTGTCTGTCACGCTGACCGATGCTGGTGGCAATGCCTCGCTGCCAGCGACCGTACTGGCCGCAGACACCACAGCCCCGGACGCTGTCACCGCCCTGAACATCGGCGCGGACGGCGCCAGCATCACCGGGCGCGGCGAGGCCGGTGCCAGGGTCACCGTCAGCGACGCCGATGGCGTGGTGCTGGGCACTGCGGTGGTAGGCAGCACGGGCGCCTTCAGCCTGGTGTTGGGCACCCCCCTGCTTAATGCCCAGGTGCTAACCTTTACCCAGGCCGATGCCGTGGGCAATGTGTCTGCACCGGCCACTTTGACGGCCGTGGACCTTACCGCGCCGGACGTATTGGCCAATGTGGTGATCAATGCTGCCGGCGCCGTGGTCAGTGGCAATGGCGAAGCCGGCGCGACGGTGACCGTGCGCGACGCGGCAGGTACGCTGCTGGGCAGCACGGTGGTGCTGGCCAATGGCAGCTTCAGCGTGGGGCTCAACCCGCCTCAGGTGAACTTCGAACGGCTGACGGTGCAACAGGCGGACCCACCTGGGAACATCAGCCAGCCCGTGCAGATCGATGCGCCGGACTTGACCCCACCGGGCCTGGCCACCGGCCTGGTGCTCAATACCCTTGGTGACCTGCTGACTGGCGTCGGCGAACCCTCAGCGCGCGTGCGCGTCACCCTGGCCGACGGCACGCTGCTGGGCGAAGGGGATGTGGGCAGCACTGGCCTGTTCTCAGTCACCCTGTCGACCCCTGCCTTGAATGGCGAAACGCTGCTGGTGCGCCTGGCTGATGGCCAAGGCAACCTGTCGCCCGTTGCCGCGCTCACTGCACCGGATATCACGCCCCCTGCCGCAGTGGCCGGCTTGGCTCTGGACGCGGCCGGGTCCGTGCTCAGCGGCACGGGTGAGGCAGGCACGTCGCTGGTGGTCACCAATGCCAATGGCGATACCCTGGCGCTGGGCACGGTGGCCAGCGATGGCACCTTTGCCCTGGCCCTGGTGACACCGCAGCTCAATGGGCAAGTGCTGACCGTGATCGCCCAGGATGCCACCGGCAACCCCTCTGTGCCGACCCGCCTGACCGCGCTTGACCTCACACCGCCCGCTGCCCCCGTTGTAACAACCTTGAGTGCGGACGGCCTGACCCTGGCCGGCACCGGTGAGGCCAACGCCGCGCTGGTGGTCACCTCGGCGAGCGGCACGGTGCTCGGCACCGCCACCGTGAACGCAGACGGCACCTGGACGGCCGCCTTGAGTAACGCCCAGCTCAACGGACAAGTGCTCACAGTTGTGCAAGCCGATGCCAGTGGCAATGCGTCCATTGGCCTGTTGTACCAGGCGGCGGATGTCACCGCCGCGCCCGTCAGCAACCTGGTGCTCAGCGCGGATGGCCTGGTGCTCACCGGCACCGCCGAAGCGGGCGCCTCGGTGAGCGTAACCGGCCCCACCGGCCTGGCTTTGGGCACCGCCACAGCTGGCCCGGACGGGCAGTTCACCCTGGCGCTCAACAGCGCCCAGGTAAACGGCCAGACCCTTAGCGTGATTCAGGTCGACCTTGCCGGTAACACCTCATTGGCAGCCCCGGTCACCGCAGCGGACATCACAGGGCCCGCCCTGCCCATAGTGGTTCGGCTGGAAAACAGCGGCGCTCAGCTGATTGGGACCGCCGAAGCAGGGGGCCGGGTTGAGGTACGGGCGGCCGATGGCACACTGCTGGGCAGCGGCCCCGTGGACGCGAGCGGTGCCTTCAGCATCGCCTTGAACCCGGCCCAGGCTAATGGCGAGACCCTCAGCCTGGTGGCCCAGGATGCCACAGGCAACGCCTCGGCCTCCCTGGCTTACACGGTGGCTGACATCACAGCGCCAGGCGCCGTGACGGCTTTGGCCATCAGCAACGATTACACCCTCCTGGGCGGGCGCGGTGAGCCAGGGGCGCTGGTAACCGTGACCCGTGGCGGGCAGGTACTGGGCAGCGCCACGGTTGATGCCAGTGGTGCCTTTGTGGTGAGCTTGCCGGGCACCCTCGCTGCCAGCGATACCCTGAGCGTGACCCAAACTGATGCCGCAGGTAACCTGTCTGCGGCCGAAACGTTCTCCGTGCCTACCGTACCACCGCCACCCCCTCCTACCACGCTGGCACTCACCGCTGATGGCCTGACCTTGACGGGTAATGCCACAGCCGGCAGCCAGGTGCGGGCCTACAGCAGCGCAGGGGCCGTGCTGGGCAGCACCACGGCAGCGTCCGATGGCAGCTTCAGCATCGCGCTGAACACCCCACAAACCAATGGCCAAGTACTGGAGGTGACCGCCACCACCTCAGCC
>Ga0268349_1000036_pt1 | contig 26960 bp, 27 predicted proteins | sample G5R2_MAIN_18SEP2_FD_190164 | JGI IMG/M metagenome (GOLD analysis project Ga0268349, IMG submission 190164) | Phyllosphere microbial comminities from switchgrass, GLBRC, Michigan, United States - G5R2_MAIN_18SEP2017_LD1 | ecosystem: Host-associated > Plants > Phyllosphere > Phylloplane/Leaf...
ACCTTACCCGCCGGCTGCCGGCCAGCCTGGCCCAAACCAACCGCTGGAAATACTGGGAGGCCCGCGCACTGGAGCTGGCCAGGCCAACCGACCCTCAAGTGCCCGTCCTGTACAAGGCGGTTGCCAAAGAGCGGGACTTCTATGGCTTCCTGGCAGCCGATCGTACCCAGGTGCCTTACCAGTTGACCAACAAGCCGCTCCCCCTGACCCAGGCACAGATGAACGCCGTGCGTAACGCCCCAGGCATACGCCGGGCCATGGAGCTGTACCAGCGCGGGCAGATCGTGGATGGTCGGCGTGAATGGTATTACGTGTCCCGCCACTTCGACCGCGATCAGATGGTTGCGCAGGCCAAGCTGGCCTATGACATGGCCTGGTACTTCCCGGCCATCCGCACCATCAGCCAGGCCCAATACTGGGACGACCTGAACATCCGCTTCCCCATGGCCCACCGGGATACCTTGCTGCGCGAAGCACGGCTGCGCGGTATCCATGCCAGCTGGGTGTTTGCGATCACTCGCCAGGAAAGCGCCTTCATGGACGATGCCCGCTCTTCGGTAGGGGCCATGGGCCTGATGCAGCTCATGCCGGCCACCGCCAAGGAAACCGCGCGCAAGTTCAGCATTCCTTTGGCCAACCCCCAGCAGGTCATCAACCCTGATACCAACATACAGTTAGGCGCGGCCTACCTGAGCGTGGTGCATGGGCAGTTCAACGGCAATCGAGTGCTGGCCTCTGCGGCCTACAACGCCGGTGCCGGGCGCGTACGGCAATGGCTGCGCGGTGCGAATCACCTAAGCTTTGACGTATGGGTCGAATCCATCCCGTTCGACGAAACCCGCCAATACGTGCAGAACGTGCTGTCCTATGCAGTGATCTACGGCGCCAAGCTCAACACCCCACAGCCCATCGTGGATTGGCATGAGCGGTTCTTCGACGATATCTGATAGGTACAGGCGCTATGCCACGGCCGGTTCTGATGCGGGACCGGCCGTAACCGCAGAAAAAAGTACAGGCGCAGGCCGGGAACAGTCCTCTACGGCCTCTTACTCCAGCACCGTCACTTCCATGCCCACTTCCACGACCCCCCGCCCATCCGGAATCAGGTTCTGCCCGAGCATGATGCCGCCGTCCCGCAACCGGTAACCCTTGAGGGTATTCAACGGCTCGCGGTCGCTATCACGCTCATGGGTATCCGGGTTGATAGTGGTCATGATGCAGCGGGCACAAGGGGACGCCAGGCGAAAATCCACGTTGCCTATCCGCAGGCGCTTCCACCCATCTTCGGCGTAAGCGCCTGCACCATCGATGACCAGGTTTGGCCGAAAGCGCAGCATGGCCATCTCTCGGCCAATGCGCGAGGACAGGTCATCCACGGAGGCCTGATTGATCAGCAACAAAGGAAAACCATCGGCGAACGCCACACGGTCATCGGGTTGACCGTCCCCAGCCCCCAATGGACGAGCACGGTGCTCAGGCACGTACACCAGCCGTGCAGGCTTGCCGATCAAGGCGCTCACCCATTCGGCCGCAGCATCGCCCGCATCAGGCACACGCAAGGTGTCTTTCCAGATAATGACGCCGCGCAAGTCGCTGTCGGCCTCAGGCAATGCCACCTGCAGCGCAGGCAGGCCCGGCGCGCAGAGGTCGAGGCCGCCAGCCGCGTTATAAAGGGCCGACAACTGCCCTATCACCGGCAATGTACGCTGCGTGAGAAAGCGGCCACTGGCCTCTTCTACGAGCAGCCACCGCCTGTCACCCGCTAGCCCCAAAGGCTCTACAGGAGAGGCCTCAAGCGGCTCGCCCTGGGCGGATTTGACAGGGTAACGGTACAGGGCGGTCAGGCGCATGAGCAGGCATCCAGGTGGCGTGGCCCACAGCTTAACCGAACCGCTGCCTGCTAACTCAGCCCAGTTCCATTTCCAGGCGCTGACGCACCACTTCTACCAGTTTGTCTGGCTGGAACTTGGACAGGAAATTGTCGCAGCCTACTTTCTTGACCATGGATTCGTTGAAGCTGCCAGAAAGCGACGTATGCAATACCACATACAGCTCGCGCAAGCGCGGGTCTTGGCGGATCTCGGTCGTCAGCCGATAACCGTCCATTTCCGGCATTTCAGCGTCGGTAAACACCATAAGCAGCTTGCTGCACACGTCTTCACCGGCATCAGCCCACTTCTGCAGCAGGCGCAGGGCCTTGAGGCCATCACTGGCCACGTGCAGTATCGCGCCCAGCTGCGACAGGGTATCGCGCAGCTGCGAAAGGGCGACAGTGGAGTCATCCACCAGCAGAATTTCACGGCCCCGAGCCTTGGCAAGCATCGTGTCTTCAAGCTTTTCCTTGGACACCTTGGCGTTATAGGGCACGATCTCTGCCAACACCTTCTCAACGTCAATGATCTCGACCAGCTTGTCTTCAACGCGCGTGATGGCCGTCAAGTAATGCTGACGCCCGGCGCTGGTCGGGGGTGGCAGAATAGCTTCCCAATTCATGTTGATGATGCGGTCCACACCCCCCACCAGGAATGCCTGCACCGAGCGGTTGTACTCCGTGACGATGATGGTGCTGTCCGGCCCCGGCTGTAGAGGTCGCATACCAATAGCCTGGGACAGGTCAATGACCGGCAGCGTCTGGCCACGCAGGTTGACTACGCCACAGACAAACGGGTGACGTTGAGGCATCAAGGTGAGCTTGGGCAGTTGCAACACCTCCTGGACCTTGAACACGTTGATCGCGAACAGTTGGCGGCCCGCCAGGTGGAACATGAGGATTTCCAGGCGGTTTTCACCCACTAACTGGGTGCGCTGGTCAACGCTGTCAAGAATGCCTGCCATGAAAGTCCCCGGCGGTAGGATAAATACATGTACGGGCTATCGGCGCTACCCCGGGGAACTTGAGCCGGGGCAGGCCGAGGTTGTTATGCAGTCCGTCGGCTAAGCAGAGGGCAATCAGGTGGCAAGTGCAGCCGAAGCGCGGCAGGCCGAGCTGCAAAGCGCAGGTCAGTGCCTTGCAGGGGCTCACCGTCCAGGTTGATGTCCAGGCCCTCAGCGCTCTGGATCTCGACCCAAGGCAGGCGCACACGTACGAAGAGGCCGTCCAGCCCAAGCCCACCGGACAGCAACTCCTTGAGTGTAGACACCACCTCCGTAGGCGCTGGCAGAATGCTCACGTCCAGCAGGCCATCATCGGCCACCGCCTCAGGGCATAACAGGTGACCGCCACCGGCCTGGCGGCCGTTGCCGATGCCTAGCGCCAGAAGCTCGCCTTCCCAATGAAAATCCGGCCCGTGAAGCACACCCTTTGCAGCATGCAGCTCACTGAAACGGCTTAGCCCGGTAAACAGATAGGCAGCGCCGCCAAGGACTTTTTTCAGGTCTTCGGAGGTGTTAGCCGTCACTTGGCTACCAAAGCCCCCCGTGGCCATGTTCAGGAACAGCTGGCCACCCACCTCGCCCAAGTCCACAGGGCGTGCAGGCTGATCCAGCAAGGCCAGGGCCCCGGCAGGCTCCAGCGGCACGGTAGCCGCGCGGGCAAAGTCGTTGGCGGTGCCCAGCGGCATCAGGGCCAAGGTTGCATCACTGTCGGCCAGCGCCAAGGCTTCGGCCACGTCGCGCAACGTACCGTCGCCGCCGCCGGCGATAAGCGTGGTATAGCCTGCCGCCAACCCTTCTTGTACCAAGCGGGCGGCGTCACCCCCCTCCCAGGTCAGGCGAACAGTGATATCCCAACCTTCTTTGCGCCGGGCCATTACCGCGTCCCGAACGTCTTCGTTCAATGCCTGCTTGCCATGCAGGATCAGCCATGCTTTGCGCGTTTCCATGTAATTCACCCCTTGCTGAGCCGTCATTGGGCATGTGACCGCACGGCAAGGCGAAAAGCGCCAGCGCTGCGCATTTTCTCAGGCCAGCAACTCACTCATGGGGATAAAGTTCACGGTATTGCCCTCTTCCACTGCCTGGCCTTCGGGCACTTCTACCAGGCCATCGGCCCAGGCAGCGCTGCGTAACACGCCTGAACTCTGGTTCGGGTACAGCTCGGCACGGCCCTCGTGCACGCGGGCGCGGAGAAATTCTCGGCGGCTGCCTTCAGGCCATTTGAACCCTGCTGCTACCTGATGCCCCCGGGGTAGTACACGTGTGCACCCCATGCGCCTCAGCAGGTAAGGCCGCGCCAGCAACGCAAAGGTCACCAGCGTAGAAGCCGGGTTGCCGGGTAGCCCGATGACCACCGTACCCTGGTAGTGGCCCACGGTGAGGGGCTTGCCAGGCTTTATGGCCAGCTTCCACAGGTTCAGCTGGCCACCCTCGCGCAGGGCTTGCCCCAGGTAATCCGCTTCGCCGACCGACACGCCCCCTGTGGTAAGTATGAGATCTACCTCATGCAGGCCGGCCAGTGCGCCACGGGTGAGTTCCAGGTCGTCCACGATGATGCCCGCGTCTACAACTTCGCACCCGGTGCGAGCCAGCCAACTGCACAATAACGTGCGATTGCTGTTGTAGATCTGCCCTGGCCCCAGGGGCTCGCCTGGAGCTACCAATTCGTCACCAGTGGACAACACAGCGACACGGGGCCTGCGGGTAACCGTAACGTGCGCAGCGCCGAGGGTCGCTGCTAGGCCCAATTCGATCGGGCCCAGGCGGGTACCGGCCTCAAGCACGCGCTCGCCTGCGATGCATTCCTGCCCACGGGGGCGGATATTCAGGCCGGCCCTCATGGGCTGGGTGAAACGCACTCGGCCATCGTTATCGACCTCTGCGTTTTCCTGCATCTGTACGCAATCGGCGCCTTCGGGCACCGGTGCCCCGGTAAAGATCCGGGCGCAGGTGCCAGGTTGCAAGGGCGTTGGGGAATGGCCTGCGAAAATACGCTGGCTCACCTCCATCGGCTCACCCACCCACTCAGCATGGGCCAAAGCATAGCCGTCCATGGCACTGTTAGGCCACGGCGGCAGGTCGCTAGTGGCGTGGAGTGCCTTTGCCAGAACGCGGCCGTCGGCCGCGGCCAATGGCACACACTCGGTACCCTCCAGAAGGGCACTGTCTGCTAGCGCCAGCAGGCGCTCAAGGGCCTCGCCCAGAGGTAGCAAGCCCTTGAAGGATGAGTCACCCACGGCTTTCACAAGGCTCGGCCTGCTTGAGGTGCGGAACGAAATTGCAGGGGCGGTGGCGGTTGTCCAACTGCTCGGCCAGGATGCCATCCCAGCCCGTACGGCAGGCGTTGGTAGAACCCGGCAGGCAGCATACAAGCGTGCCGTTGGAAAGCCCCGCCAGGGCTCGGGACTGGACGGTGGAGGTGCCGATATCAGCCACGGAGATCTGGCGGAACAGCTCGCCGAACCCATCGATATGTTTGTCCAGCAGGCAGGCTACCGCTTCAGGCGTACTGTCGCGCCCAGTGAACCCGGTGCCACCGGTAATGAGCACCACTTGCACTTCGTCTTCGGCAATCCAGGTGGCCACTTGGGCGCGTATTCGGTACAGGTCGTCTTTGAGCAGCACGCGGGCGGCCAGGCGGTGGCCAGCAGCCTTCAAACGGTCTACAAACAACTGACCGGAGGTATCGGTGTCCCGAGTACGGGTATCGCTGACAGTCAGTACCGCAATATTGAGCGGTACAAACGGAGCATCGGCCTTGGCGGTCATTGCACATTCCAGTTGTTGAGGAAAACGCCGAATGTTATATCACACGGCCCTTCTCCTGCCGAACCGCGCTCATGAACACTGCCTCTGATGTAGCCTCGCCCGCTTCCGTCCTGCTATTGGCTGGCGGCCAGGGTGCACGGGTGGGGGGGCAGGACAAAGGGCTGCTGCCGTGGCAAGGCCTGCCCATGATCGAGCACCTGCACCGCCAGGTGCGGGGGTTCACAGATGACCTGATCATTTCCTGCAACCGCAACGTCGACCGCTATGCCGTGTTCGCCGATCAACTGGCAGTGGATACCGAGGCAGGTTTTCCAGGGCCCATGGCGGGGCTGTCCGCCGGGCTTGCCAAAGCGCGTCATGAGCGCGTGCTGGTACTGCCGTGCGATGTACCTGCAGTGGATGCTTCATTGATCCAAGTCATGCTCAGCGCGCAGGGGATGCATGCTGACAAGCCTCTTATTGTGCGTCAGGGCGGTATATGGGAGCCTTTGATCTGCGTGCTGCCCACGTCGGCGATCACCGCCCTGGTCAGCGCCTGGGCTGAGGGAGAGCGCAGCCCACGGCGAGTGCTGCTCGCGCTTGAACCTCAGGCCCTGGACTGCCCGGCCAACGACCTGCGCTTGCGCAACTTCAACACCCTCGAACTGATGGTGAGCCTGTGAACCTTATGAGGAACTTGCTCGTTAGCGTTGCGTCTTACGAGGGTCAACCAGACACCTCTTTTCGGAGACTAGAAATGTCCAACAGGATTCTTCCCGCCGTTTTGCTCGCAGCAGGCCTGGCCGCGCTGGCGGGATGCTCCACCCCAACGGTCATCACCCTGAACGACGGCCGTGAAATCCAGGCTGTCGATACGCCCAAGTACGATGAAGACTCCGGTTTCTATGAAATCGAACAGCTCGATGGCAAGCAGACCCGTGTCAACAAAGACCAGGTACGCACTGTCAAAGAGCTGTAAGGCTACGGCCTTTTCAAGGGCTTAAGCGCAATGTCACGGGGTTGCAGGTGCTGTATCGCAGCGATATGCTTCCCCGTATCGGAGTGTAGCGCAGCCAGGTAGCGCGTCTCGTTCGGGACGAGAAGGCCGCAGGTTCGAATCCTGTCTCTCCGACCATTTTGCTATTTTGCGTTTCCAGGCCTGCCCAACAGCTTGGCTAACGTTATGGAAAACCCGCCTAGCGCGGGTTTTTTTTGGCCACAGAGCCAGGCTTCGTTGCTCGCCGCACCTCTACCCTGGCACGAGGTCACATAGGCAATGCCCGGCAAGCCAACACATCAGGAGCCCGCCCTTGCATAGCCTGTTGTCCTCGCTGATTACGGCCATTCAGCGTACTGCCCGCAATCAGTGGCCCGCCCCCGTGCGGTACATAGGTGCCATAGCAGTGGTTCTTCTCTGCTGTGCCATACGCGCTCAAATGCCTAGCACTGCCCTTCCCTACCTGTTTTTTATTCCTGGCCTGATGTTTTCCGGCTTCTGGTTCGGGGTGGGCCCCTCTGTCGTAGGAAGCGTGCTGGCGGTACTGGCAGCGCAGTACTTCTTTATCGGCCCGCGGGGCTTTGAAGAAAACCTGTCGGCTTGGACCAACAGCATCAGCTTTGGCGTGGTGACGTTAGGCATGGCCGTGGTATGCGCACTCTTCCGGCAAAACCTGAACATGATGGCGGGTATCAACCAGCGCCTTGAGGAAGAAGTAGAACGCCGCACCCAGGAGAGAGACAGCATCTGGAATGTCTCCCCAGACCTGATCTGCGCAGTGTCCGAGGAGGGGGAACCCCTGGCCATGAACCCGGCATGGGAACATGAAACAGGCTGGACTGAACCTGAACTCAAAAGCGGGCGCTTCGCTGCCTTTATTCCACCCCACCAGCTTGATGAAGCACTTCGAGAATTACGCCAGCGCCCTATCGTTGAACAAGATACGGCAGGTGTCCGCAAGAATGGCTTGCCTATTCACCTGAACTGGCGAATCGCGCACCGGCACGGGAAATATTTTGCGGTGGCCCGTGATGTGACGCTATTCAAGGAACGGCAAGATGCACTGGAGCAGATGCGTTCGCAGCTTCAACAGAGCCAGAAAATGGAGGCTGTCGGGCAACTGACCGGCGGCCTGGCTCACGACTTCAACAACCTACTGACGGTTATCGCTGGCAGCCTTGAGCTGCTTCAGTCCCGCATTGCCCAAGGCCAGAGCCATGGCCTGGAACGTTACCTGGCACTGGCCCAGACAGCCTCAGGGCGCGCGGCCTCGCTTACCCATCGGCTGCTGGCTTACGCCAGACGACAGACGCTTGCCAGCAAACCGGTGAACCCAGGGTTGCTTGTTCAAGACATGAAGGAGTTGATCAGCCGCACCCTTACCCCCCGCGTAGACCTGCGGCTGGTGACACCAGAGGTTCCTGTGTGGTGTTTTTGCGATGCACACCAGCTGGAAAACGTCGTATTGAATCTATGCATCAACGCCCGCGATGCGATGCCACAAGGCGGCCGTTTGCAGGTCGAAGTGCTACGTACGAGCCTTGATGCAGCGACTGCTGGTGTGACGTTGCCCGAAGGCGAGTATGTGGCCATACGCGTCAGTGACACAGGGACCGGCATGCCACACAACGTCGCGGAGCGCGCCTTCGATCCTTTCTTTACAACCAAACCCCTGGGCGCAGGCACCGGGCTAGGCCTCTCCATGGTGTACGGGTTTGCTCGGCAGTCCTCAGGGGACGCTCAAATCAAATCCCTCGTAGGGGCGGGAACTACTGTTAGCGTATTTCTTCCACTCTATGAGGGCCCACTCCCCGCCTCGCCTACCTCTATACCCCGTGGTGGAGCCACCGCTGGCTCAAACGCCAACGGCGAAGTGCTGGTGGTCGATGACGAGGCCGCCATCCGGGACCTGGTGGGTGAGGTGCTGGAAGACGCCGGCTACGACGTGTCAAAAGCCGAGACCGCAGAGCAGGCTCTCGCATTACTGCGTTATTTGCCTGATCTGAAACTGCTCGTCACCGATATAGGCCTGTCTGGCGGAATGAGCGGCGACGAACTGGCAGAGTCGGCGCTCCGGATATGCCCCGCGTTGAAAGTCTTGTTCATCACAGGTTTTTCGGAAAACGCGGTCCCGACTGCCGGGTTCACGCCAGAGCAGGCTCATTTGCTTCTGAAGCCTTTCACGATGAATGATCTCAAGGCAGGCGTGAGTCAACTTCTTCAGGCTAACTGAGGCAGCAGTGACAGGTAGCTTTCAAAGCTACGGTGGTCGCCCGTGAGCGGGTCTTTGAACGACAGGCTTTTGGCCAACAATTGAAGGGGCCGTTCATAATCATCCGGCACACCTTGGGGCGTTACAGTAGGGTAAAAGGGATCGTTGCACAGTGGGGCGCCTAGGCCTGCCATATGAACACGCAACTGATGGGTGCGCCCTGTCACTGGAAACAACCGATAGCGCCACAGAGGGCCATTGTGATCGATGACTTCCACACGGGTTTCACTGTTGGCATCGCCCTCCACCTCCCTCATGCAGAAGAAAGGTTCGCCACGCGCTATGCGGCTGTGCCGGACATGGGGGAAAACGAGGCCGCGCAAGGCGGGTGCCATGGCTTCGTACACCTTCGTAATCTGCCGCGTGGGGAAGAGCTGCTGATAAGGGCCCCGTGTGGACGGCTGGGTAGAAAACATCACCAGGCCAGCCGTGTGCCGGTCGATGCGGTGCAGCGGCACCAGGTGCGGGTTGCCTGTAGTGCGGATAAGCCTGCGCAATAGGGTTTCCTCGACGAACTCTCCAGCAGGTGTAACGGGCAAAAAGTGAGGCTTATCGGCGATCAGCAGATGGTCGTCCTGGTGAACGATACCTGCCTGTACTGGAATCGACTTTTCCTGAGCGACCTCTCGGTAATAATGGACGCGCAAGCCTACGCGGTACGGGTGATCTGCAGATAGCGGCTCCCCTTGCGCACTCAACACTCGGCCCCGGCCAAAGCGATCGGCCCAACGCGCCCGGCCCACGGAGGGAAAGCGATCAGAAAGGCAGTCCAGCACCGTTTGCCAAGGCCCTGGCGGCAAGCAGAAGGTACTGGCTTGAGAGGCCGATGGGTCGAACGTTGACGCACTCATGTTTGCAGGCTCATCACTGACAGGTCACGATTATCGCGTGCCCAAGCCTGGGGTCAAAGCACAATGCTCTGCGGCTGGCCTGCCGCCATGGCCTTGGCCTGCGCCTCCAGCCAGCGAAGTACGTCTACGGCATCCCAGCGGGCAGGGTCGAACAGTGCATAGGCCTGGCCCTGGAGACCTACCACATCCAGGCGTTGATGGTAGCCCGCGCGCTGGAACAGCGCTTCGATTTCAGCAAAGCAGGTATTGAAATGAAGCTTGCCGAAAGGCGTTTTGCCTTCCATAACCAGCCCATCGAGGCGCAGGTCAAGCACCGCTTCGAAGACAGTTTCTGGCGACATGCGGTTTACGCTGGTTTTAAGCTGTTGAATATTGATCACACGCCTTCCTTAGAGTGCTGGCGCAACGTCGGGTGCACACTGTATTTTTATACAGCATAAGGCGGCGTACCCCTAAAGGCAACGCGTGCGCGTCCCAGCCTGCGCAAATCCAATGCCGCGTATTGTGCAACGCTTTACTGTATTTGACAGAGCCCAGGTTATTTCAGGAAGTGAACAACCTGGTCGGCATTAAATGGCCAATCCAATGTGGCGCCTGTGTCTACACGGCGCAGCAGCGGCGCACGTGACAGGTAGCTTGGCGGCAGCCCACCGGCTTCGTGTACATCGACCAGCTCCAACCACAGCCCATGCTCCACGAGCGGCAACAAGGTTGCCTCAGCTAGCGCACAGCGCGAGCAGTTAAGCACCACAAAAAGCTGGCATTCTGGACACATGGTAATGGGCGACCTTCAGGCTGAGGGCACAGTCTCTGCATTCTAGACGCCGGTAACAGGGCCAGCCACCGCACGCCTACCGTCACTGAACGTGGCTTTGCGTTCACCCTGCCCAAGGCTTGCCCGCACTGCACAAAAGTGCCCGTGGCGAAAATGGTCTGGCTAAACGCTGAACCTTGGGGAGGCAACGGGACTCGAACTTCAAAGCCCAACCAAGGAGGACGCCATGCCCCGCGATACCCTGAATACCGCTCAAGACGTGTTGACTGCAGATTTCCAGACGCTGATCAGCGACACCGAGAAGCTGTTGGCACACACCGCTACCCTGGCAGGCGAGCAAGCCGATGAGCTGCGTGAGCAGATCAAGGAAAGCCTGATCAAGGCCCGTGTGTCTCTCAAGGAAACTGAGCTTCAACTGCGTGAACAAGGTGCTGCTGCACTGGTAGCAGCTGAAGACTACGTGCAGGCTAACCCACTGCCCGCCGTCGGCATCGCCGCTGGCGTGGGCTTTCTGGTAGGCCTGCTGGCTACAAGGCGCTGATATGAACCAAGACAGCGAATCCACCTCCCTCCCACCGCCGGCAGGCGAGACCACCGGGTCGGCTGGTCGTCGGCTGGGCGGCGCGCTGCTAGGGTGGCTGCACAGCCATATCGAACTGCTTGGCATCGAACTGCAGGAACAGAAGGCGCGCACCCTAAGCCTGCTGTTGTTCGCCGGCCTGTCACTGGTATTTGCCCTACTGGCATTGGTGGCGTTATCGGGGCTGGTGCTGATCCTGTTGTGGGATAACTACCGTATCCCCGGCATGATTGGTTTGTGCGTGTTCTACCTGCTTGCAGGCCTGTTCTGTGCCATGCGGCTCAAGGCAGCCATCTTCGATGAGTCGTCGCCTTTCCACGCCACCCTCGAAGAACTTGCCAACGACCGGGAGCGTTTGTTGCCATGAACCGACACAGTGCGCCCACTGGCGCTAACCGCCGTGAAATGCGCAAGGCTTTGATTCGCTTGCGTATGGAAATGCATCGCCAGGAAATACGCCAGTCCTCACGCCAAATGGTCAACCCACTGTCACGGTTTCGCACGATGGGCCAAGGCCTTGGGAAGAACCTAGGCGTGCGCCATGCCCCACTTTGGGGTGTGGGCCTAGTAAGCCTGTTGGGCTTTCTGTCAGGCAAAGGGGCACGCAAAGGTGGCATCGGTACTGTGGGCAAGCTGACCAAGCTAGCTGTGAGCTTGGTCCCGCTGCTCAAACTTCTGCAGAGCGCCAGCAGACGTTGATACGTTTTGGCGGTTGCTCCAGCATTTCAAAGCCATGAAGCTAGGCCAACGCTAAAGGAGAATCGCCTTGGACTGGCACACACTGCTTACCCGCGAACGGCTGGGGAAACCTCTGCACACTGCCGAAGAGATTGGCCGCAGCCCTTTCCACAAGGATCACGACCGCATCATCTTCTCTGGTGCGTTCCGGCGCCTGGGGCGAAAGACCCAGGTGCACCCCGTCTCAAGCAACGATCATATTCATACCCGGCTCACCCACTCCTTGGAAGTCAGCTGCGTGGGCCGATCGCTGGGTATGCAAGTGGGCGAAACCTTGCGCAGCGAATTACCTACCTGGTGCGATGCTGCCGATCTAGGCATGGTGGTGCAGTCCGCCTGCCTGGCCCATGACATCGGCAACCCGCCCTTCGGCCACTCTGGCGAAGATGCCATTCGTTCATGGTTTCAGCAGGCAGCCGGCCGTGGCTGGCTCGACAGCATGAGCGACAGCGAGCGCCTGGACTTTCTCAACTTCGAGGGTAATGCCCAGGGCTTGAGGGTGTTGACCCAACTGGAGTACCACCAATTTGAAGGTGGCATGCGCCTGACCTATGCCACGCTGGGCACGTACCTGAAATACCCTTGGACTGCCCGGCATGCAGATTCGCTGGGTTACAAGAAACACAAGTTTGGCTGCTACCAGAGCGAACTGCCTGTGCTGGAACAGATTGCCGGGCGCCTGGGGATGCCCCAACTGGAGCCTCATCGCTGGGCACGTCACCCACTGGTGTACCTGATGGAAGCAGCAGATGACATCTGCTATGCCCTAATCGATCTGGAAGACGGCCTCGAAATGGGCCTGCTCGAATACCGGGAAGTGGAAACCCTGTTGCTGGATCTGGTCGGTGACGACGTTCCTGAAACCTACCGACAGCTGAGCGCCCGTGAGGCTCAGCGACGCAAGCTGGCCATTTTGCGGGGCAAGGCGATCGAACACCTGACCAACGCTGCGGCAAGGGCGTTTGTGGAGCAGCAGAAGGCCCTGCTAGCGGGCACGCTTTCAGCCGACTTGGTGGAACACATGTCCGGCCCTGCCAAACGTTGCGTGCTGGGCGCCAAGGATATCGCACGCCAGAAGATATTCCAGGACAAGCGCAAGACCCTCCACGAAATTGGAGCCTATACCACGCTTGAGGTACTGCTTAATGCCTTCTGTGGCGCAGCCCTAGAGCAGCACGGTGGGGCACGCCTGTCTTTCAAGAACAGGCGAATTCTTGACCTGATGGGCAGCAGTGCCCCCGAGCCCAACTGGCCCCTGCATGCTGCGTTTCTGCGGATGATCGACTTTATTGCGGGCATGACAGACAGCTATGCCAGTGAAATGGCCAGTGAAATGACCGGGCGCGCTATCCCCGTATAAGGGCGCGTGCGGCCACTGACATGGAATAGTCTGATATACCTGCCACCACCCCCTGCCAGGCCACAAGTGAGCTAAGGTCCTGCACCTGATTGCGACAAGGATGCAGGAATGGGTTCGGTACTTATCATTGAAGATCATCCGGTCAGCCGGCTAGCCGTGCGAATGGTGCTTGAGAATGAAGGCTACGAAATCATTGGTGAAACGGACAATGGCGTAGACGGCATGCGTATGGTGCGTGAGCGCATGCCGCAGTTGATTATCCTGGATATCAGCCTGCCACGCTTGGATGGCCTGGAAGTGCTGGCGCGTTTTCAAGCTATGGGCATGCCCTGTCGCATTCTGGTGCTGACGGCTCAAGCCCCGCAGCTCTTTGCCAGGCGCTGCATGCAGCTGGGTGCTGCCGGCTACGTCTGCAAGGTCGAAGACCTTACGGAATTGGCAAGTGCGGTGAGAGCAGTGTTCGCAGGCTACAACTACTTTCCCAGCCTCACATTGGACACTACTGACGACCCGGAACGCAGGCTTGAGCTGGCATTGTTCCAACACGTCAACGACCGCGAGCTGATGGTACTGCAGATGTTTGCCCAAGGGCGAACAAATCGAGAAATCGCAGAGGGCATGTTTCTCAGTAACAAGACGGTGAGTACGTACAAGAAACGGCTGATGAACAAGCTCAAGGCCAGGTCGCTGGTAGACCTGCTGGAGATCGCGAAAAGAAACGCGGTGGTATAAGGCAGCGGCAAGCGAGGGCCACTGGCCTTGCAGGAGGCAGAAGCCGTTAGCGAACGGCCTGCTCTGCGCCCTGCAAGGTATTTATCAGGCTGCGGTGGTGTTAACCGGCTTTTCCGGGTACCACACGTCCAGCAGCGGGCTGACTTCGATATTGGTCAGTTCGCTACGGCCTTTGAGCCAGGTTTCGACGGCAGCGCGTTGTTCTTCGCTAACCGAGCCGCGCTTGGCCAGGCATACCAGGCCGAAATCATCGCCACCTACATAGTCGACGCCGTTGGCTTTCATGGCATCCCGAAGGAAGTCCACCAGGAAGGCATCGATCTCGGCTTCGCTCAGGCTTTCCTTGAACGCCAGGTTCAATTCGAAGCCCAGTTCCTGGAATTCGTCTACGCACAGTTTTTTGCGCAGGCGGCGGGAGCGGTTTGTAGCCATTGGGTAAGTCCTCATGAGTTTCAAGCGCGGCACTGTACCAGTTAAGCGCGAGAATTGCCGGGCGGGTGTACCACAAGACGTAAATTTTCCTACAGCCGGTTCCAGTCTACGCCCAGCCCGGCAGTGCATCAGGCATAATGCGCAACTTTAGCGGGAGCCTTCATCTTTTCATGCTCCTTACTTCAAGCGCGCCTCAGAGTTCTGTATTCATGATCAAAACCTTGCGCCCCTGGTTAGTTGCCGGCTTGCTGCTGGCAGGTGTTGCGCCGCTACATGCGGCCCCTGCCGGGCTTACGCCCAAAGTGGAACAGGCCCTCAAGGCCAACAAGCTCAACGACAATGCCCTGTCCTTGGCGATGCTTCCTTTGAGCGGTCCGGGCTCCACTACCCTGTTCAATGCCGATGTATCCGTTAACCCTGCCTCCACCATGAAGCTGGTCACTACCTTTGCCGCCCTGGAGTTGCTAGGGCCGACTTTTCAGTGGAAAACCGAGTTCTATACCGACGGTACACTCAGCAACGGCGTATTGCGCGGCAACCTTTATGTAAAGGGCGGCGGTGACCCCAAGCTGAACATGGAAAAGCTGTGGCTGTTGATGCGCGACCTTCGCGCCAACGGCGTACAACAGATCACAGGCGACCTGGTGCTGGACCGCAGCTTCTTCAAGCAGCCCGTGCTTCCAACATTCAATGACGACGGCAACGACGAAAACGCGCCTTTCCTGGTGCGCCCGGACGCCTTGATGATCAACCTCAAAGCCATGCGTTTTGTTGCTCGCAATGACGGCGGCAAGGTGTCCGTGGCGGTAGAGCCGCCCATAGGTACCATTCATCTGGACAACCAGGTCAAAGCCGTTGGCGGTAGCAAGTGCACCGGTGAAGTACGGTATAACCCGGTGCCCCAGGCTGACGGCATCAATGTTGTGGTCAGTGGGCAACTGGCCGATGGCTGCAGCTCGCAGACCTACCTTTCGTTACTGGACCACTTCGCCTACTCGGCAGGGGCTATTCGCGCCATCTGGTCGGAACTGGGTGGCAGCATCAGCGGTGCAGATCGCGATGGCGTGGTTCCCAAGAATGCACGCCTGCTCGCCAGGGCGTTCTCACCGGACCTGGCTGAAGTCATCCGCGACATCAACAAGTACAGCAACAACACCATGGCTCAGCAGTTGTTCCTGACCATTGGCGCCCAGTTCCGTACCGATGCCGACCCTGATGACGCTAAAGCCGCACAGCGCATGATCCGCCAATGGCTGGCGAAAAAAGGTATCACGTCCCCTCACTTGGTCATGGAGAACGGCAGCGGCCTGTCCCGCGCCGAGCGCGTGAGTGCACGAGAAATGGCCAGCCTGCTGCAGGCGGCCTGGCGCAGTCCCTACGCGGCGGAGTTCATGAGCTCCATGCCGCTGGTGGGCATGGATGGCACCATGCGCAAGCGCCTCAAGCGTACGAGCATGGCCGGTGAAGGCCATATCAAGACAGGTACATTGAACACCGTTCGGGCGATAGCAGGCTTTAGCCGGGACGTGAACGGCAACACATGGGCGGTGGTCGCCATCTTGAACGATCCCAAGCCTTGGGGCGCTCGCTCAGTGCTAGACCAGGTGCTGCTAGACCTCTACAACCAGCCTCGTGTAGCGACGACGGCCGCCTTGCCCTGATATCAGCCTTGCACCACCTGGTCACGCCCGCTCTGCTTGGCCAGGTACACACCGGCATCGGCCCGCGCCAGTAGGGCCTCGCCGCTTTCGCCAAGGTGCCAGCCCGCTACGCCAAAGCTGGCAGTGACCTGCCCTACGCCCTCCACGGGTGTGTTACGTACTGCCTGCCACAACTCTGTAGCCAAGCAGTGCGCCTGCTCCAGAGTGCTCCCTGCACATAGCACGGCAAACTCTTCCCCACCCAGCCGGCAGAACACATCATTACGCCGCAGCCGCTGGCTGAAGGTGCGACAGATAGCTTGCAACACACGATCGCCAACAGGATGCCCAAACCGGTCATTGATGCGCTTGAAGTGGTCAATATCCAGCATCACGATCGCCAGGCTTGAGCGTTCACGACGGGCCCGGTCAAGTTCGGCTTCCAAGCGCTCTTGAAAATAACGGCGGTTATGAATGCCTGTAAGGGCATCGGTAACAGACAGCCTGCGCAGCTCGTGCTCCACGCGCTTGAGGTCGCTGATGTCGGAAAGGTAGCCATGCCACAGCACACTTCCTCCTGCCAGCCGCTCGGGTGTGGCTTCCCCTCGCACCCAGCGTTCACCGCGCAGCGGCAGGCACACGCGGTACTCGGCCTGCCACCGAGTGAGCTGGCGGGCGGACACCACGATAGACGCTCGCAAGTCTGCTTCATCGTCAGGGTGAACACGCTCGAACACGCCCGAAGCGTCTTGCGCCAGCGTCGCCAGGTCGATTTCGTAGATAGCCTCCAACCCGCGGCTGGCGTATACAAATGCTGAGGAGCCGTCGTTATCGAACCTGAGCTGGAAGATGCCACCGGGCACCTCAGCACTGAGCCGCTCAAGCAAGCGGTCGCGTGCAGCCAGTGCCTGAAGCGTACGCAGGCTCTCGGTCACATCGATACACACAGCCAGGTAACCGATGAGTTCGGCATGCTCATCGTGCATTGCGGTGACCAGCATATTGGCGGTCAGGCATGAGCCGTCGCTGCGCACCAGGGTCCAGTGATGGGCCTCCGGAGAACCCGACGGCTCATCGCCGTACAGCATGGCGTCCATGGTGGAAATAGGCCGCCCCAGGCGGTATTCCAGTTCGCCGGCACGGTTGGCCAGTTCGCTGTGAAGGTGGAAATCGCCCAATCGCATCTGTTGAGTGACCTGCGCCTCGCTATAGCCAAACATACGCTCGGCACCAGCGTTGAAGGTCGTGATCATGCCGGACAGGTCCGTACCGATGATTGCCACCTCGGTGGCAGCATCCAGAATGCTCTTGAGCTGAGCATGGGTATGGCGCAACTGTTGCTCGCTTCGGCTGAGCTCGTCAGTGCGCTGGCTGACCAGGCGCAAGGCCCGCTGACGCTGGGTTACCAGGCTGTACAGCAGCACGCACAGCAACAGCGTCAGCAACGTGCCGAGAATCCCGATCGACAAGGCGATTGCCGACCGGTTGTTGCTCATGAATACCTGGCTAGGGCTGAGTTTGATGCGATAGCTACGGTCCGCAAGGTGTAGCAACCGGCTCATAGCCAGGCCGGTATTGCCGCTCTGGTTGTCGGACACGTACAGCACTTCCTGTTGCCCTGGATTGGAGAGGTCCAGGATACGGACGCAAAGGTTATCTTCCTGAGGGTCAGGCAAGCCATTGGCCAGAAGCTCGTGCAAGCTGACGATCGCACTCACGAACCCTCGCAGCCGCGGGGCCTCCTGACCCGATGAAGGCACGCGCAAATGGTAAACCGGGGCAACCACAAGCACCCCTCGGTTATAGGGTGAGTCAAGGCCAATCAGGTCCAGCGGCGCAGAGGCGGCCAGCCCCTGGCTTGCCAAGGCGCTGTTGAGGGTGCTGCGTCGCTCGGGGCTGGAGCCTACATCGAAGCCGTAGGGCGCCCTGCCTCCACCGGCCAGTGTGTTGAAATAGATAGGGAAATACGTCTGCGCTGGCGGCGAATTGCCCAGTTCGCCCGAAGGCCCTAGCACCTGTATAGGGAAACCTGCCTGGGCCTCGAACTGTGCGCGGTCTTGTGCAGTGACTACAGGCATCCAGGAGTAACCTCGAGTGCGCGCCAGCAACGGCTGAGAGAAGCCCTCAAATGCTCTCTCAGTCAACGGCTCGGCCCAAGTGGCAAATCGCCGCAAGCTGTCCAGCCGCCCCGCCTGGTCTGTCAACCGCTCTTCAATGCGTGCCGTACGCTCACTGGCCAACAGTTCGAAACGTTGCTGGACCTGCTGGCGGGAAAGCAGGCTTGACGTGATGACAAGTGCAGCAGTGACAGCAAAACCAAGCACCAGCCCCAGCAGCAAAACGCGCCAGGCACTGGCGCCTTCGTTGATAAAGCCGAAAATCTTCGCGGTGTCCGTTCGAGGCAACATACAGAGTACTCATGAAACCTGCGCGCTCCATCCGCGCAAGCCTGCAAGACTTATAGCCACTGGCCATTATTTTGCATAGTGGCCAGTGATTACCCCCGACGGTATCAGACAGGAGACCGGCGTTTACCTGGCCTGGATTCGCCATGCGCGGTGGATGCGCTCGTTGCGTGCGAAGTCCGGGTCAATGGTATGCCGGCTGATGTCCTCCACGGCATAACGGCCTGCTATGTCTTCGTCCATCACGAAACGACGGAAATTGTTCGAGAAATACAGCACCCCGCCTTGGGCGAGGCGGGCCATGGCCAGGTCCAGCAAACGCACATGGTCCCGCTGTACATCGAACACCCCTTCCATACGCTTAGAGTTGGAGAAGGTGGGTGGGTCGATAAAGATCAGGTCATGCTCTCCTCGTTCTGCCTCCAACCAGGTCATCACATCGCTTTGAACCAACTGATGCCGCTCGGACAGGCCATTGAGCGCCAGATTGCGGCGTGCCCAATCCAGATAGGTACGTGAAAGGTCCACGCTGGTGGTGGAGCGGGCATTGCCCTTGGCAGCATGGACAGTGGCAGCCCCGGTGTAGCAGAACAGGTTGAGGAACCGTTTGCCTTCGGCCTCGCGCTGAATGCGTGTACGCAGGGGGCGATGGTCAAGGAACAGGCCGGTGTCCAGGTAGTCAGTGAGGTTGACCAACAGGCGGGCCCCGGCTTCGGTAACCTCCATGAAGGCCCCTTGAGTCCCTTGACGCTCGTACTGACGCGTACCGCTCTGGCGCTCACGGCGCTTGAGCACCACCTGCTTGGGGTCTACGCCCAGTGCAACCGGAATCGCTGCCAGTGCATCGAACAGGCGCGCCTGCGCCTTCTGAGGGTCGATGGACTTGGGCGCTGCGTATTCCTGTACGTGGACCCAACCCTGGTAAAGGTCGATGGCAAAGGCATACTCGGGCATGTCGGCGTCGTACACGCGGTAGCACCCTATGCCCTCGCGACGGGCCCACTTGCCCAGTTTCACCAGGTTTTTCTGCAAGCGGTTAGCGAACATCTGTGCGCCTTCGCTTAACCGCGCCGCTTCTGCCACCGCCGGTACAGGGGCCGTTGGCTGATCATAGGCCTGCAGGTCCTGGTTAGCCGGCCCGGTGCGGCGCTCACCGGTCACGAACTGCTGGGGTACCACATCCAGCAGCAGAAGCTTGCAGGGCAAAGCGCCGTTCCAGAAGGCATACTGCTTGTGGCTGCGGATCCCCATGCGCTTGCCCAGGTCTGGTGCAGCAGTAAAAATTGCCGCCTGCCAGTTCAGGCAGGCCTGGCGCAAGCGCTCGCCCAAATGCTGGTACAGGTAGACCAGGCTGGCCTCGTCGCCCAGGCGCTCGCCGTAGGGCGGGTTGCACACCACCAGGCCTTTCTGGTTCTGGTCGGGCCGCGGCTCGAAGGTAGCGACTTCGCCTTGGTAGACTTTGATCCAGTCGCTCAAGCCAGCACGTTCAATGTTATTGCGGGCCGGCTGGATCAACCGAGGGTCGGCCTCATAGCCACGAATCCAGGTGGGCTTGCGTGAAAGCCCTTCGCGCGCTCGGGCGGTGGCCTCGTCATGTACCTTGCGCCATACCGCCGGAACGTGCCCCAACCAGCCACTGAAGCCCCAACGCTCGCGACGCAGGTTAGGCGCCAGGTCGGCGGCTATCATGGCGGCTTCCACCAGGAAAGTGCCCACACCACACATAGGGTCGGCCAACGCGCCACCCTCCGCAGCCAAGCGCGGCCAACCGGCCCGAATGAGAATCGCGGCTGCCAGGTTTTCCTTCAGCGGCGCAGCACCCTGCTGCAAGCGATAGCCGCGCTGATGAAGGCTATGCCCAGACAGGTCCAAAGACAGGATGGCTTCGCCTCGGTCCAAGCGCAGATGAATGCGCAGGTCGGGGTTGAGCTTGTCCACGCCTGGGCGTTGGCCGTCTGGGGCGCGCAGGCTGTCCACGATCGCGTCCTTGACCTTAAGCGCGCCAAAATGCGTGTTGTCGATGCCCGAACCATGGCCACTGAATTCGACTGCCAACGTGCCAGTGGGCTCCAAATGGTCGGCCCACTCCACCTCGCGCACGCCGTGGTACAGATCTTCGGCGTTTTTCATCTGGAAGCGCTTGAGCACCAGCAGCACACGGTTGGCCAGCCGGGACCATACGCATAAACGGTAGGCCGTCTCCAAGGTGGCCTCCCCACGTACAGCAGCGGTGTGCTCACGCACGTCAGCCAGGCCCAGGGTGGCCGCTTCTTCAGCAAGCAGGCCTTCAAGGCCTTTAGGGCAGGTAAGGTAAAGCTCAACTACATCGGACATTCGGTAAAGCCTGTGAGAGGGCCGGAGAACGCATTCCCGGGCCGGTTAATCGAGCGCTGTTTCCGCCAACGCTGCCTCGGCACGCCTGTGCCTGCCGCTCGAACATCCCTTGCGTCAAAAAGGATTAGACGTTCAAACAGCTTGAAACTCATCTGGTCACAATCAGTTACTGCCTTTCGTCGATCGTATCAACACGCATCAGCGGCGTTCATAAGAGCGCCTCTAAGCCCTTATGAGAAACAAAACACTAGAACTTTCAATCGTTTGCATTTACTGCGCCGTGAAAGAATTGTTACGGCCTTATGTCTGAAGGCACTAAAGGTGAATATCTTATTACAAAACGTTCATTCCCTCTGCCTTCAAGGTTGTTTAGAAATGAAGCCAGGCCTTATCGCAAGGGTAAGGCCTTTCAAGCCTGCGACGCCGGCAGCAGGCCTTTATCACCGGCAGTCGATGACTGCCCGGCCCACAGTGGCCGACGGGACATCAGTCAACAAACGAGGGCTACACCCTATGAGAAGACTCAAGCGTGATCCGTTGGAACGAGCATTTCTTCGCGGCTATCAGAACGGCCTCAGTGGCAAATCCCGAGAGCTGTGCCCCTTCACCCTACCTTCGGTCCGGCAAGCGTGGATCAATGGCTGGCGCGAGGGCCGTGGTGACAACTGGGATGGCATGACCGGTACGGCCGGGCTCCATAGGCTCAACGAACTTCACGCGGTCGGCTGACACCCGACAGTTTCCTCTGTTTCACCGCGCCTTATCCAGGCGCTAGCTCATTCCATTTTAGTGAATGGACCTGCAGGGGCACCACAGGCGTGGTCGCCCCTACCCCTCTCCCTTCACTTTGCTAAGCGGACCCAGCCCGGCAGTGCCGCAATGGCATCCACCGACTCCCGGATCAGCGCCGGCCCTCGGTAGATGAACCCTGAATACACCTGCACAAGGCTGGCCCCGGCTTCGATTTTTTCAGCCGCATGAGCGCCTTCTGTAATGCCGCCTGCTGCAATGATCGGAACCTCGCCTTTCAGCGCCCCTGCCAACAGCCGCACGGTGTGCGTACTCTTCGCACGCACCGGGGCACCCGACAGCCCACCGGCTTCCTCTCCATGCTGCAACCCCTCTACCCCTTCACGGGACAGTGTGGTGTTGGTAGCGATCACAGCGTCCATGCCTGTAGCGCGTAGGGCAGCCGCTACCTGAAGGGTTTCCTCATCGGTCATGTCGGGCGCGATCTTGATAGCCAGCGGCACGCGTCGCCCGCTGCTTAGGGCCAAGGCTTCACGACGGCTTGCCAAGGCATCGAGCAGTGTTTTGAGGGAGTCACCGAACTGCAGGCTGCGCAGGCCAGGTGTATTGGGCGAGCTCACGTTAACCGTCACGTAGCTGGCGTGCTCATGAACCTTGTTCAAGCACAGCAGGTAGTCCTCGTGAGCACGCTCCACGGGTGTGTCGAAGTTCTTGCCGATATTGATGCCCAGCACCCCTGTGTATCGGGCTGCTTTTACCTGAGCAACCAGGTGGTCGACACCCAGGTTGTTAAAGCCCATGCGGTTGATGATCGCAGTGGCCTCTGGAAGGCGGAACAACCGCGGGCGTGGATTACCAGGCTGAGGCCGTGGCGTGACTGTGCCAATTTCCACGAAGCCGAAACCCAGCTGCGCAAAGCCGTCGATGGCCGCGCCGTTCTTGTCCAGGCCTGCCGCCAACCCTACTGGGTTTTCGAACTCAAGGCCTAGTACCTTGACCGGCAGAGATGCTGGGGCCTTTACCAAACGCCGGTTAAGGCCCAGCCGGCCACCGGCACCAATGAGGTCCAGCGACAGGTCATGGGAGGTTTCGGCGGACAGCTTGAACAGCAGTTGGCGGGCCAGGTCGTACATGGTCGGCGTGCTCGGCATGGTCAAAAAACAGCCGGCAGTATATAGGCCGAAACCGGTTTTGTCGGCACTGGTGGTAGATTCGTTACAGGCAAGGCTCAACCTGATGGTTTACCTAACCGCTGCCCACAAAAAAGCCCGGGCAATGCCCGGGCTTTTTCTGAAACTCAGTGCAATTACTTGGCTTGAGCTTCTACTTCAGCTTCTACGCGACGGTTGATCGCGCGGCCAGCGTCAGTGGCGTTGTCAGCAACTGGGCGGCTTTCGCCGTAGCCAACAGAGTTCACACGACCACCTTCAACACCGTACTGGTTAACCAGAACGTTACGAACAGCGGCAGCGCGCTTCTCGGACAGCTTCTGGTTGTAAGCGTCGGTACCAACGGAGTCGGTATGACCTTCAACGGTAGTGGTGGTAGCCGGGTATTGCTTCATGAAGTCGGCCAGGTTCTTGATGTCGGCATAGCTGTTAGGCTTGACGACCGACTTGTTGAAGTCGAATTTCACGTCCAGTTCAACACGAACGGTTTCAGCAACGGCTGGGCAGCCATCAGCGTCAACAGCGGTGTTGGCAGGGGTGTTCGGGCACTTGTCGACGTTGTCGCAAACGCCGTCGTTGTCCGAGTCGGAGCACACTTCAGCAACTGGAGCAGGAGCGGCAGCTACTTCTTCCTGCTGCTTGGCGCCGCCACCGAAGTTCACGCCCACACCAACGCTTGGAGCCCACTCGGTCTCGCCACGGTCGATGTTGTACATGGCTTCAACGCCAGCACGTGCGTAGATGTTTTCGGTGAAGTAGTACTTGGCACCGCCGCCAGCGTTGAAGAAGGTGGAGTGGTCACGACCACTGTGGCCTTTGGCTTCGACGTTGCTGATGCTCTGCTGGGAGAAGCCAGCGGAGAGATACGGACGCAGGCCTACACCTGGGGTACCGAAGTGGTACACGGCGTCCAGGGCAGCGTTGCCACCGTGGATTTTCTGGTTGCCGGTGCCGTTGTTCGACCGAATGTTATGGATGCCGTCGTAGCCAAGGCGCAGCTCAACGTCGTCGGTCAGGAAGTAACCGATCGAGCCGCCGTACAGGTTGGCATCGTCCAGGTCACGCGAACTGTCGGTGTAGTACTTCTTGGTGAACAGCTCACCCTCGACAGCGCCTTGGCCCTGTGCCAGTACGCCGAAAGAGGTTGCGGCAACAAGAGAGCCAATGGCCAGGCCCAAGGTGTTTTTCAGTTTCATCCGTTAAATCCCCATCTGGTGATTGTTAAGTGATCCCACCAGGACTGCGTGGGACAACTTGGCGGCAATTCTAGCAGAACTTGCACGCCAGTTAGAGAGAACCGCGTTCCGTTAAGTTTCCATAACGTTAGCGAATTTCTCGCGCAGCTTGTCGAGCGCGCGTTTGTACCGCATTTTCGTCGCGCTCAGACCCATGTGCATGATGTCTGCGATTTCCTGGAATTCCAGCTCTGCGACAAAACGCAGCACCAGAATTTCCCGATCAATCGGGTTCACATGCACTAGCCAACGGTCAAGACCGCCGCGCTCCTCAGGCTTCGGGGATTTCTCCTCCGAGGCTTCTTCCACCGGATCGAGGCTCAAGGCATCCATTAGCCTGCGCTTGCGCCTCTCCTTCCGATACTGCGTGATGCATTCGTTATAAGTGATGCTGTAAAGCCACGTTTTGAATTTCGACTTACCTTCGAAATTCTTTAGGCCATACAGCACCTTCAGCATCACTTCCTGACAGACATCGTCAGCGTCTCGATCGTTCCCAAGGTAACGCGAGCATACGTTGAACAGGGTCCGCTGGTAGCGGCGCATCAATTCCTCGTAGGCACGCGTCACATGGAATAGCTCTTCATGCGAACGGGCTACCAGCTCTTCATCGGAAAGCGCTAGTGGGTCGTATCGCACGGCGGGCGTTGGCACTTTAATCAAAACGGTTCAGGCCGCAGGTCAGGTCAGATGCACCGCTCGGCCCACGGGGGCCGGCAATTTTTCGCGGCGGGCATACTAGCAGAATATGCACGCCTAGCGGCTACTGACCTTCTCTGCGAGCAGCACACGGTTCGATACCGACACCCACTCACCTTCCTCCGTGACAACCGTTGTTTTCACGGTACCAATTTCTTCGATGTGCCCTTCAAGGTCGCCAACACGCACCTGCTGGCCTACCTGATACAGCTCACGCACATAAATACCTGCCAGAATCTGCCCGGCAATGTCACGGCTTCCCAGCCCCATAGCGAGGGCCACGGCCAGACCAACGGTTATGAGCGCGATCACAATCACATGGTTGAGCAGGTCGGTCTTGATCTCCAACTGGCTGATGGCCACGGAAATACTGATGACAATGACCAACCATTGCGATACCCGCCCAAGGCCGCCGGCATAGTCTATGCCTACCCCTTCTGCAGCACCGCGCACGATGCCGTTCACCAACTGGGCAAGCAACACGCCGACCAGCAGCACCAGCACCGCCCCGAACACTTTGGGCAGGTACAGGGCCAGGACATCCAGCGTGGCCGATACCCGCTGCAAACCTAAGGATTCGGCCGCCGATACCAGGAAAATCAGCAACACGAACCAGTAGACAATTTTCCCTACCACTGTAGAGATGGGAACGCGCACCCCGGCACGGCCCATCAATTTGGTAAGGCCTGTGCCTGCCATCAAGCGGTCCAGGCCTACCTTTGCCAGTACGCGCGACAGCAGCGCATCGAGCAGCTTGGCGACCACAAACCCCAACAGGATCACCACCAAGGCGCCGAAGAGGTTGGGAATGAAGCCAGCGACTTTGGTCCACAGGGCGGTCATTGCGGTGACCAGGCTTTGGGTCCAGAGGTCGAGTTCCATGTTCAATCAGCCTTATCCGCGCAGTGCGCGGTACGGGTACGGCGGGAAACAGGCGTTACATGCGGCGCACCCTGGCTCAAGGCGAGCGCACCAGCCTGGAAGCAGCGCCCGATCAGCCCGAACAGGTCCTGAGCGCCTACCTGACGGTTGGCGGTCTTGAGCACCCGGCCAAGACAGGCACCGTCGTCACGGCCTTCGGGCGCAGCGTTCAGCATGTCCTTCAAGGACTGTTCAAATGGATCGTGCATGCATTACCTCACGAATGTGACTTAAAGACGCACCGCTCTCAGGCCGGGTCACATCCTTTGCACAAAACCTCATACCCAGCGAAGGCGCCGATACAGCAACCACTGCCCCACCGCCACCGCCAGGGTGATGCCACAGGTAATGAAGAAACCCTCAGGGTTGTCAGCGCCAGGCAGCCCGCCGACGTTCATGCCCAGCAAGCCGGTAATAAAGGTGATAGGCAGAAAAATCCCGGTTACCACACCAAAACGGTACATGGTGCGGTTCATCCGCTCGTCCAATTGACGCTCTTCGGCTTCGAGCAGCAGCGCCACGCGTTCACGGTTGAGCTCCAGCTCCTCCAGGTAGCGAATGAGGCTATTGTTCAACTCATTCCAGTAACCGCTGTCTTCCCCCGCAAACCACTCAGGGCCGTTGCGCGCCAGCAAGGCAAACAGGTCACGCTGGGGGGCCAGAAACCGCCTGAGCCCAGCGGTGCGTCGGCGCAGGTGCAGCAAGCTGGCATGCTCGGGTGCATACCCTTCTTCAGCGTCTACCCGCTCTTCTTCGGTATCGAGGGTATCGGTGAGCTGGTCGATCACCGCTTGAATACGGTCAGTGAGGCGTTCGGCCAGGTACAGTACGAGGTCTGCCGAGTTTTTTGGCCCCGTGCCTGCCGCCAACCGAGCGACCAGGTCCTCAGTGGCGCGCAAGGACCTGAGCCTTAATGAAATCACCCGGCGCTCTTCAGCGAAAATCCTGACGGACACCATGTCTTCAGGTTGCGCACCGGGATTAAGGTTGATGCCCCGCAGAAACAGCAGAAATTGAGACTCGGGCAAGGGCACTAGCCGAGGGCGGGTATTTTCCTCCAGCAACAGGTCGCAGGCAAAGTCGTTCAGCCCGCTACGGTCGCGCAGCCACGCCTGAGTCTGGGCATGGCTGCGGTCCCAGTGCAGCCATAGGCTTTCCTGTTCGCCGAGTTGCAGGCCCGCCAGCTCAGCTTGGGTAATGGCGCGCGCGCCACCCTGGCCATCGAGGACACGCGCGTGCACCAGCCCTCCGGCGTTGTCTTGTTCTACCATCGGTGATCATAGTTCCTGAGGATTTACTGGGGCATGCTCAAAGGCACGGGGGATATGATCACGCCATTATTGTCAGCATACAGGTAGCTGCCAGGGCGTAACGTGGCACCGGCGAACGTGACCGGGATGTTGTGATCGCCAAGGCCACGCTTGTCGGTTTTCATGGGATGGGTCGCC
>Ga0268349_1000037_pt1 | contig 25920 bp, 26 predicted proteins | sample G5R2_MAIN_18SEP2_FD_190164 | JGI IMG/M metagenome (GOLD analysis project Ga0268349, IMG submission 190164) | Phyllosphere microbial comminities from switchgrass, GLBRC, Michigan, United States - G5R2_MAIN_18SEP2017_LD1 | ecosystem: Host-associated > Plants > Phyllosphere > Phylloplane/Leaf...
CTGCGCCAATATATTGAGGATCAGCGAACGCCCGATTAGGACGCCTACAGCGTCCATGCTCTTGACCCAGAACTGAACTTCGGGGCTTTCCGCACTTCCGGTAACCCCTGGCGGGGACTTGCTGAGAACAGTGACCAATGGCTCAGCCATCCGAAGCCCTACAAGGCATAATCGCGCCTTGCGGAGCCATTATTTATGCCAGACACCCTTCTTAGCCGGGTTGAGGCCTGCTACGTGCAGGCCGAAACCTTTTTCAAGCGCCCGTTCAAGCGCCCGGTCGTTAGCCTCGAATTAAGGGGGCAGAAAGCCGGCGTTGCGCATTTGCACGAGAACAAACTGCGCTTCAACCGCGAGCTGTACCAGCGCAATACCGAAGATTTCCTGCAGCAGACCGTGCCCCACGAAGTGGCTCACCTGGTTGCCCACCATATGTTCGGAGACCGTATCGCTCCCCATGGTCAGGAGTGGCAGCTCATCATGCGCGGCGTTTATGAACTGCCGCCACTGCGTTGCCATAGCTATGAGGTCAAGCGCCGCCAAGTACTGCGCTACCTGTATCGGTGCCCTTGCCCAAGCAGTGAGTTTGCCTTTACCCCGCAACGCCATAGCCTGGTACGCAAGGGCCGCCGTTACCTATGCCGACAATGTCGTCACACGTTGGTGTTCAGCGGGCAAACACGGGTGGAATGAAAAAGCCCGGGCACAGGCCCGGGCTTCGCTGCGCATGCAGGCAGCGGTTACAACCGGCTGCCTTCGGCAACTTTCAGGTCGTCTTCGGGCTTGTTCAATTCCAGCGGGGTACCGCCAGAGGCCAGCTCACGTTGCAGCGTACCCTCGTCCAACTGGCCTACCCATTTGGCAACCACTACGGTCGCGACAGCGTTACCTACCAAGTTGGTCAGTGCCCGCGCCTCGGACATGAAGCGGTCGATGCCCAGGATCAACGCCAAGCCAGCGACCGGTAAGTGGCCCACGGCGGACAGGGTGGCAGCCAGTACGATAAACCCGCTACCGGTAACACCTGCTGCCCCTTTGGAAGACAGCAACAGCACCGCCAGCAGGGTGATCTGGTGGGTGATGTCCATATGGGTATCGGTGGCCTGTGCAATAAACACAGCCGCCATGGTCAGGTAGATGGAAGTGCCGTCCAAGTTGAAGGAGTAGCCCGTGGGAATGACAAGGCCGACTACCGACTTCTGTGCACCCAGGCGCTCCATCTTGGCCAGCATGCGCGGCAGGGCTGATTCGGACGAAGACGTACCCAGCACGATCAGCAGTTCTTCACGGATGTAACGCACCAGCTTCAATACACTGAAACCATGAGCGCGGGCGATGGCGCCCAGCACCACTACCACGAACAGTACGCAGGTGATGTAGAAGCACAGCATCAGCTGGCCCAATTGCACCAGTGAACCCACGCCATAGTTGCCGATGGTGAAGGCCATGGCGCCCAGGGCGCCCAGCGGTGCCAGCTTCATGATCATGTTGATGATGTTGAACATCACATGGGCGAAGCGATCAATCAGGTCAACCAGCAGCTTGCCGTAGCTGCCCAAGCGATGCAGGGCAAAGCCGAAGATCACCGAGAACATCAGCACCTGAAGGATATCGCCGTTGGCAAAGGCGCCGACGATGGTGGTAGGAATCACGTTGAGCAGGAAGCCCACAACGCTCTGGTCAGCACCTTGGGTCACATAGCTGGCGACCTTGGAGGCATCCAGGGTAGCGGGGTCGATGTGCATGCCAGCCCCAGGCTGTACCACGTTGACCACGATCAAGCCGATGATCAGGGAAATCGTGGACACGATTTCAAAGTACAGCAACGCATAGCCGCCAGTCTTGCCCACGGCTTTCATGTTCTGCATGCCGGCAATACCGCTCACCACCGTACAGAAGATGATCGGAGCAATGACCATTTTGATCAGTTTGATAAAGCCATCGCCCAGTGGCTTGAGCGCAGTGCCCGTCTGGGGATAGAAGTGGCCAAGCAGCACACCGATGATGATCGCAACGATCACCTGGAAATACAGGGACTTGTAGAGCGGCTGACGGGTCGTCATGGCGGTTTCCTCAAGTGTGACCGGCAGCGTGGGCCGGGCACAGCGACACATGAAGCGGAACCCTCCTCAGTGGAGGGATTTGTTCTGGGTCCTCACCTGCACGGCGGGCCTTGCCTAATGCATCGCAAGGCTCATGCCAACGCAGTACCTGGCGTGCCGGAACCTGTACGCTCAGGCCTTGAGCGTAGCGCGTGCGCAAAGCCCCGAGGAAAAATGGCGGAAAATCGCCATCACTTTCCATTACCCGGTAGCACCTGGCGGATATCCGCCACTACACCTTGGCAAAGCTGATACGGAACCGTGCCCCACCCAACGGGGAATCTTCGATTGCCAGGGTGCCTTGGTAGCTACGGATGATGTCTTGGGCCATGGCCAGGCCAATGCCCTGCCCTGGGTGCTGCCGGTCCAGCCGCTCGCCGCGCTGCAGAATGCGCCCACGCTGTTCCGGTGCAATGCCGGGGCCATCGTCCTCCAGCAGCAGCTCCAGGCGCTGGCCGATCACGCTCAGGCTTACGCTGATGTCTTCGAGGCACAGCCGCCAGGCGTTTTCCAGCAGGTTTCCGAGCAATTCCATCAACGCCCCTTCTTCGATAGGCAGAAGGCCCGGCGGCGCCAGTACGATATGCAGGTTCACCGGCTTGCCGGGGTACACCTTGCGCAAGCTGGCAGCCAGGCTGTCCAGTACAGGCCGCACCTGAACCTGGCGCCGCACCAGCCCGCCATGGCGCACATTGGCCCGTTGAAGCTGGTAATCGATCTGTTGGCTCATGCGTGCCACTTGCCCGCGCAGGATACTGGCATGCTTACCCTCTTCCCCTTGCGCAGCACGCCCGGCTAACGTTTCGCCAATGCCTTGCAGCACGCTCAACGGGGTCTTGAGGCTGTGGGCCAGGTCCCCGAGGGAGTCTCGGTAGCGCTGGCGCTGCTCGCCTTCGCTGGCCAGCAGGCGGTTCAGGGAACGGGTGAGCCGTAACAGCTCGCTGGGGTGGTGTTCGCTCAACCCCTCCCGCTGTCCGGCTTCGATTTCATCCAGCTCATGGCTCAGGCGCCGTAGCGAGCGCAAGCTCCAGGTCATGCCCGCCCAGAACAGCACCAGCAAGGTGAGCAGCGCCGCGCCGAAGCCCAGGTACAAACGGTCACGCAGGGCACCCAAGGTACGTTGATAAGGCTCCACCGATTGCATGGCGACGAAACTGAACGCCGCCCTTTGCCCCCCGAGCAACTTCACTTCCACGTCATAGACCCAGTAGGCCTCGCCGTCGCGCGCGGTAAAACGGGAAAAGCGATTACCCTGCCCATCGTACTGCGGGCTGTACTCAGGCAAGGGGGAACCGGGGCTGTGCCACAGCAGCGCACCTTGACGGTCGAACACATAGCTCAAGGAACGCTCGGCAGGGACTTCGAAACGTTCGTCCGGCATGGGCACGGGCATCTCCAGCTGGCCGTTTTGCAGCCGGGCGGCAGAAACCAGCGTGGTCAGTTCCGTAGCCAAGCGCTCCTCCACCGATTCGCGAAGCGCCAGGCTGAAGGCCCCTTGAAGGGCAGGCAGCAAGCCGAGCATGAACAGCACCGCCAGCAGAGCCCCGGCCAGCATTAGCCGAAAGCGTAGGGAACGGATCACCGGCAACGCTCGGTGAACAGGTAGCCCAAACCCCTGACGGTATCGATAGGTTTGAAACCATCGGCCACTTCGAGCTTGCGCCGAATCCGCCCTACCAGGACTTCGATCACGTTAGGGTCGTGTTCCCCGTCGTCTGGGTACAGTTGCTCCATCAGGCGTTGCTTGGCAACCACTTGTTGATGGTGGCGCATCAGGTATTCAAGAATGCGGTATTCGAACGCTGTGAGCACCAGCGCCTCGCCTTGCAGGGTGGCCTGTTTGCGGTTCAGGTCCAGCGACAATGGGCCGGCCACAATGGTGGGCTGGGTGAAACCGCTGGCCCGGCGCAGCAAAGCGCCAAGCCGGGCTTCCACCTCTTCGAACTGGAACGGCTTTACCATATAGTCGTCCGCACCGGCGGCCAGCCCCTCGACCTTGTCCTGCCAACTGCCCCGCGCCGTGAGGACCAGAATGGGAAACACCCGCCCTTGTGCACGCCACTGGCGAATCAGCTCAAGGCCCGACAGGCCGGGCAGGCCCAGGTCCACGATGGCCAGGTCGAAGGTAGCGTCTGCCGCGTGCTGCAAGGCCGCTCTGGCATCCGCTACTGCTTCAATGATATGGCCGCCCTCGCTCAGGCGGGTATGCAGGTGGTGGCGCAACAAGGCCTCGTCTTCGACCAGCAGCAGTTTCATGCCCGTACCCTATGTGCTTCCAGGCTTCAGTGGGCGGCAAGAGTAACCTGCCTGTCCTTGAGCCGCCATCGGAGCGATACGCACACTGGCGGCCGTGAGCCTGTGTCAGCCCCAGGGCTCAGTTCAAGGCGCGGGCCAACCGCTTCACGCCCTCCTGGATCTGCTCCAGGCCCGGGGCTGCGAACGAAAGGCGGAAGCGGGAAGGGTCTGGCCGGTCAGCATAGAAAGCGCGCCCCGGCACGAACATCACATTGTGCGCGATGGCCCGGTCGAACAGGGGCTGGGCATCACTGCCGTCGGCCAGGCGGCCCCACACGAACATCCCCCCGGCGGGTGCTTCTACGTCCAGGCGCCCACTGAGTGCGGCGAGGCCCTGGAGCATCTGCGCACACTTCTGGGCATAGCCCTCGCGCAATACCGGAAGATGGCGTTCAAGAGCACCGCTGGCCAAGTAGTGGGCGGCAATTTGCTGGCTGATGGGAGAGGTACACAGGTCGACCGTCTGCTTGGCGATCACACAGCGCTGCCTGACCGGCACAGGCGCCACCATCCAGCCTATCCGAAGCCCAGGCGCCACGATCTTGGACAGGCTGGACAAATGCACGACCCGGCCTTCGGCACCTGGGACCTGCCCAGACAATGCCAACAGCGACAACACCGGTTCCCCGGTGAACCGCAGCGCCCCGTAGGGGTCATCTTCCACCAGCAGCACGTCGTGCTTTGCCGCTAGTGCCAGCAGTTCCAGGCGTCGCGCGTGGGGCATGCAGGCGCCGGTAGGGTTGGCGAAATCCGGCACGCAGTAGAGCAGGCGGTAGTGGCCTGGCACTGCCGCCCCTAACAGTTCGCCCAAGGCCTGGGTGTCCAGCCCCTGCGCGTCGCCAGGTACGCTGGTGACAGGGCAACCGGCCAGGCGGAACGCCTGCAGGGCGGCAGGATAGGTTGGGCGCTCTACCAGTACGCCGTCACCGGGGGTTAATAGCACACGAATCAGCAAGTCCAACCCTTGCTGGGAACCGGTGGTGACTACTATGTCATCAGCCGCCACGGTGGTGCCCCGCCGCGCCATCAATGCAGCCAGCTCCAGGCGGAGCGCAGGTGTACCTTCGGTCGCGCCGTATTGCAGGCTGGTGGCAGGCTCACTCATGGCCTTTGCGCTGGCGTCGGCCAAGCCTTGGGCATCGAACAGCCCCGGCGCTGGATAGCCACCTGCAAAGGAGATCATGCCGGGCTGCGACAGGTATTTGAACAGCTCGCGAATCGCCGAGCCACTGGGTGCTTCGAACGCCGGATTGAAACGGTACTGCAGCGGCATGGCACTCATCACAGAGCCTCTGGTGTGCAAAGGCCCAGTATTCGGGAGGCAGAACCGGCCGGCAAACGAGCAATCCTCATCACGTCATGCCCTGGCGGCATGAAGAAGGCCTTTGACAAATAACAGCCTCTGGGGATACTGAGGCGTGTTATAGGACAACCGATAACGATAACAACAGGGGCAATCATGACCGCATCCAGCTACACCGCCACCCACTCCCGCCGCCTTCTGCTCACCGGCGCCGCAGGGGGGCTGGGCAAAGTGCTTCGGCACACGCTAAGACCTCACGCCTCCCTGCTGCGCCTGTCCGATATCGTGGCGCCCGAGGCTGCCCAGGCGCATGAAGAGGTCGTACTGTGCGACCTGGCCGATAAAGCGGCAGTGGACCAGATGGTCAAGGGCGTGGATGCCATTCTTCACTTTGGCGGCGTCTCTGTTGAGCGCCCCTTCGAGGAGATCCTCGGGCCTAATATCGCTGGCACTTACCACATTTACGAAGCCGCCAGGCGGCACGGTGTGAAACGCGTGATCTTTGCCAGCAGCAACCATGTGATCGGTTTCTACAAGCAGACCGAAACCATCGACGCCCTGGCCCCGCGACGCCCTGATGGCTATTACGGTTTGTCCAAGTCCTACGGAGAAGACTTGGCAACGTTCTATTACGACCGCTACGGCATTGAAACCCTCAGCATCCGTATCGGTTCTTCATTCCCAGAGCCTCAAAACCGACGCATGCTGTGCACCTGGTTAAGTTACGAAGACCTGACCCAGTTGATCGTCAAAGGCCTGGAGGCCCCACACTTGGGCCATACCGTTGTATTCGGCATGTCTGATAACCCCCAGGTGTGGTGGGACAATCGGTTGGCTGCTCACTTAGGGTACGCACCCCAGGGAAGCTCGGCACCGTTTACGGCCAAGGTGGAAGCGCAGCCGCCTGTAGCGGCCAATGACCCAGCAGCGGTGTACCACGGGGGCGCATTCACCGCCCAAGGCCCCTTTGAAACCGATTGACCACGTGACCAGGGTGCTCCGGGCACCCTGCACACGATCTACAGCCTTCAAGGCCTGAACACGGCCCTCAGGCATTGGTCGCCTTTTTCCTTGAACAACGCATAGCCTTGGGCGCTGTCCTCCAGGTCCATGGGGTGTGTGAGCATCCAGGACGGGTCCAACCGGCCCTCTTGAATGTGTGTGAACAGCTGGTTCGCATAGCGCTGCCCCGGCTGCTGCCCTGAGCGCAGGGTCAGGGCCTTGTTCATCACAGCCCCCATGGGGAATTTATCCATGAGCCCCCCGTACACGCCAACCACGCTGACGGTACCGCCTTTGCGACAGGCCCGTATGGCTTGGCGCAGCACCGTGCCGCGCTCGGTGTGCAGCCGCATCAACTGCTTGGCCTTGTCATACGCATAGTCGATTTCGGTGCCGTGGGCTTCCATGCCAACGCAGTCGATGCACCGATCGGGGCCACGGCCCCCTGTAAGTTCAAGCAGTGCCTGGTGAATATTGGTGGTTTCGTAATCAAGGGTAATAGCACCCCCTTTACTTTCAGCCAGGGCTAGGCGGTCAGCCAGCCGGTCAATGGCAATGACGCGCTCGGCACCGAGCAGGTAGGCGCTGGCAATCGCCATCTGCCCCACCGCACCGCAGCCCCATACCGCCACCGTGTCACCGGGCTGTATGCCAGCATTGTCGGCGGCGAAGTAGCCTGTGGGCGCCGCATCGGAAACGAACACCGCCTGTTCATCAGTGACCCCGTCGGGCACCTTGAACAGGTTGGTGTCCGCATAGGGCACACGAATGTAGGTGGCATGGCTGCCCGCGTACCCGCCAAAGGCATGGCTATAGCCAATGATGCCGCCGCAGGGCTGACCATAGGCTGTTTCAGTCACGCAGGGGTTGGGGTTGGAGTTGTCGCAGCAGGAAAAATCCTGACGCACACAATGTTCGCACTCACCGCAGCCAATGATAGACACCGTGATAACACGATCGCCCTTCACGACGGTTTTTACGCGAGCGCCCACCTCCACCACTTCCCCCAGAAACTCATGGCCCAGAATGTCACCGGGGTGCATGGTAGGTACGTAGCCGCCCAGCAAGTGCAGGTCCGAGCCACACACTGAAGACAGGGTAACCTTGATGATCACGTCCTGTGGGTTGAGGAGCACAGGGTCCGGTACGGTGTCCACCTGCAGTGAGTTAGGGCCTTGCCATGTGAGCGCGCGCATCAGCGTTGGTCTCCATCAGGTTCGTTCGTTGCAGAGCGGTCCGCGTCGGTGCTGTGATCGGCATGAATGAACAGAAAGTCTCGTGCACCGTGCCGTGGCCGGTTGGTCGCCAGTTCACCGGTTTCGATCTGCTGCTTGAGCGCGCGCAGCAGGTACAGCAACGCTTTGTGGCTAAACCGGCTGATAAGGGACGCGACCGCATAACCCGCAGGCCCACGGGGCGGCTGGGTCGCCACTACCAGGCGAATTTCAGTGCCGCGGCCATTGGGTGCCTCGGTAAAGCGGGCGTCTGCCTCATGCTGCCACACGCCGTCACCCAACGTATTCCAACGCAAGGCGCGGCCCTGTTGGGGCTCGCTCTGGATTAGCGTCCAGCGGTGGCTGCGCTCGCGAGGCCCGCGCAATGTCCATTGATAGCGGTCGTCACTGGTTTGCTCAATGGCGTCCACCCAAGGAATCAGCGGGCCGATATTGGCCGGGTTACGGCACCACGCGACGACCTCATCCACGGGCCTGTTGACGGTGATACTACGGCTGATGACCTTGCTGCTGGGCCACCCCGTTTCGGCTTCCCATTCTTGTTCCATAGGGGTATGGGCCAAGGTGGCTTTCAATGCGCAGCGGCCTCGGTAACCACGCCAAACCGACCAGCCGGCGAGCAGTACCTGAGCAGCGCCAGCCACGCCACGGGTGCGCAGGCCATTGAGCAACAGCAGGCTACCCCCTGCCAGGCATAGCGCCCGTTCTGGTGGACTGAGGGTATCGGCACCCTCAGGTGCCTTGATTGAAGCCAGTGAGGGGCGAGGCATCATTAGCGCTTCCTTTTTGTAGGGGCTTTCAAAGGAGAGGGGCCAAGTGGCCAGGCGTTCCATCCCATCGGTAGCTTCCTGACCAAATCCTGAAGGCGCTAATACATAAACCCGCTAAACGTTTGTGCTGCACGCAGGGTCTCACGCTAGCAATTAGCCAGTTGGATGGAGTACCGGAACGTGAATATCGTCTGCTTGGGGTGGGGCTCGTTGATCTGGAAGCCCGGGGCATTGCCCGTGGACGGGCCATGGTTCGAAGACGGCCCGGCACTGCCCATCGAGTTTTCCCGTGTGGGTGACGGTGGAGAACTTTCGACCGCCTTATGCATCAATGCCGAGCCGGTGCCTGTACTGTGGGCCAGGTTGGCCACGGCCTCCCTGGCGCAGGCCTGCCAGGCACTCAAAGAGCGTGAGGCCATACCCGCTGCCCGGGACGCCGGCATTGGTTGCCTACTGGTAGACGCCCAGGCCGCGGGATACGTAGGTGAGTGGGCCAAGGCGCGGGGGATCGAGGCGGTGATCTGGACCAACCTGCCACCGCGCATTCACGACGTAGAGGGCCAGGTGCCCACGTGCAGCGAAGCCCTGCGGTACCTCACGTCACTTCCCGCAGATACACAAGGCCATGCCCGCACCTATATTCAAAACGTTCCCGCCCAAATTGACACGGCCTACCGGCGCGCTTTCGCGCAAACACTGGGCTGGACCTGACCTTGAGGATAACGCTGTTATGAAAGCCATGATCGTTCGCGCCCCTGGCGGCCTGGATCAATTAGCGCTGGTGGACCTCCCAGACCCCGGCGCACCTGGGCCTGGTGAAATCCGTGTTGCCATACACGCTACGTCGCTCAATTTCCACGATTTGCTGGTGGCCAACGGAAGCATTCCGGCAGCCGATAAACGTATCCCCATGGCGGACGGTGCTGGCGTTGTTGAAGCCGTAGGCTCGGGCGTCACGGAATTCGCACCGGGGGATTCGGTGGTATCTACATTTTTCCCCCATTGGCCGGCAGGCCCTGCGTTTTCGGGCGTGGGCAACTTTGATGCCACGCCTGGGGATGGCGCAGATGGGTTTGCAGCCGAGTATGTGGTGCGGCCTGCCAGTGCCTTTACCCTGGCACCGAGGGGGTGGACCCATGCCGAAGCCGCCACCATCACCACGGCCGGCCTTACGGCATGGCGTGCGTTAGTGGGCGATGGGCTGCTCAAGGCGGGTGATACCGTGCTTACCCTAGGTACGGGGGGCGTCTCCATCGCTGCCGTGCAGATTGCCAAAGCCATGGGCGCCAAGGTGATCGTCACGTCCTCCTCGGACGAGAAGCTGGCGCGGGCCATGGCCCTGGGTGCAGACCAGGGCATCAATTACCGGAAGCAGGCGGACTGGGGCAAGGTCGCTACCGAGCTTACCGGTGGCAAGGGGGTAGACCATGTGGTTGAGCTCGGCGGCCCTGGCACGCTGGCCCAGTCCATCGCTGCAGTACGTGTGGGCGGGCATATTTCGTTGATCGGTGTGCTCACCGGCCGCCAGGGTGATGTACCTACCGCCCTGTTGATGGCCAAGCAGGCCCGCCTGCAAGGCCTGATCGTAGGCAACCGGCAACAGCAGCAGGACTATGTGGCGGCACTGGAGCACACCGGCCTGCGCCCGGTGCTGGACCGTAGCTTTGCCTTGGAAGACCTGGCCGAGGCCTTCCGCTTCCAAGAAAGCGGCAGCCACTTCGGCAAAGTAGTGGTCGAGTGGTAACACGGGCTCTCTGAGCCTGAGCGGACAGGCCCACATAGGGCTTTCAGCGAGTGTGGGGGTTGGCTATAGTCCCCCGCACCTGTCCCGCTGCCTTTCAAGGATCGATCTGTGAAGAAACTGCTCGCTGCCTCAGTGCTGGGTGCCGTCACCCTGTTTGCCGTCGGTGCCCACGCGGCACCTACCCTGCTGAACGTGTCCTATGACGTGATGCGGGATTTCTACAAGGACTACAACGCCGCCTTCCAGAAGCACTGGCAAGCCGAGCACCCCGAGGGCGTCACGGTACAGATGTCATTCGGCGGTTCCAGCAAGCAGGCACGTTCGGTGATCGATGGCCTGCCGGCAGACGTAATTACCATGAACATGGCCACCGATATCAACGCTCTGGCCGACAACGGCCAGTTGGTACCGGATAACTGGGTCACCTTACTCCCCAACCACAGTGCCCCGTTCACCTCGGCCACGGTCTTTATTGTGCGCAAGGGCAACCCAAAACACCTCAAGGACTGGCCCGACCTGCTCCAGAGCGGCGTACAGGTAATCGTGCCCAACCCCAAAACGTCCGGGAATGGCCGTTACACCTACCTGTCCGCCTGGGCCTACGTGCTTAAGAACGGCGGTGACGAGGCCAAGGCCAAGGCCTTCGTAGGCCAGCTGTTCAAGCAAGCCCCTGTGCTGGACACCGGCGGCCGTGCTGCCACCACCACCTTCATGACCAACCAGATTGGCGACGTGCTGGTGACGTTCGAGAACGAAGCGGAAATGATCGCGCGGGAGTTCGGCCGCGACCAGTTCGAGGTGGTGTACCCCAGCGTGTCCGCCGAGGCCGAACCGCCCGTAGCCGTGGTGGAAAAAGTGGTAGAGAAGAAAGGCACCCGCGCCCTGGCTGAGGATTACCTCAAGTACCTGTGGTCCCCAGAGGGCCAGGACATTGCAGCCGCGAACTACCTACGCCCCCGTGACCCCGCCGTGCTGGCCAAGTACGCAGACCGCTTCCCGCGAGTGGACTTCATGTCTGTAGAAAAGACCTTCGGGGACTGGCGCACGGTGCAGAAAACCCACTTTGCCGACGGCGGCGTGTTCGATCAGCTCTACCAGCAGTGAGTACATGCCGCTATACCACGGCGCTGCACCCTCAATAAGTAGTGGCCAATTGTCACTGGCCCCTTGATCTTCCCTACCGCCACAGGTAGTTTGTACCGTTCCTCATACGAATATTCCTACCGCAGGGCCCTTTCCCGAAAAGGCCCTGCGGTAGCGCGCCTGCTTGCCTGGCTTTCCTTCACTTTGCGGCCCCCTGTGGGGAACACCACCATGACCACGACTCACACTCCCGCTGTGCCTTATCGGCCAGAGGTCGACGGGCTGCGCGCCCTCGCCATCCTGCCAGTGGTGCTCTACCACGCGGGCGTTCCCTTGTTTTCGGGTGGCTTTGTTGGCGTTGACATCTTTTTCGTGATCTCCGGCTACCTGATCACCTCCATCCTGCTGGCTGAGTTAGCGCGTGGCCAGTTTTCCCTCGTGCAGTTTTATGAACGCCGCGCCCGGCGCATTCTGCCAGCGCTCACCGTGATGATGCTGGCGTGCCTGCCCATGGCATGGCTATGGCTGGACCCACTAGACCTCAAAGCCTTCGCCAAAAGTCTGGTGGCCGTGCCGTTGTTTTCATCCAACGTATTGTTCTGGATGGAAAGCGGCTACTTCGATGGCGAGGCCGACCTTAAACCGCTGATTCATACCTGGACCCTGGGCGTGGAAGAGCAGTACTACGTGCTGATCCCGCTATGGCTGATGCTGACCTGGCGGTTAGGGCTGCGCTTTCGAATCGCCAGCCTGGTGGCGGTAGCCCTCGCCAGCCTGGCCTGGGCTGAATACGGCGCGCAGCAGGCCAGCACGGCGGCCTTCTTTCTGTTGCCTGCTCGCGCCTGGGAGTTGCTGACCGGTTCGTTTGTGGCCCTTTATGCCACCCATAGCCCCCATCACGCCCAGAGCGCAGCCAAGCCTCAGCAACTGTTGGCGGCGACTGGTCTCGGGCTAGTGGCGCTGGCCATTTTCGGCTTTGACCGAAGCACCCCCTTCCCGGGCCTTCATGCGCTGGTACCTACCGCAGGGGCCGCGCTGCTGATTCTGTTTGCAGGCCGCAATACCTGGGTTGGCCAGCTATTGGGTACACGGCCGCTCGTGTTTATGGGGTTGATCAGCTACAGCGCCTACCTCTGGCACCAACCCCTGCTGGCTTTTGCCCGGCACCGCAGCCTGGTCCCGCCCTCGCTGGCTGAACTATTGGCGGTGGCAGGCGCCTCGTTGGTGGTGGCCTGGCTGAGCTGGCGCTATGTGGAACAGCCCTTCCGTCAACGGCGGCGCTTTACCCGCCAGCGGGTGTTTGCCTATGGGGCGCTGGCTTCGGCCCTGTTCATGGCCATTGGCTTAGGCGGCTACCTGACCCAAGGCTTCAAGGGGCCTGGCAATGACGATACGCGCCTGGCACAGGGGTTCGAAGACCCCACAGCTCGCGCAGGGTGCGACCGGGACTACCGTGGCGACGGTTGGGGCATTGGCGTGTGCTATTTCGGTGCTCCTCGCCAGGCCGGCACGGCCGAGGTCGCCGTGTTCGGCGACAGCCATTCCGAAGCCCTGCTGCCAGCCTTCGACGCTGCGGGGCGCAGCCTGGGCTTGAGTATTGCCCATCTGGGCGTAGGGGGTTGCCCGCCTCTGCTGGGGGTGGATGTGGCGGTGGGGAACTATGGGCCAGGCGCCTGTACTGACCTGGCGCAGCGACAGTTGGCCTATGTACGTGAGCACGGCATCAAGCGGGTGGTGCTGGTAGCGCGCTGGACGCTGTACACCGATGGCAACTACGGGCAGGCCCGGCTGACCCGGTACTTCCTGGTAACGCCCAAGCAGCAGGCCCTGGACCAGGCGACCTCACGGGCTGTGTTCAGGGCAGCGCTGGAGAAAACGGTGGAGGCCTACCGCGCACTCGGCGCCGAGGTGGACGTGGTAGCCCAAGCGCCGCAGCAGCGGGCCAACCCCAAATACCTGTATTACCGCTTGGCACACACCGCAGCGGCCAACCCGGTTGAACAGCAGCAGGCGGTGCGTGCACTGTCCATTTCAGTGGCCGAACACCGCCAATTGCAGCAGTACACCCGTGAGGTGTTTGACGCGGACCAGGCCCAGGGCCGGCTGCGGTTGGTGGTGCTGGACAACCGCCTGTGTGATGCCGAGCGGTGCCTGATTGGCGATACCACGTCCTTCTACAAGGACAGCGACCACCTCAACGAACACGGCGCACGCCTGTTCGTCGAGGCTATGCAGCAATTGCTCACGCCCCTGCCGTCACCCGTGGCTACCCGGTGATTACGGATGCTGACGCCCCAGCCCCGGTGGCACACCGCTGCTATCGGTAGCTTCCCACGGGCCGTTGGGGCTGGTTGCCCACCCCCAGCCGTTGTTCCAGCGGTAGTAGGTGCGCTGGCGGTAGTAGGTGCCCGGCTGGTTATCCAGCACGTACACCCCAAGGCCTTGGTCCCAATGGCTGGGGCCACCCGGCGGCGGTGCGAAGCTGGCCGAGGTGCTCGGCGCTGGGCGAGGCGCCTGGGTAGGCGGTGCAGGTGGCGCAGGCGGCGTGACCGGCGGTTGGGCAGCCGGCCCTGCAGGCACAGGCGGCAGTGGCCGTGGCCCCGACTCGCTGGCCGGGCGCTGCGCGGAACAGGCACCCAGCCCCAGCACCAGGGTTAACAACATCAGGCGAGAGGTAAGGGGCTTCAAAGGCATCATGGTGTGGTTTCCGGGCTGTCGATGGTGAGCGTATACGTGTCGCCGCTGTGCGTGGCCGCCCCTACCCATTCACCGTGCAGCGGTTGGCCCGCGCGGCTGACGCGTGCCATCACATGGACTTCCCCGAACCCCGAGAGTTTCAGGGCGGGCTGCATGGCATCGGCATCGCTCAATGCCAGCGTGGTGGGCAGGTCTGCTACGCGCAGGCGCTTGACGGCCAACGGAACGGGCGGGCCGCCTGCCGCACGCGCGAACACGAACACCGTGTCCTGCGGGCTGACGTGGGTGGCTACCGAGGGCGCCAACGTCACGGTCACGTTCAACCGACGGCCTTGGGCCTGGGCGCCGCCCTCCTCCTCTAACGCATGGCGGGCGCGGTCGATGCCGGCCTGCAAGGTAGCCCGCGTGGGGTCATTGGGCGCCAACCCTGCCTGTAGCCGAGCCCAGTAGGCCGCAGCGGCGGCCCAATGCTTGCCTTCAAACGCAGCGATACCCAACAACCCTAGGCTCGTGCTCTCGTTTGGGTCACCCTGCAGGGCTTCGTCTACCAGCGCTTGAGTATCCGCAGACCATTGCCGGTTGGCTGCAAAGTACAGGGCCTGTGCCCACTGGCCGAGCAAGGCCGGAGGCCGACCGGCCAACTGGGCCGCCTGTGCGAACAGGGGCACCGCTTCGGCAGCCCGATTCTGGGCCATGTAGGTGCGCGCCAGCAGAAACACGGCGTCTGGTGCGTCTGGCTGCGCCTGCACCGTGCGCTCCAGCCGTGACAATGCTTGCTCAGGCGAACGGGCCGGGGTGGCCAACTCACGGGCCAGTTCCAGACGGCCCAGGGCGCCGAAGTGCAGGTAAAGGGCAATGGCGGCGGCAGGCACCAGTACCATCACAACGCCCACCAGCCAACGCCCGTTTCCCCTGGCCAGCGGCACCGTCTGTTGACAAGGCACATCGGCCAGCAGCGCCTTGGCCGCTTCCACCTTGGCGGCCTCCCAGGCCTCATCTTCGAGCCGGCCCGCCTCGTGCTCCTCGCGCAAATCGGCCAGCCGCTCCTCGTAGACCTGCACGTTCACCGTGTCGCGAGGTGCCGCTACCTGACGGCGCGACACCATCAATGGCCAGCCCAGCAAGGCACCCACGGCCAGCAGCAGGGCCATGGCAACCACCCAGAAATCAGTCATCTTCAGTGCCCTTCAACACATGGGCCAGCCGAGCCTGCTCGGCGTCGGTCAAGGTAACCGCAAGCGGGCTGCGCCGGCGCAACAGGCGGTAGCCGATCACGCCGCCAACCAGCAGGAACACCCCTGGCCCCAGCCACAACACCCAGGTGCGCGCCTCGAATGCAGGCTTGTAGCGCACAAACTCGCCATACCGGTCCACCAGGTACGTGATGACCTGCTCATCGCTGTTGCCTTCCACCATCAGCCGGTGGATTTCCCGGCGCAGGTCGGCGGCAATGGGCGCGTTGGAATCGGCCAGGTCCTGGTTCTGGCATTTGGGGCAGCGCAGCTCCCGGGTGAGCGCGGCGAAGCGCGCCCGTTGCACGTCGTTGTCAAACCCATAGGTCTCGATGGCCGCCTGGGCCATGCCCGCCCACATCAGCGCCAGTACCAGCCAGAACGCCCTCATGGTGCCGGCTCACTGACCAGGGCCTGGTAGCGCGGCGCCAGCTCACGCTGCCACACGTGGTCGTCCACGATCCCCACGTGTTTGTAGCGGATCACGCCTTGGGCATCGATCAAAAAGGTTTCAGGCGCGCCATAGACGCCAAGGTCCAGGCCGAGGGTGCCTTGGGGGTCACTCACGTTGACCTGGTAAGGGTTGTGCAGGGTTCGCAGCCACTGAGTGGCCGCCGCGGTGTCGTCCTTGTAGTTGATGCCGTGGATCACCACGCCTTGCCGGGCCAGCCGGGCCAGCGTGGGGTGTTCCTCACGGCAGGCCACGCACCAGGTGCCCCACACGTTGACCAGCGCAGGCCTGCCCAGCAACGCTTCACGGCCTAGCGGCTGGCCACTGAGCGAGGTGAGGGCAAAGGCCGGGAACGGCTTGCCGATCAGCGCCGAGGGTAGCTCGGCCGGGTCCAGGTACAACCCTCGGTATAGCATTGCGGCCATCCCCACGAACAGGAGCAGCGGAACAGCCAACCAGCGGCGGTTCATGGGTGCACCTCCTCGGTAGCCACAGGCCGCACCCGCTGGCGCAACCGCGCTCTGTAGCGAGGGTCCAGTGCAGCCACTACACCGCCCAGCGCCGTCAGCAGCCCGCCCAGCCAGATCCAGCGCACAAAGGGTTTGACCTGCAGGCGCACGGCCCATGCGCCCTCCGGTAACGGTTCGCCCAGCGCCACATACAGGTCGGCAAACGGGCCAGCGTCGATGCCCGCCTCCGTCATCACCGAACCCTGCGCAGCGTACAGGCGCTTCTCTGGGTGAAGCACGCTTTGGGTATGGCCCTCCCGGCTCACTTCGATAATGGCCCTGTCGCCGGTGTAATTAGGGCCGCGCATGCTCTGCGTGCCTCGGAAGATAAACGTATAGCCCCCTACCTCGGCACTGTCGTTGGGTGCCATGCGCAGGTCCCGGGCGGCGTCCAGCTGAGTGGAAAACACTACACCGATGGCGACAATGGCCAGGCCCAGGTGCGACACCTGCATGCCCCAGTAACTGCGACGCAGTACACGCAGGCCTGCCAGGCCTTGGTGGCGAAGCTTGTCGGCCAGGTCCCGAAGGCCGGCGCACACCACCCATGCGGCCAAGGCCAGCACCGCCAGCAAAGGCCAGTGCCGGTAGCCGCCCACAAGCCCACCCAGTACAGCGCAGAGCACGGCTGTTGCCAGCACTGGCATCAGCATGCGGCGCAACCAGGCACCAGGCGTGCTCTTCCAGCGCACAAGTACGCCCACGCCCAGGGTGACCAGTAACAGGCCCATCAAAGGCACGAACAGGCTATTGAAGTATGGCGGCCCCACGGACAACCGGTCGCCGGTCAGGGCATCCAGCAACAAGGGATACAGGGTGCCCAGCAAAATAGTGGCGGCCGCGACCACCAGCAGCAGGTTGTTCACCAATAGCAGGGCTTCTCGAGAGGCCCAACCGAACCGCACGTGGCTGCGGACCACCGGGGCGCGCAACGCAAACAGCACCAGGGCGCCCCCCGTGACCACCAGCAGGAAGGCCAGGATAAACACACCACGGGCAGGGTCCGAGGCAAACGCATGGACCGACGTCAGCACCCCGGAGCGGACCAAGAAGGTGCCCAGAAGGCTCAGTGAAAACGCCGCGATGGCCAGGAGCACCGTCCAGCTTTTGAATACGCCGCGTTGCTCGGTGGCCGCCAGGGAGTGAATCAGTGCGGTGCCCACCAGCCAGGGCATGAAGGACGCGTTTTCGACCGGATCCCAGAACCACCAGCCCCCCCAGCCCAGCTCATAGTAGGCCCACCAGGACCCCAAACTGATACCAATGCCCAGAAAGCTCCAGGCCACCAGCGTCCAAGGCCGTGACCAGCGCGCCCAAGCCGCGTTCAGTTGGCCGCCCAGGAGCGCGGCGATTGCAAAGGCAAACGCCACCGAAAAGCCTACATAGCCCATGTACAGCATGGGCGGATGAACGATCAGGCCGATGTCTTGCAAAAGAGGATTCAGGTCCCGCCCTTGCAGTGGCACTTGCGGCAGAATGCGTGCGAATGGATTGGACGTGGCCAGCAGGAACAATAGAAAGCCCGTGCTGATCAACCCCATCACCCCCAGCACCCGCGCCAGCATGGCAGCCGGCAACTGCCGGGAAAATAGGGAGACGGCCAGGGTCCAGCCGCCCAGGATCAAGGCCCATAGCAGTAGCGAGCCCTCGTGGGCACCCCATACCGCGCTGAATTTGTAGTACCAGGGCAGTGCCGTATTGGAGTTTTCCGCCACGTAGGCCACGGAAAAGTCATCATGCAAAAACCCGTGGGCCAGGCAGCCAAAGGCGAACACCAGGCAGGCGCATTGCCCCCAGGCCGCAGGCCTGGCCACCGCCATCCACAGCGGCACCCCGCGCCACGCACCCAACAGTGGCACTACGGTTTGTGCAACCGCCAGGCACAGCGCCAGGGCTAGGGCCAACTGCCCAAATTCAGGAATCATGGGGTAGCTCCGAGGCGGCCGCTGTCCTTGAGGGCCTTGGTGACTTCCGGGGGCATATACTTCTCGTCGTGCTTGGCCAGCACTTCATCTGCCTGCACCACGCCACTGGCATCGATCACGCCCATGGCCACAATGCCCTGCCCTTCACGAAACAGGTCTGGCAGGATGCCCTGGTAATGAATAGTGACCGAGCGGGTGAAGTCTGTGACCACAAAGCGTACGTCCAGGCTGTCGGCACTGCGCACCAGCGAGCCCTTTTCCACCATGCCGCCTGCGCGAATACGCTGGCCTGGGGGCGCTTCACCACGGGCGATCTGTGTAGGCGTGTAGAACAGGTTGATATTTTGCTGCAACGCGCTGAGCGCCAAGCCAGCCGCCAGGCCAACCCCAAGCAATAGCCCCAGCACGATCATCAGGCGTTTTTTTCGAACCACGTTCATCGGGCCTTGCTCCGTCGCACCCGGCGCGCCTCTTCATCAAGCAGGCGACGACGTGCCCGCAGGGGCACCATCAGGTTCCACAGCAGGACCAGGGCGCAGCACCCGTAGGCCGACCAGACATAAAGCCCATGGTGGCCCATGGCGAGGAAGTCCCCCCACGTGGAAAAACTCATGGTGCCCTCCTCACAGGTGTCGCCGTGGCCATTACTGCCTGGGCCCACTGGCTTCGCCCTTCCCGGCGCAGCAGCTCGGTACGCATGCGCAGCAACACCACACACGCAAAGAATAAGTAGAACCCCGGCACGGTGAACGCCAGGGGCAGCCACATTTGCGCAGGCATGGCCGGCTTGGCCGTCAATGTAAAGGTGGCGCCCTGGTGCAGCGTACTCCACCACACCACAGAGTATTTGATGATGGGCACATTGATCACGCCCACGATGGCCAGCACTGCACAGGCTTTGGCGGCGCTGTCGCGATTACCGATGGCCTGACCAAGGGCAATCAGGCCCGCATACAGGAACAACAGGATGAGCATGGAAGTGAGCCGTGCATCCCATACCCACCAAGCGCCCCAGGTGGGCTTGCCCCAGATCGACCCGGTGGCCAATGCCAAAGCCGTCATGGAGGCCCCCACGGGCGCCGCGCATTTCAAGGCGATGTCTGCCAGCTTGATCTTCCACACCAGCGACACCACCCCGGCCACCGCCAGCATCACGTAGCAAGTTTGCGCTAGCAGGGCCGCTGGCACATGAATGTACAGAATGCGCACGCTATCGCCCTGCTGGTAGTCCGGTGGCGCAAAGGCCAGGCCCCACGTAACGCCTACGGCCAACAGTAGCGCCGACAGGCTACCCAGCCATGGCAACAGGCGCCCGGCAAGCGTGTAGAAGCGCGGCGGTGAGGCCAGCCGGTGTAACCATGCCCAGCTCATACGCTGATCATTTCCCCTAGGTGTTCATTCATTGAGGCTGATCCGCAGGCCAGCGACTACAGCCCATGGGCCGAGCGTAAGCGTCAGTACCGCCAGGCTTGCCAGCCACAGCATAAAACCTGCCACTGGAAGGTCTTCAAGGGCGGCACGCAGGGCACCGCTGCCCAGGATCAGCACCGGAATATAAAGGGGGAGTACCAGCAGGGCCAGCAGCAACCCGCCACGGCGCACGCCCACGGTCAGGGCTGCGCCTATGGCCCCCAAGAGCGTTAATACCGGCGTGCCCAGGGCCAGCGTGGCCATCAGCGTGGGCACTGTGCGAGCGGGCAAGCCCAGCATCAACCCCAGCACAGGGGCCAGCACACACAGTGCCAGGCCTGTCAGCAGCCAGTACGCCGTCAGCTTCGCCAGCACGGGCACGACCATGCCGTGGCTACCTAGGGCCCACTGTTCCAGGGAACCGTCTTCGAAATCCTCACGGAACAGGCTGTCCAACGACAGCAGCACCGCTAGCACCGCCGCCACCCACACCAGCCCGGGGGCCATTTTGCGCAGCAACGCCGGCTCTGCCCCAACAGCCAAAGGAAACAGCGTGGCCACCACCGCAAAGAACACCAGTGGGTTGGCCACAGCGGCAGGGCGGCGGGCCAGCAACCTGCTTTCCCGGCGCAACAGTTGCACGAAGCTCATGCAACGCCTCCTAGCATCACGGTTCGATAGCCCGGTGGCCGAATCGCCAGTTCGTGGTGAGACGTGAACGCCACCACCCCGCCTGCCGCACAATGCTCGGCCAGCCGCTGCTCCAATTGGCTCACCGCTGCCGCATCTAGTGACGTAAAGGGCTCGTCCAGCAACCAGACCGGCGGTGCGTTCAGGTACAGCCGAGCCAATGCTACCCGCCGCTGTTGCCCAGCGGACAGATGCTGGCACATTTGGTGTTCATAGCTCCCAAGGCCCATGGCCTGCAGCGCCTGGTCAATGGCCGCTGCGTTCGAGGGCCTGCCCAAGGCACCCCACCCTGCCAGGTTCTCGTGGGCGGTAAGGCTAGGTTTGATAGCAGGGGCATGGCCCAACCACAACAGCTGGGCAGCCAGCGCCCGCAAGGCCATGGGCAGCGGCTTGCCATTGAACCGTACCTGGCCGGCTGAAGGGGCGGCCAGGCCACTGAGCAACCGCAGCAGCGAGGTTTTACCTGCCCCGTTGGGGCCGGTGATCTTCACCATGTCACCCGGGCGCAGGCTCAGGTCCAGCCCCTCGAACAGCAGTCGCCCATCGCGTTCGCAGGCCAACGCCAGCCCTTCCAGATGAACCGTCACATCACACCCTGTAGGCAAGCCGCCACGGCAGGTTCAAGTCCTCACCTGGGGGGCCGATAGAAATAAGCAACGAAGACCCTGCGGTCGTGGCTAAAGCAGCGCGCGAGTATACACGCAGGCGTACCGCTGGGCATTGAAGGCGCAGCACTTTCAAAGGTTTGCCACACGATGACAAATGAAATCAGCGCTGTTGCCGCTGCCGCCAGCCTGGCCGGGGCCGTCCGCCCTGCCACAGGTGCCGGTGAACTGGTCACCCTGCTGCAGTCCACGGAAGGCGTGCTGGAGCCAGGGCAGACCGCCAAGGCCGAGGTGCTGTCCATCAAGCAGTTGCCGGCTGATTTTCAGCTGCTGCTAAAACTCACTCTGGAAAACGGCCGCCAGACCACGGTGCAAGTGGGGGCGCTGCAGCCCCTTGCCATTGGCACGCCGCTGCTGGTCACGCGCATGTTGTCTGAGCAGTTGTCCGTCAGCCTGGCCGGTGCACCGCGGACCGGCCTGACCGAGCTGGACACCCACGCGCTGCCCGTGGGCACTTTGCTGCAAGGCAAGGTGGTCACCTCGTTGCCCGTGGCCACAGGCGACGGCCCGCCCACCTTCCGCGCCATGGTCACGTTGCTCAACAGCGCCTTGGCGGGGCAGACGCTGACCATCGACAGCCCGCAACCGCTGCGGCTGGGCAGTTTGTTGAGCGCACAGGTGCAAGGCAGCCAGGCCTTGAGCCTGGTGCAGGTGGGGGGCCAGCTAGACGCACTGGCGCTGGCCCAGCAAGTGACCAGCCAGAACACGCGCCAGGCGTCCTTGCAAAGCCTGCTGTCTATGATTCAGCCTGCCCAAGGGCAAGGTTCGCTACCGCCGGCCGTGAGCGCCAGCGCTGCTGCCCTGCTCAACGCGCTGCCCAGTATCACGGACTTGCAAGGCCCCGACCAGGTCGCCAAAGCGTTCAGCAACAGCGGGCTGTTCCTGGAATCCGGCCTGCTAAGCGGCACCCTTGAAACGCCTGAGACAGACCTCAAAGGCGCCCTGTTACGGCTGGTGGCCCAAGTGCTGCCCCATGTGCCCTCCGCACCCGGTGCTGCGCCCCTCAACCCCGCGACCCTGGCCACCATCGTTCAGGCAGCGCCCGGCTTTTTGCGCAATGCCTTGGGCATTCTGGGCCAGGTAGGCCCTCGCGCCCAGCAAGGCTCTGGTTTCCCCTTGGCCAGCCGTGCCCTGCAAAAAAGCGAGGGCGAGGACGACCTCCATGCCCTGTTAAGGCTGGCGTCTGCGGCCCTGTCCCGTATCCAATGCCATCAGCTGGCCAGCCTGGAGCAAGGCGCGGCCTCGCCCCATGGGCCGCAGCAGCACAGCTGGCAGCTGGAAATCCCCCTGCGTGTGCTCAACGACATCGTACCGTTGCAGGTGCGGGTGAATGCTCAGGAGGAGCCCAACGATCAAGCCCAGGAGCGCGAGCGCGACGCCGAAGGCAACCCTTTGCCCCTGCGCAAACTATGGCGCGTGGACCTGGCCTTCGACCTGCCCGGCCTGGGGCCGCTGCAGGTGCAGGCCCAGCTGTTCAATGCCAACTTATCCAGCCAAGTGTGGGCCGAAACCCCCGCCACTGTGGCCATGGTGCAGCGCGAACTGCCCTGGTTCCGCGAACGCCTCACCGCTGCCGGCCTGGAAGTGGGCGAACTTAACTGCCACAGCGGCCGCCCCCCTCAAGGCCACCGCACACACCTCGAACAACGCTGGGTGGATGAAAACGCATGAGCAACCGCTACCCCCGCCAGGCCATCGCTCTGAGCTACGACGGCACCCAGGCCCCTACCCTGTCCGGCAAAGGCGACGACGATGTGGCCGACGCCATCATCGCCATCGCCAAGGCCCATGAGGTGCCCATCTACGAGAACGCTGAGCTGGTGAAAATGCTGGGGCAGCTGGAGCTGGGCGACAGCATTCCTCGGGAGCTGTACCTGACCATTGCCGAGATTATTTCGTTTGCGTGGTACTTGCAGGGGAAGGTGCCGGCGGGGGTGGATATACGGCCGGTGGATCGGGGGGAGCGGGATGTTACTACAGGGGTTGTTCGTTGATACGCAAGCCCTGCATAAATCATACTTTGCGCTTGGATTGTATTGCGCTTAGTCAGCTATTAGCTGAGCAGTTCCAGGAAAAAGGGGACTGTCAGAAATTTTGTGTTCGGGCATAACATGCGTTTAAGGTGCATGACATGCCAAGCAAAAAGACCCCGGCCAGCAAGGCCAAAAAAGACCTGCCATCCATTCCGAAGGAACTGGTCGAACAGTTCGTCAAAGGCCCAATGACAGCCGAGGCGATTAAAGACATCTCGATGGCCTTCAAAAAAGCGTTGGTCGAGCGCGCACTAGGTGCCGAGCTTGGCCATCACCTGGGCTACCCGGCGGGCGCCGAGCGCGCTGAGGGCACTGGGAACCAGCGTAATGGCACCAGTGGCAAGACCGTGTTGACCGACGATGGTCCGCTCAAACTGGACATTCCACGCGATCGCGATGGCAGTTTCGCGCCCATCCTGATACCCGAACATGAACGCCGGTTCACAGGTTTCGACGACAAGATCATCGCCATGTATGCCCGTGGCATGACGGTGCGGGAGATCAGCGCCTTCCTTCGCGAACAATACAGCACAGACGTTTCCCACGACTTCATCAGCTCAGTGACGGACGCTGTGATGGATGAAGTGGGGGCGTGGCAGCAGCGGCCTCTGGAACCGATGTATCCAGTCATTTTCTTTGATGCCCTGCGGGTGAAGATCCGCGATGAAGCCATGGTGCGAAACAAGGCGATCTACCTCGCGCTAGGCGTTTTACCTGACGGTACGCGGGATATCCTGGGCATCTGGATCGAGAACACCGAAGGCGCCAAGTTCTGGTTGAAGGTGTTCAACGACCTGCGCAACCGGGGCGTTGAAGACGTACTGATCGCTGTCACCGATGGCCTCAAGGGCATGCCGGAAGCACTGGCGGCGGTATATCTGCAGACGACTCTGCAGACCTGCATCGTTCACCTGATCCGCAACAGCCTGGACTTTGCCTCTTGGGACAAGCGCAAAGGCTTGGCTAAAGCGCTCAAACCGATCTATCAGGCGTTGAACGCTCAGACAGCAGAGCAGGCCCTAAACGATTTTGAGGCAGGCGCGTGGGGCAAGCAGTATCCGACAGTAGTTGCCGCGTGGCGGCGGGCCTGGGATCACGTGATACCGTTCTTCGTGTTCCCGCAGGCGATACGCAAAGTGATCTACACGACCAACGCCATCGAGAGCGTCAACGCCCAACTGCGCAAGATCATCAAGACGCGCGGGCACTTCCCGAACGACGAGGCGGCAACCAGGCTCATTTGGCTGGGGCTGCAAAACATCACTGCCAACCTGGGCAAGGCTGCACATGATTGGAAAAGTGCGATGAATCAATTTGCGATCCTTTACGGGGGTCGTTTCACGAGGCCGACCTGGTGATTTCACTGTCCGTCAGGTAACGGGCGTTAACCGCCCGCACACAAAAAATCTGACAGTCCCAGAATCAGCACACGACACCCTCCTAGCCGGTCTCAGTGACCCAGTGCAGCATCCAGCTATTGAGTTAGATCTGGACTTTCATGGTCCTTGGCCATCCCCACTAGGCCGGTATACCGGTGACCTGCCGTCGACCGATCTCCCACCTCCGGCAAGCGGCCATGAATACTGACGAATAGGACGCTGCAGCACCAATATTACGGAAAGCTCCCGGCTGACGGTCGAGGGACTGCGACCAAGCATTCGAGCAATTGTTCGCTGGCTCAGGCCTTGGAGTTAGCTAATCTGACATGATGCCTTCTTCAATGCTGAGCTCTTGGTAAGACATGTGGACACCAAGCCTGAAAGGTCGGTGAAGCACTCAGTTTTTGCCGCTAACATCTTTCCCTGCATTACAAAATTTAAAATGGAGATGCCTTCACTATTCCGAAATGCTGTCTAATTCGTTAGAAAAATTTAGTCTGTAAATTGGCGGAGCGGGCTCACGCTCCACCATTAGTTCAGCTTTGTTACGGGTTATGGGCATTCCCCCTGGAGTGTGATAAATATGAGACGGTCTCAAATTGGCAGATTCTTTTATAAATTTGGGATTCCTTACTTTTCCAAAAGGCAGGTGATTCGGAGGTATTGCGGGCAAAGGCCTATTGAGTAAAGAGGGCGGTGTCCAATCGTTGACGTAACCAGGCCGCTCGGCCATTGCCGCTGCATATTTTCGCATTTCTTTGGAAATTGGTATCCCGTTAGGTGTGGTTCTCGAGATCTTACTGTAAACACCTCTTTTCAAGGAAATTTTTTATATTTTTTTTGGAGCTAAAGACATGAATTTCTTTACAAACCCGATCGAAAAGTGACCATTATCATCTCGATTATTCACTGGATCTGCTTCACAGTATGCATATGAGTTTAGACCGCCAAGGGAAAAAGGACTGAAACTATCTGAAACTGTAAATCGCTGGAGTGTTGAGCTGTACATCCTATACCCAACTCCAGGCAAGTAATTTCCATGCTCAGGCTCGTTCAGCTGTCCAATGGAGCCTATCACTTTTTCGGGAAGCAAATAGCTATAGCCGAAGGGTGTATAAATCATTTTAAAACTTTTGGTTACCTGTAAACATTGGATAGAAGACTTTAGCGCGTCCGCCCCAATTAGCGAAACTAGCTTATAGTGATCGATGAATTCTTTCATGAGCCAGGAACTCCTTATAAGTCGCCCTATTTAACATCGGTTTTGAGAGGGGCGGTTTCAGAAGCTGAGTGCAACACCGCTCTATTGAGTTAAAGGCGGGCTTTCACGATGCTTGGCCATCATCTGCGTCATCATTTCGATTGGGCATTTGTAATCAAAACGTTGGCGCGGCCGAA
>Ga0268349_1000038_pt1 | contig 25841 bp, 19 predicted proteins | sample G5R2_MAIN_18SEP2_FD_190164 | JGI IMG/M metagenome (GOLD analysis project Ga0268349, IMG submission 190164) | Phyllosphere microbial comminities from switchgrass, GLBRC, Michigan, United States - G5R2_MAIN_18SEP2017_LD1 | ecosystem: Host-associated > Plants > Phyllosphere > Phylloplane/Leaf...
CGCCTGGCTCACCCTCTATTCAATCGCTTACGGGCGGTCCGGTTACCGGCTTGCCTACCCCGCCTCAAAGCCCACCCCAAACCCTGCAAAAGGGTGGTGTTATCGATTTCGGCAAGATCCCTTCATTGTCGCTGGATAAAAAAGAAGTTGAGCCACCTGCTGAGAAGAAACCGGCCGAGGACGACAAAGGTGGGTTCAGGGGGATAATGGACAAAGTAGCTGACAAAACCTGGATGATCCCTGGTTTGTCCGCGGTAACAGGCGGCGTAGCAGACAGCAAACCTGGCGTAGGTGGTGCGTTGAAAGGCGCCCTAGGCGGCGTGGGTGACGTTATGGAAAACAACGTAAAAAGCCTTGGGGGCATACCAACGTCGCCTACACAGCTTGTGACGGGCGCGGTTGGTAAGAACATCGAGAATTCGGACAGGGCCCCCGACTGGGCAAAAAAAGTCGCAGAGAAGACGACTTAAGCATTCGCAATGCCTAAGCAGTGGCCAGGGCCTGAAGGCCTTGGCCGCTGCATATAACTCCGCTGCCACGCCGGGATTGCAGGCATTTTGGCGAAGGCTATCAAGCAGACCAAGCCAAGCCACTGTCATACCTCACATGCGATTCGTGGCCTCTGCCCGCACCACCAGCCCGATACCCACCGTAGAAACCACCATCCCCGCTGCCATCGGCCAGGACAACGGCTCGCCGAACATGGCCCATGCCCAGAGCAGGGTGATCGGGGGGCTGAGGTAGAGCACGCTGGAAACACGGGTCGCGCTGCTTCGGCGCAGGCACACCCAATACAGCCCATAGCCGCCAAACGTGGACAAGCCGGCGGTCCATAGCACGCTCAGAGCGAAGCCTGTGGTAGGCACCGGCACTAGGCTGCCTTGGCTGCCCTCAATGGCGGCAAACACGAAGCTTGAGACAAAACACTGCAGCCATAGGTTAGGTAGCACGCCTATGGAAGAGGGGCCGGCGCGTTTCTGCCACAGTGTCGCAACTGCCAGCGACAGCATGCCGGCGATGGGTAACCCATAGGCCCACAGTGGGGCATTGCCCAGGCCCAGGGCGCCGTAGGTTACCCACAGCACACCCACCAGCCCTATCACCAGCCCTAGCCATACCTGGCGTGCCAACCGCTGGCCAAAAAACACCGCGCCCAGCAGCGCCATGCCTAGGGGGAGCAGATCGGCGCATAGAGCGGTCAGCCCTGCCGGTACGCCCTGCTGGATGCCCTGTGTCACGCCTATCATGTAGCCAGCCAGGGCCAGCAGGCCGATCCCGGCGTTTCGCAGCAGCACCCTAAACGGCGTAGTTCGCAGCGCCTTGTAAACAAAGGGAAGCAGCACCACGCATACCACCACACAGCGCCAGAACACCACCAGCAGCGCGGGGGCGTAGTCGATGGAAAAGCGTGCGCCGATAAACCCGGAGCTCCAGGCCACCAGCAGGGCGGCTTCCAGCAAGGGCAGTGGCAGCATGTGACCCCAATGGGGGCGAGTCGAGGGTTGGGTGCAACTGGAAATAGGCTGGCTCATTCCCAAAGGCTAAGGAATGCGCGTAATCTAATAAATCAAAATATCCTGTATAAGTTGTTCACGAAGGTTGAAGCATGGCCGCCATTCTCGACATTGACTTGTTACGCACCTTTCAGGCAGTGGTACGCCTTGGCAAATTCAGCGCAGCGGCTGAACAGCTACACAAAAGCCCGGCGGCCGTTAGCGTCCATATTCAACGCCTTGAGGCAATAGCAGGCGGGCGGCTTCTTGATCGTGATAACCAGGCCATTTCGCTCACTGCCCTGGGCAAGCGCCTGCTGAACTCCACCTCAAGCCTGCTACAGGTTCACGATCAGGCCTTGGCCGACCTCCACGGCACTCATTTGGTCGGGCGCATTACCCTAGGCGTTCCTGATGAGTACGCCACCCATGTCATCCAGGATATTCTCCCCACCTTCACCGCTGCCTGGCCCAATGTGGTGCTGGAGCTCAAGACCGCGCCAAGCGACACGCTGAGGGCCTGGGTCGCGCGGGGAACCTTGCAGGCTGCCGTCATTGCCCAGCCCAAAGGGGAAGCGGGCGCTCTTACTCACCTGCTTACCTCCACCACCCCGGTGTGGGTCGGGCCCGCCCATAGCCATTTGGCCTCCACCGACCCCTTACCGCTGGCTGTTCACGCCGTGCAGTGCCCTTACCGCCAAGCAATGGTCGACGCCCTCAAGGCGGCAGGGCGCCGCTCCCGGATCGTGCTGGAAAGCCCCTCCAACCAAGTGGTCAAGGCGTGCGTGGAGGCAGGCTTGGCCATCAGCCTGGTCGACCGCGGCAGGGTTACCGAACGCATGCAGATCCTGGAAGGGCTGCCGGTGATTGCAGACTACGACATTGTGCTGGCGCGCAGTGCGGCCTCCAAGGGGGAAGAACCGGTAGACCGGCTGGCGCAGGCGATCCAGCAGGGGTTTAGGTTGTAGGTAAACGCCGCATCCAAGCGGTGCAGATCGGTCTGTAATAGACGGCTTTGTCAGGCAATCGCCCTCACATCCTGTTTCACTTCACCGGCCGCGCCCTTTACCGTTTCGCTGGGTTTTTCACCGGTGATGTCTTCGTACACCTGTGAGCCAGCCGCCTGGGCTTCGGACTTGCCCGCGGCCTGTGCGGTGCCTTTGGCCAGTTCCTTGCCACCCTCTTTGAGCGCCATTTCCGTGAACTCTTTGGTGCCCACTTTCAGGCCTGCCTTGAGGGCCATTTCGGCGCCAAACTTGGCGGCCATCACGGCTACGGACAATTCAGTGCCCACCCCCGGAATCGCATTGAGCAACAGGGGCCCCAACTCTTCGGCAATGGTGCCCAGTTGCTGGAAGCCGTCTTTGATGTCCTCGCCCAACTTCGTGCCGTTGTCCCGCGCTTCGGCCCATTCCTTTTCTTTGCTGGCTTCGTCACCGCGGATGGCAGCACCAATACCGTCAAAGCCGTGTTTGACCATTTGGCCGAAATGGTTGAAGCCGTTGGCAATGTCATGGCCCAGGTTGACGAACGCGTTGCCGATCTTCTTGGCGGTATCGACAATCATGTTGCCGAAGTCTTCAAAGCCGTATTTCACCTTGTTGGCAAAGGTTTGCAGGCCATTGGTACCGCCCCCATTCTCGCCGCAATGGGGATCGCGCTGGTCTTCGCGCTTGCTGGGTGTACGGCCTTTTACCAGGTAATCTTGCAGGGTGCCGGCTTCCGAACCGCCGGCGGCATCCCCCCAACTGGCTGCAGTAAACCCGCCGATACTGCCGTTGCGGCGGAAGTCCTCTGGCTTGTCCGAGCCGTCTGGGTTCTTTTCGTTCTTCACTGCCGTCAGCACTTTGTAAGCACGCCAGGCGGCGTCTGGGTCGTTATCGATATCGCCATTGACCTTCGGGTCCTTGGCCAGCACGTCGCGCAAGTGCCCCACGCTGTTGCCGTCTTTTTTCACGTCCTGGTTGTTGCCCAGTTTGCCGAGAATCCCGCCATTGAGTTCGTTGATCTTTTTAACGTCAAAGCCAGGCGGCGCTTTCTCATCGGCCGCTGGAATGTCAGTCGAGTTGCCCTCGATGGCGAGCTTCTGTTGCGCGGTGGGCTCTGTTGGTGCCGTAGGCGTTTGCACAGGGGCCGAGGAGGTAGTCTCACGCTTGACCTCGACAGCAGCGGGTTTATCCGTGGGGGCGGGGAGGGGCGTCTGCCCCGTGCCATCCGCGTTGCCAGCTCTGTTTCTTAAGGCAGTGATCAGGCTGCTCAACAGGCTTGCGAGTGAGCCAGAGGAGGGCGTGGGACGAGCGCCGGGCGCGTCTGGCGTCATCGCGCTTTTGTCGTCACTGCCGAAACGAATCAGGCCATTGCCCGTGCCGTTAGTACCTAAGCCTTGGCTGGGGGTTTGAGTACGCGCCAGCAATAATCCCTCCGGTAGGCTGTTGGGTTGCTGTGCTACGCCGTCGGAAGGGATACGCATCATGGTCATCTCGAAGTGAGAGGGAGGGCTCCATGGTGTGTGGCGGTAATGGGAATAGGGTTCCACGTGGCGGGTAGAGACCGGGGCCATGCTAAAGGCCCCGGCAGGTGTAGCCGATGTGCTGGACAGTTACAGCTTGAACGTCGCGACCGTTCGGGTGAAGGAGACGGCCAGGCGTGACAGTTCCTGGCTAGAGGCATTGGTCTGGTTGGCGCCAGCAGCCGTTTGGGTAGAGAGGTCCTGGATATTGACCAAGTTGCGGTCCACTTCGCGGGCTACCTGCGCCTGCTCTTCGGCGGCACTGGCGATCACCAGGTTGCGCTCGTTGATCTGGCTGACCCCTTCGCTGATACGTTCCAGGGCAAAGCCTGCTTCGGTGGCCAGCGCCTGGGTGCTGTGGGCCATGGCCTGGCTCTTGGCCATGGACTGCACTGCTTCGTCCGCGCCAGAGCGAACCTGCGTAATCATCGTTTCGATTTCACTGGTGGACGCTTGGGTACGGTGGGCCAGGGCGCGCACTTCATCGGCTACTACCGCAAAGCCTCGCCCCTGCTCACCGGCCCGTGCCGCCTCGATAGCCGCGTTCAAGGCCAGCAGGTTTGTCTGCTCGGCGATACCGCGGATTACGTCCAGCACCTTAGTGATGTCGTGGATCTGGCCTGCCAGGGTCTCGACCCGCTGGGTGGAATGGGAAATGTCCGAGGTCATGGTGGTCATGGCACTAACCGCCTGCTGAACCTGCTGCTGGCCTTTGCTGGCCTCTGCAGCCGTCTCGCTGGAGACCTGTGACGTGCTCACGGCGTTGCGTGCTACTTCTTCTACTGCAGCGGTCATCTGATTGACCGCCGTGGCCGCCTGTTGAATCTCGTCATTCTGGCGCACCAGCCCTCGCGTGCTGTCCTCTGTCACGGCGGTCAGTTCTTCAGCCGCGGAGGCCAGTTGATCGGAAGCGTCAGCGATCTGCTGTACGGTGGCCTTGAGGTTGCCTTGCATGTCCGAGAGCGCCGACAGCAACTGCCCAGTTTCGTCCTGGTTGCCTGGGGCGACAGCATGGGTAAGATCGCCTTGGGCGATGCGGCTGGCGCTTTCTACAGACTGGTACAACGGCCGGGTGATCATGCGGGTGACCAGCAAGCCCAGGCCCAATGCACACGCGGCTGCGATAATAGCGCCGATAATGAGCGCCAAGGAGACTTCATGGTTGGTGCTTGCACCGTTGCGCGCCAGCTCACTGGCTTGCCGGGCGTTAGAATCGATTATGATCTTCAGCTCGCCGATCGCCTTGCGGTACAGCGGATAGGCTGAGGTGTCCAACAATGCGGCAGCCTGCTCGGCATTTCCGGCTTTGAGCAGAGCAAACACCTGCTCGGCCGCAGACACGTAGGCTGGCCAATCGCGCTCAAAGTCATTGCCTGCCGCGCGCTCGTCGTCTTCCAGTGGTGTAGTGCGGTAGGTTTTGAAGTCTTTCTCGGCGTCAGCCTGATTGCCCCGGAAGGATGTGATAGCCGCTTCCAGTTCCTCGGCGGGTGCCTTCCTCAGCACCAAGCCCATGGCCTTGTACAGGTCGCGATTGGTGCCAATGGCGTTGGCTTTGACAGCGTCTGCGCTTTGAATCGATACCAGGCTATTAGCCACCGTGCTAGCCAGTAGCGCATAAATGCGTGAGCTGCCCACTTGGCCCAATACGGCAACCCCAACGGTAATAACCGCGCATAACCCGAAGGAAAACAGCAGTTTGGGCTTTAGCTTCATGTTCTGGAAAAGGGACATTGGGGGCCTCATGGCAAGGGATCGGGCTGCAGGCACTGTGCCTGTGCGTTGGCTCATCCCTTGCGTATCGGCTGGGCCATAGGAAGCTTGATGCTTATGCCCTGCAAAAGGCGCGTCTGCCAGGCGGGCCCGAGGGGAGGGCGGTGGGGCTGTACTGGCCCGGCCCCTCGCACCCGTCCATTTCTGTTATCGAGCTATCAATGGGAAAGTAGCTGTTGCAGACGTGAAGCCAACGCCTCTACCGCAAACGGCTTGGTTAGCACAGACATGCCAGGCTCCAGCTGGCCCTGGCTGAGCAAGGCATTTTCGGCATAGCCGGTGATAAACAGTACCTTCAGCCCAGCACGGCGCACGCGGGCGGCATCTGCCAGTTGGCGACCGTTCAAGCCGCCGGGCAGGCCTACATCTGTGATCAGCAGGTCGATACGTGTATTGGATTGCAGCACACGCAACCCACCTACACTTTCCGTCGCTTCAATCACGGTATAGCCCAGGTCTTCCAATACATCGGTCACCAGCAGGCGCACCGTGGGCTCATCCTCCACCACTAGCACGGTTTCACCTGCCTTGGCCTGGCCTAGCAAGTACGGATCGCTACGACTATCTTCGGGCTCCAGCGTGCCCTTGTGCCGGGGCAGGTAGATGGTCACGGTAGTGCCCTGGCCTAGGGTTGAATGAATCCTGACCTGGCCGTTGGACTGGTTGGCAAACCCGTAGATCATGGAGAGGCCCAAGCCGGTCCCCTGGCCGATAGGCTTGGTAGTGAAAAACGGATCGAAGGCCTTGGCGATCACCTCCGCAGACATACCCGTGCCGGTATCGGACACGCTTAATGCCAAGTACTGCCCCTGACGCATCCCCTGCCGTGCAGCGCCTTGTTCGTCAATGGTACGGTTTGCCGTCTCGATGGTGATTGAGCCGCCTTCCGGCATGGCATCCCGGGCATTGATACACAGGTTGAGCAGGGCATTCTCCAGTTGGGAGGGGTCCACCTGTACCAGCCACAGGTCAGTGGCGCCGACGACATGCAGCGGCACGCTGGGGCCTACCGTGCGCTGGATGAGGTCGCACATGCCATCGACCAATGCATTCACGTCGGTGGTTTTCGGGTCTAGCGTCTGCCGGCGCGAGAAGGCCAGCAACCGGTGCGTCAGCGCGGCTGCGCGTTTGGCCGCGCCCTGGGCTGCAGCCATGTACTTGTCGATGTCCTTTAGGCGCCCTTGCGCAAAGCGGGTGTTCATCAACTCCAGGCTACCCATGATGCCCGCCAGCAGGTTGTTGAAGTCATGGGCGATACCGCCGGTAAGCTGGCCTACCGCTTCCATCTTCTGTGCCTGGCGCAGTTGCTCTTCAGAAAGCTGTAACCGCCGTGTACGTTCTTCTACCCGCTGCTCAAGCGTCTCGGCAAGGGCACGTAAGGCTTCGTTGGCCCGGTCTCGCTCTGCTTCCACGGCACGGCGGTCCTCGATATCGACCAGCACACCTGGAAAGGTTTGAGGGCTGCCGTCCGGTGCCTGCGTGACGTAACCATTGCCCTCGATCCAGTAATAGCACCCATCGGTACGCCGCGTGCGGTACTGGTGGGCATAATTGCCGCCGCGTGCCAACGCTTCCTTTACGGCTTCGGAGAGGCCCTCCCGGTCATCGGGGTGCACCGTTTCCAAGATGCTGTCAGGTGAAATATGCTCATGGCCCAGATTGGGGTCCAGCCCGAAGGTGTGGATAAACGCTTCATCTACTGTGAAACGGTCGGCCTGGATATCCCAGAACCATGTTCCTACAACAGCACCTGCGGCTAAGGCCAGTTGCAAGCGGCGTGTATTTTCGCGGATAAGCGCTTCGGTTTTCTTGCGCTGGCTGATGTCCCTGAACAGAATGGATACCTGGCGTTTGCCAATGGGTTCCAGGCGGGTCGCTAATACTTCGATATCACGGCTGGCGGCTTCGAAATAGCGTTCCATGCGAAGGGGCTGGCCGGTTTCCCACACTTGCTTGTACAGATCGACCCAGCCTTGGGCCTCGGCCGGGGCGAACCCGCGGATGGTCTGCCCGATAATGCCGGTAATGCCCGTCTGGCGTTCGTAACCCAGGTTGGCGTCCACGTGCACGTAATCGCTTAACGGCCCCTCAGGCCCATCAATGAATTCAATGATGCAAAAGCCGTCGTCAATGGCATTGAACAGCGTTAGGTAGCGGGCATTATTAGCGGTTTGCGTTTCCTGAGACTGGCGCAACAGGCGCTCTGTGTCCTTCAGTGCCTTGCCAGCCAAGTGCTCAGCGGTGCGGTCACGAAAGATCTTCAAAAAGCCGATATGCACCTTATGCTCATCCCGCAAGGGCATCATCTGGCCAGACGCCCAGAAGCGTTCGCCGGATTGGGTCAGGTGCCAACGCTCATCCGTGGCGCGACCATCGCGCAGGGCCGTTTGCATCTCATAGGCCACCCGCCCGGTTGCACGGTCCTCAGGTGTGAAAAAACACGAGGCGTCCTGCCCGAGCATCTCCGTTGACGTCCACCCCATGACCTGCTCGGCACCGGCATTCCAGGCCGTGATAGTGCCGTCCGTGTCCGTGACAACGATTGCAAACTCCACGGCGCTGTCGAACGCAGCCAGTTTCCAGGCTTTGTCCTGAACCGACCGGTGGAGCAAACTTCGTAACTGAACCACTTCGGCTTCCAACGCCTCGCGGGACAACAGGCTCAGATCACATTCAGTCAAGTCGTTTACCTCTGCGTGGCACCGTCGTCGCTATACCGTATGGCTGCGTGCCAAAAACCGTCTGTGGGGGAATCGGTTACGCTAACGGCTCGGCCCGCACAGGCAGTGCCTAGCCGTGGCAAGCATGCAACATATTGAATAGTAAGATCGCAGATTACCGTGAGAGATCCATCAGTTGCGGTTTAGGCTGAAGAATAAGGGAGAAGGGCCCAGGTCAGCCCTTTTTACCCGCGCTCTTCAGAACTAAACAGGCGGGCTACGGATCCAATAAGCAACTAAACTAAGGTCGTCTGTACTAACAAGCACAGCTGAACATTTTCGCCTGCGCCGTATTGCACGGCAACTTGAAGACCCTGGAAGTGCGAAGAACGAATAACTTTGTTCCACATGACTTGTACTAGCAGAGGCTTGAATCAAGTAAACAGCATGATACTTATACAAAACAGGCGTTCCGTCGACTCGCGAGAGCAAAGCGACCTGAAAACGCTCTGTCAGTGGTGAATAGTCATGACGTGGATGATTTGATATGCCTTACCGTGATGCGCCCCTGGCTGACAGGTCAATCGTGATATTGATCGTAGAGGATGACCTGATCCTGCGTGACCTGCTGGCCGAAGTAATGACGGAAATGGGCGCCTTGGTACATACCGCGCCCACGGCCGATCAGGGTTGGGAAGCCGTAATGGGGCACCCTGAACTCAACCTTCTGATCACAGACGTAGTGACGCCAGGAACGGCCACGGGCTGGGACCTGGCAGCCCGTGTTCACGAACAAAAACCTGACCTTCCGGTGATTGTGACCAGCGGGTTTAGCGCCAAGCACGCTGCAGACCTGCCACCCAATGCTACCTTTCTGGCCAAGCCTTGGTCGTTGAGCGAGATTTGCGCATTGGTCAACAGTAGCCTGGAGCGCCGTTAGCCACGCGTTGCCAGTAGTGAGCAACCGGGCGTAAGGCCATTGCCCTGCGCCTGGTTGTTCTCATCCTTAAGCCTGCTCAGCCTTGATGACACCGGTCATTGCCGTGAACCGGCTCTGCTTGTGCTGCACCTTGTCCAGCACCTCATCAGGCGTGGATTCGCGAAACACTACCATGTGCCCCACGTCCTTGCCGCCCTCGGTCACCCGCTCAATGTCATTGATCATCCAGGTGGTCAATTCGTCAACGCTGATGCCCAGGGACTTGGCAACTTCAGTGTGGAGGTACTCGGTGCTGTGCTGATTGCCGTGGTCACTGCTCATGGGCGTTGCCTCGTTACGGTTAAGGGTAAGCATCAGGCCCTATGGCATGCCGAACAGTTCAGTCGCTGTCCCTTGCGGTTATGCAGCGCCCAGTGCCGGATCGTGCTGAACACCCACCAGCTCCACCTCAGGCGCAGGTGCGGCAAAAATGAAGTTCGCCCCTTGTACATGCGCGGTCTGGTTGCCGGTCATGGCGAACTCGAACTGGTTGCCATCGGCGTCCGGGTCTCGGGATTTGAAATAGGTCTTATCGCCAGCGTCGTTCAGCACCATGACCAGCGTGCCGTCGTGGCCATCGCCTAGGCCAGTGAAGCCCAGCGCGGACACGTCGATACGGTCGGCGCTGGCATCGAAATCGGTGATAAGGTCGCCCTGGTTACCTTCGGCCTTGCTCAGGTTGTAGTTGCGGTAGCTGTCCAGCAGGTTGGAGAAGCGGAATACATCGTGGCCGCCACCGCCAGTAAGGATGTCTGCACCCGCACCGCCATCAATGATCTCGCTGGCATCGGTGCCTGTGAGCCGGTCATTACCTGCGGTGCCCAGTACCAAGTGCTGAAATACCACGTTCTCGCTGTTCAGGCTGCTGGCCAGGTTACCGCTCAGGCCGACCTCGAAGCGGTTACCGTCGGCATCCGGGTCCAGGCTTTTGAGGTAGGTGCGGTCTGTAGCGGCGTTGTACTGCACGGCGAGCGTGCCGTTATGCCCATCTCCCAACCCTGTGAAGCCCAGGCCCGCTACGTCTATGACGTCCTCGTGGGCGTTGAAATCCGTGATCAGGTCAGCATGGCTGGCGTTGGCGGTACGGTAGCTGTCACTGATGGCGGTGTAGCGGAAGGTGTCCGCGCCGTCGCCGCCGGTCAGCTTGTCGGCGCCACCCCCGCCGATGATCAGGTCATACCCGTCGGTCCCCACCATCACATCCTTGCCGTCAGTGCCTTCAATGCGGTTTACCGGAATGTCTACCAGCACCACGCTACCTTCCCCGTACACCAAGGTGTCGCCACGGGTGGTGTGCTCGACGGTGTTGCCGTACAAGCTGTTATGGGCCGTGCCGGGTTCGCGTCGTTCGGCGATGCCGTAGGTGGAGAGGTCACTGCCCACGATGGTATTACCCTGAACCAGGTTGTAATCGCCTGTGTAGTAGCGGCCACTGACGCCCGTGGTGTCGTCATAGGACTGGATAATCACTTCCGGTACGCCGCCGGCCTGGGCATTGTCGTGGATGCTGTTATCCAGCAGTTTTACGCCAGTGCTGCCGTACAGCCGAACACCAGCGCTGCCGTTGTCATGGATATCCAGGCCTTGGACCGTAATGTCGGTGCTCATCTTAACCAGTACGCCTTCAGCCGCGTTGCCATAGACCTGGCCCCCGGTGATGACCACGTTGGTCACCAGGTCACGGTCTTCGCTGCCGCGCTGCACCACGATACCCGCGCCGCCATTGTCATAGGCCACATTGCCCGTGAGGGCGAAGTCGTGGGTGCTGGTGACGATGTTGAAACCGTGGCGGTCGTTGTCGTAGGCCACGTTGTTGATAAAGGCGCCTTGGCTCTGGTAGTCCGCGACAAAGCCGTCCAGGCCATTGCCATGGGACACACTGTTGCTGATGGTGAGGTTTATGGTTTGTTCATGGGGGTCGAACCCGTAGCCCGAGCAGTCCTTGATTTCCACGCTGTCGAGCAACACATTGCTGTCATGGCCTTCCTGGTCAGGGGCAAAACCATTGAACCAGCCATCCACCTTGCCCGTGGTGTTGTCCCGGTTACCGTCCAGGGTGAGGTTGTTCATGCCGAAGTCATGGGTTTCTTCGCCGTAGGCTGACCGCACCATGCCGGTGACCTTGCCGTCGTAGCCGTCGGCAAGCTTGAGGGTGGTGACCCCCATGCCCTGGCCGCTGATGGTCACGTTGCTTTTGATCTCCAGACACCCGTCGGTAGGGTCGCCCGTACCGCTGATGATGAAAGTACCTGCCGGTATCACCACATCGCCACCACCTGCGGCAAACGCTGCATCAATGGCGGCCTGAATGGCGGCGGTGTCATCGGTTATGCCATCGCCTACGGCACCGTAGTTTGTCACGTCAAAAATCATCGTCAGTCCTCAACCACTGTTGTAAAGGGCAGTGGCCTTATGCCAATGCGGGGGATGTGACCGAGGGTATAACCCCGCGTTGCCGGGGTGGTTACGCTAATTTGTAATGGTTTTGCACAGTACGCCCTAGTTGATGGCGTTTTGCCTTAAGTTAGGGGCTTCGACGGCAAACTGTGAACGCACCATGAAGCGCGCAATAAAAACCCCAGGCGTGATGCTCAGCCTCCTAGCCACCCTTTGGGCAACGGGCTGCCTGGCGGAGACGACCTTGAGCCAGCAGCACGAGAAGCGCTGCGAATGGGGCCAGCGGTACGCAAGCCAGGTAGAGGCCCGGCACGCAGAGGGGGTTTCCTATCGGCAAGCTGTCACGCAGGTGGACGGCATGGGATATGCCGCTGCGTGGAAATCCAGAATGGCCTACGCCATTACTGACTGGGTGTACGGCCGACGGGTTGGTACAGGGCCTGCCCACCCTGAGCGTGACTACTCCAGCCGTTGCACGGCTTATTATCAGCAGAAGCAGGGGGTGTTCGCTCCTCGTGGGCCCACATCGGCTGATCCTGAGCCGGTACTTGAGTATTTGCCGGGGGTTGTGATGGTTCATTCTCGCTGACAACACTCGGGCCTGTGTTTTTACCTTGCCTGTGCCTACAGCCTGAGCGATACTGGATATCCATCCAGCAAAAGGCTAATCACCATGGACCATCAACTCGTTGCTTCCCACGTTGACCCCTTGGCGGGAGGTGCGTTGTCGCCGCTTCAGTCCTGGAAACACCATTGGGTGTTGCTCAACCATGAACTGGACGACGTCAACCGGCAGTTGATCGAATGCCATGAGCAAATAGCCCGCCTGATGGCCAGCCATGCAGACGACAAGGCCCGCCTGGGTCAGCAGCAGGGCAGAATCCTGGAACTGGAAGCCCAGCTCAAGCGCTACCAGGACAAGCACTCCCTGGCTGCAAGCAACGAAGTGGCAGGGCGGGGCGCAACCGTTTTCTCGCTCGCACACCTGCGCTAAGCATCACGCGCCAGGCGTGGGCAATCCTGCTCGAACCTTTTTTGTAATGGTAATGCACAAGCAGCCAAGTTATGGCAATTTGCCTTAATGTGGAGGGCTTTGAAGCGGGGTGGCGAACGAATAGTCAGGTGGGTCGCTCAAATCGTGGCTGGCCCCTGATACCACTGCACCGTTTATTACTTGCATACAGAGGAATTGTTCAATGAGCACGGACCGACATCTGCTGATCGTGGATGACGACCCGGACATTCGCCAGCTGTTGGGCGAATGCCTCAGCCATGCGGGCTACCGTGTAAGCAGTGCCAGAGATGGGCGAGAAATGCAGCTCAAACTGGACACCAATGTCGTGGACTTGGTGGTACTGGATGTGATGCTACCCGGTGTCGATGGTTTGGCCTTGTGCAGGCGCTTGCGCGAGGTGTCCAATGTACCTGTCATCATGCTGACGGCCCGCGGCACCCTGGATGATCGTATCGCCGGGCTGGAGCAAGGCGCTGATGACTACTTGGTCAAGCCCTTCGACCCTCGCGAACTGTTGTTGCGCGTTCAGACCGTATTGCGCCGGGCGCTCAGCTTTCCTGATCGTGCCCGGATCGATGAAGTAGCCACCTTGAGTTTCGCAGGTTGGACACTGGACACACGCACCCGCCAACTGCTGTCGCCCCAAGGGGTTGTGGTGTACCTGGGCAATTCGGACTTTCGCGTGTTGCGGTTGCTTCTGCAGCATCCCAATCGCCCCCTTAGCCGCGAGTTCCTGCGCAACCATGCGTTCGACAAGGACAGCCGGCCGTTCGATCGGGCGGTAGACGTTTGTGTGAGCCGGTTGCGCCAGCACCTGGGCAATGCCCTTATCAAAACCGTGCGCAACGAAGGCTACATGCTCACTGCCACAGACGTGGAAAGCCGTTGAAGCGCTGGCTTCTCAAACTGTTACCCCGGTCGCTGTACGGGCGCATGGTCGCCATCCTGGTGGGCGGTACGCTGCTGGCCCAGGCCGCGACCAGTACCGTGTGGTTCGATGTGCGGCACATTCAGTCCCTGGAAATCCCCACACGCCTGGTGGCCACCCACCTGGCCGACATTGTGCGGGTGGCCGAACAGTCGCCGGCCGACGTTGATCATCTGTCGGCGCTTCTGCGCTCACCGGGTTTCGAAGTCAGTGTCAACGCCTCACCCACCCACCCTGATGTACCGCTAGACGTGGACTCCCAAGCGGCCGAAGACCTGCTGCGCAGCGTACTGCGCGAGAAAACCGGCAAGGCCCAAACCTTCCAATTGCTAAGGCTGGAGCTGCTTGACCGGCATAACCGCAAAGCAGGGCTGACTGCTCTGTTATCGGCCCGGCCCACCACGGGCCGGTTCCTAATCGACCTGCGTTTGCCCGATGGCCGCTGGCTGCTGGTCGATGCCAAGGAGAGCCAAGGCTGGAGTTCCCATGCTCCCTGGTACCTGGTTGCAGACTACGTACTGCGCATCTATCTGCTGCGTATCCTGTTGGTGCTGGCCGTGACGCTGGTCGCCGTCAGGCTGGCCATCGCCCCGCTCAAGCGCCTGGCGGACGCTGCGAGGGCCTTGGGCGCCGACATCCTGCAACCCCCTCTACCTGACCGAGGGCCCAGCGAAGTCCGTGAGGCCAGTGCGGCGTTCAATGCCATGCAACGCCAGTTGGCCGAAAACCTGAGTGAGCGCACGCGGTTCATTGCGGCAGTGTCACACGACCTGCGTTCACCGCTCACGCGCTTGCGCCTGCGTACCGAGCAGGTAGCCGACGAGGCGTTGCGTACCCAGTTGCAGCAGGATCTTGAGCATATGCGGCAACTGGTAGACACCACCTTGGACTTTATCTCCAGCGGTCACACCCGCGAGCCGCGCCAGCGCATCGACCTGGATGCTTTGCTGATGAGCCTACAGGCAGACTTCACTGACATGGGCGCTCAGGTCATTGTGACAGGCAAGTCGGCTACGCCGGTGTCAGGCTATGCACGCCCTCTGCATCGATGCCTGGAGAACCTGATCGACAATGCGGTGCGCTACGGCGGTAGCGCCGAGGTGGCCGTAGAGCACCAGCCCCATTTATGGCGCGTGACCGTGGCTGACCGGGGCCCCGGCATTGCGGAGGCGGAGCTGCCACGGGTGACCGAGCCCTTTCTGCGCCTGGACCCTGCCCGCCATAGCGAAGGGTTCGGGTTGGGCCTGTCCATTGCCGAGGCTGTGGCCAAGGTGCACGGCGGCAACTTGGCCCTGCGCAATCGCGAAGGCGGCGGCCTGGAGGCCGTACTGGAAGTTCCCGTGGCTCCTAATGGCTGATTTGCTGAACCAGCGCTCAAGGTCGATCAGATGCGGCCGATAGCAGGAGACGACCCTTTGTCGTCTTTTTTGGACCCTCGCCATGCTAAAAACAATCCAGGCGCGCTATACCGGTACGTTCATTGGCTCCATCACGCTGATCGCTGCGCTTACGGCCATTGGCATCAACCTGTTCGTGACCCCCAGCCTGACCGCTAACGACGAGCGACACCTGACCAACGCGGCTGCGCAGATTGGCGGCGTGATCAAAGCCGAATTGGGGCGCGTGCAAGCCCAGCAGCGGGTAATCACTGAAACCGTGCCGCAGCTTGAAAGCGACGACATCGACCGCCTGCTGCCCTTGATGGTAAACCAGTACGGCGAGCTGAAAGTATTCGGCGGCGGTGTGTGGCCCCTGCCCAACCAGCGCACCCCCGGGCGCGCCAAGCACAGCACCTTCTACCACCGCGATGCCAGCGGCAAGCTGATCGTAAACACCCACTGGAACTCACCTGAATCCCAGAATTATTTCGAGCAGTCCTGGTACCTGGGCGGGCTCAAGGCACCACCTGGCCAGTGCAACTGGGCCACGGCCTACCGCGATGATGCCAGCCCGGAGCCGCGCACCAACTGCGCCATGGCCATCAGCAAGAATGGCGCTGCTTATGGCGTGGCCACCATCGACGTCACACTGGGCTTTTTCAATGACCTGGTTGCCAGCAAAGAGGCAGAGACCCATGCCCTGCTGATGATCGTAGAGAAAAGCGGGACGGTACTGAGCAACCAGCCGGAAATTCCGGGCAACAACGTGCTCAAGAACCTGTCGGACCTGGCAGGCCAGTACCCGTTTACTGCTGCCCTTCAAGGCCTGCTCAAAACCAACGCCGGCAGCGCGCACTACACCGGCAGCGACGGCCAGGATTACACCTTGTTCGTACAGCCCATTGAGGGTACGCCCTGGTTGATGGCGGTTGCTCAACAAACTCAGATGCTGACAGCCCAAAGCAGCAAAGTACTGAATACGCTGGCAGCCATTCAGTTGCCTATGGTTGCACTGCTGTTGCTGCTGATGTACCTGGGGCTGCGCCAAGTAATGAAGCGGCTGTCTGTACTACGGGCCAACATCGATACCCTGTCGGCTGGTGATGCCGACCTGACTCGCCGCATCGTGATCCGGGCCGACGATGAAGTCGGCGCGGTGGGCAAGTCGGTCAACCGCTTTATCACCTACCTGCAATCCATGGTTGCGGAAGTGTCTGACGTTTCCCAAGTGATTGCCCAAGGCGTAGAGCAACTGAAACAACAGGCCAAAGGCACCAACCAGATTCTGTTGCGCCATGCCAATGAGACCGACCAGGCCGTCACCGCGATTACCGAGATGAGCTCCACTGCAGATGACGTGGCCCGCAATGCAGCGCAAACCGCCAGCATGACCCGTACGGCCAATGACAACGCGCGCCAGTCCAAGGTTGTGGTCGATGATGCCTCTTCAAGTGTGCAGGCACTGATCGGTGAAGTGGATGCGGCCACCGATAAGGTGCGCGCCATGGAGCAGGACGCTCAGCGAATCAACGCGGTGCTGGGTGTGATTGGCGAGATCGCCGGACAAACCAACCTCCTGGCCCTCAACGCCGCCATCGAAGCGGCCCGGGCTGGTGAGCAAGGCCGCGGGTTTGCGGTGGTGGCCGACGAAGTTCGCGCCCTGGCAGGCCGTACCCAGGCGAGCACGTCGGAAATCAACGACATGCTGACCCGGCTTCAGCAAGGGGTGAGCGCGGCGGTGGTGGCCATGGAAAATACCAAACAGAGCTGCCAGGCCACGGTAGACAAGACAGCGCGGGTGAACGAAGGCCTGGATGGCATGGCCGACTCGGTGGTCAGCATCAACGACCTCAGCACACAGATCGCCACCGCTGCCGAACAGCAGAGCGCCGTGAGCGAGGAAATCAACCGCAACATTGTGGCGGTAAAGCACATCGTGGAAGAGCTGGTGGCCGAGGGTGCGCAGAGCGAACGCAGCACGGCTGCCCTGGCAGCGTCCAACGATAAGTTGATTGCCGTGGTAAGCCGCTTCAAACTCAAGTGACCTGCACCCGGCGCGCAGGGCCATCGGCCCTCGCGCCTGGGCGTTGCACCTCGAGCCACTGGAAACCCCCTATGAAAAAAGATCAGCTACCGGTGAAGGTGTGCGCCGTGTGCGGGCTGCCCTTCACGTGGCGCAAGAAATGGGCACGGTGCTGGGAGGAGGTGCGTTATTGCTCGGAGCGATGCAGGCGCCATCGGTAACGCGCTCCTCTCGCATTGGATCGCAGTCCGTGCCATCACCGGTCGCTGATTAAAAAACGACCGGCGGTTTTCGCTTTCAGGTTCAGTACCTGAACGTTTGGTGGATAATGGCGGTCTGACATCACGCTCTTTGACTCTGGCCCCATGAGGCCCCTATGATCGACTTCCATCGCCCCCAACCCTACCGCCTCGCCCGGCTGGTACTTTTGACCTTGCTCACCATGTGCAGCCTGGCCATCCTCTGGGAATTCAAGCTTGAAAACTGGGTCATGGAATACCTGGGGCTTCCCTATGACAATGATTTCGAAAGCACCGAACGCTGGCGCTTCGTACTGACCTCCACCGGGTTTTCCCTGCTGTCGCTGATAGTGCCTACCGTGGTACTCAAACGGCTGATCAGCAACATGCGCTTCAGTTACCGGCACATGCAGCAGGTGCAAGACCAGACCGAAACCCTGGCCCGGTACGACTCCCTCACCGGCCTGATCAACCGGCGTGTGTTCATGGACCAGTTGCAAAGCTACCTCGGCCAAGGTCAGCCCGTTGCCTTGATGCTGATCGACCTTGACCGTTTCAAAGCCATCAATGACAGCCATGGCCATTCCACAGGTGACAGTGTGCTGGTTGAGGTGGCGAACAGGCTGGGCCAACTGGTGGCCAAACACGACGGCGTTGCGGCGCGCCTGGGCGGTGACGAGTTTTGCCTGTTGATTCGAGGCCGACTGGACAAGGTGCAGCTTAGCGCCATCGCCCAGGCGGTGATTGCCCGGTTGAGTGCGCCCATCCTGCACAACGTTGAAAACGCCTACTTGGGGGCCACGGTGGGCATCTCGCGCTCATGGTCGGATGCCAGCGATGCGTCGACGCTGCTGCATTATGCGGACACGGCCATGTACAAGGGTAAAAACAGCGGGCGTTCGACCTGGGATTTCTATGACACAGCCTATGAACGCCAGCGCCAGGCTGAATTCGAACACGACAATGCGCTGCGCAAGGCAGTGGAGCAAGAAGCCATCGTGCCGTTCTTCCAGCCGATCGTGTCGCTGCCGTCCCAGGCAGTTGTTGGGTTTGAGATCCTGGCGCGCTGGGCCAAGCCAGATGGCAGCATCGGGATGCCGATGGACTTTATCCCCTCTCTGGAGCGTATGGGCCTGATTCCGGCCATGACACGGTCTCTGGTGAGGCAGGCCTGCGCAGCCTCTCGCACCTGGGACGACCATTTGCACCTGTCCCTGAACGTGAGTGCTGCGATGATTACCGACGAGCTGTTCCCGGACAGGCTGCTGGAGCAACTGCGCCAGGAAGGTTTCCCCTTCGAGCGTTTCGAAGTGGAAATCACCGAGGAAGCACTGGTAGGCAACCTGTTGGCAGCGCAACGTAACCTGAGCAGGCTGCATGACCACGGCGTCACCGTCGCACTGGACGATTTCGGCACCGGGTACTCAGGGTTGTATCACCTCACCCGGTTGTCCATCGACAAGATCAAGATCGACAGGTCCTTCTTCGAGACAGGGCACACCGATCACCTGCCCATGGTGGAGGCCATCCTGGGCATGGCACGCAGCTTGAAAATGAAAGTGACTGCCGAGGGCATCGAAGCCGAGCATTTGCCGCACCTGCCGTCCTGGCTGGCCAGCAATGGCTGCCACTTCGCCCAAGGCTACCATTACGGTCGGCCTCAGGCGGGCCTGGCCACGGCCACGGCGTTTGCGTTTACCAGTAGCGTCAGCAACCGCCGGGTTATGGACCCGGCCTGATAGGAGGGACGCCTGGTCAGGGAGGCCCGGTTCGGGCCGTGCAGGCCGGGGCACGTCGCCTGGGGGGGTTACGCCGAGCGCCCTGGCTGCACGATCACGTTAGCGACTTTGTCCAGCCCGATTACCGTACGGGCGCCGCCCAGGCGTATTGCCTCCTTCGGCATACCAAATACGACGCAGCTGGCTTCATCTTGCGCATAGGTGTCGGCACCGGCTTCGAGCATTTCCCGCAGGCCCCGGGCGCCGTCGTCGCCCATGCCGGTCATGATGACGCCTGTAGCGTTGGCGCCGGCGAAGCGCGCCACGGAGCGGAACAGCACATCCACCGAGGGCTTGTGACGATTCACATGGGGCCCATCAGTGACCTGCACGTGGTATTGAGCACCGCTGCGCTTGAGCAGCATGTGCTTGCCACCCGGCGCTATCAGTACACGGCCTGGCAACACGCGGTCATTGTCCTGGGCTTCCAGCACTTCCACCTGGCAAAGGCTGTTCAAGCGCTGGGCGAAGGCGGCGGTGAATTTTTCCGGCATATGCTGCACCACCAGAATGGCCGGGCACACGCGAGGCAAGGCACTCAATACCCGCTCCAGCGCCTGGGTGCCGCCCGTGGACGTGCCCAGTGCAATCACCCGTTCCGTGGTGCGTGCCATGGCCTGGCTGCCCACCAAGGGAAGAATGGCATCGGCACTGTGCTTCTGGGCCACCGTGGGCAGGGCAGGGCGAGCCCGGAGGGCGTTCAGGTTGGCCTTGGCGGCCCCCCGTACGGCTGCTGTGAGCTCGCTGGCCGACTGGTGAAGGAATTCTTTCAAGCCCATCTTGGGCTTGGCGATGATGTCGGCCGCCCCCGCTGCCAGCGCCTGAAGGGCCGTCTGGCTGCCGTTTTCCGCCAGGGTAGAGCAGATCACCACCGGGGTGGGGCGCTCGGCCATGAGCTTGCGCAAAAACGTCACACCGTCCATACGAGGCATTTCTACGTCCAGTACGATCACATCCGGCCATTGCTTGGCCATTTTCTCCATGGCGAACAGAGGGTCGGCAGCGACGCCGATCACCTTAAGGTCCGGGCTCTGCTCCAGAATGGCGTGCAGCACCTGGCGCACCACGGCCGAGTCGTCGATGATCATTACCTTGATGGGCATAGTAAGCGGCTCATGGTTTCTGGTAGAGGGAGGGGGAGATCAGGTTCAGCGCGTCGGTTACGCCGTTCAGGCTTTCCGAGTGGCTGACGATGAAATAGCCTCCACTGCGCAGGAGCGGTACCAGCCGCGCAATCACACGCGCCTTGGTGGGCGCATCGAAATAGATGAGCACGTTACGTAAGAAAATCACGTCGAACTCGCCCAGCCGTGGCAGTTGGTCGTTAAGGTTGACTTGCAGGAACTGGACCCGGTCCCGTAGTGCCTTGTTGACCAGCAAGGTGCCCTCCTGGCGGCCAATGCCTTTGAGGCAGTACCGGCTCAGGTGCTCCGGTGCCAGGTTGCGGGCGCGCTCCAGGGGGTAATGCCCCCGTGCGGCTTTCTCCAGCACACGTGTGCTGATGTCCGACCCCATCACCTCCCAAGGCTTTTCGCCCAGGCAGTCGGCCAGCAACATGGCCAGGCTGTAGGGCTCCTCGCCCGATGAACAGGCTGCGCTCCATACCCGGAACGTACGCCCAGGGCGGTGCAGCACCGGCACCTGCTGGCGCAGCCAGTCAAAATGCTTGGGCTCGCGGAAAAAGTAGGTTTCGTTGGTGGTCAGCAGGTCCAGTGCCACTTGCGCTTCGGTGGTGCCTTGCGGGCTGGTGATGATCGCAAAGTAACCGGCGTAGTCGTCCAGCCCATGGTGCCGAAGGCGCGTGGCCAGGCGGCCGGCCACCAGCGCTTTCTTGCTGGCCGCCATGTGGATACCCGCGCGCTGGTAAAGCCAGCGCTGGAACTGGTTGAAGTCCCTGTCACTGATCCCGCTGTTGCTCACGCTGCCGCCTCGCCTGTCAGGTTCGACAGGGCTGCCAGATCCTGAAGGGCCAACACCCGGTTGGCATTGAGCACAATCACGAACCGGGCATCCAGGCGGGCCATGCCCGCGATGAAGTCGGCCCGAATCCGTGCACCGAAGGCCGGCGCAGGCTCCATATGTTCAGCGGCGATGTCCAGGACGGCACATACAGCGTCCACCAGCAGGCCGAACACCTGCCGCTCACCATCGTGCCCTTCGATTTCCAGAATCACCACGCAACTGCGCCGCCCCAGTTCTGCAGGCGGCTGGCCGAAGCGGGCGGCCAGGTCGATGACCGGTACTACAGCGCCGCGCAGGTTGATCACGCCGCGTACATAGGTCGGCATCATCGGCACAACGGTCATCTGGCTCAGCTCGATGATTTCCTTGATCCCTTCAATGGCCAGCGCGTACGTGTCGTTGGCGACTGAAAAGGTCAGGTACTGCGCGTCGACCATTATATTCAGGTGTTGATGTGGCATGGCATGGCCCTCTCAAAAACGAGTGAACTCGGCTTCGTTGAATGCCGCAGCCGGCTCACCCCGCCAGGCGGTACGGGCAGGGCTGGCCGCTGCAGGGCGTGCCGGGCTGCGGTGGGCCGCCGGTGGTACGCCCCGTGCGCTTTCGGTTTCAATTTTGAAGAAGCTCATGGCCTGTTGCAGCTGCTCGGCCTGGCTGCTCATTTCCTCGGCCGTTGCGGCCAGTTCTTCACTGCTGGACGCGTTCTGCTGAGTCACTTGGTTCAACTGCACCATGGCCAGGTTAATCTGCGATACACCGGCCGACTGTTCTTCGGAGGCAGCGCTGATTTCCTGTACCAGGTCGCTGGTCTTGCCAATGGACGGCACGATTTCAGTCAACAGCGAACCGGCGCGTTCGGCCAGGCTGACGCTGCTGATGGACAACTCGCCGATCTCCTGGGCTGCAACCTGGCTACGCTCGGCCAGCTTGCGCACTTCAGCCGCTACCACCGCAAAGCCTTTGCCGTGCTCCCCAGCGCGTGCCGCTTCGATAGCAGCGTTAAGTGCCAGCAGGTTGGTCTGGTAGGCAATGTCGTCGATGATGCCGATGCGCTGGGCGATCTTCTTCATGGCATCCACAGTGGCCTGCACCGACTGGCCGCCTTCTACCGCTTCACGCGCGGCCTTGCTGGCCATGCCATCGGTGACCTTGGCGTTTTCAGTGTTCTGGTTGATGCTGGCGGTCATTTCCTCCACCGAGGCGCTGGTCTGCTCCACGCTGGCGGCCTGTTCGCTCGTGGCCTGGCTCATGGACTGTGCCGTGGCACTCACCTCTTCAGAGGCGCTGGCCAGGTTGTCGGCGGCATGGCGGACTTCGCCGATGATGCGGCCTAACTGGCCAGCCATGTTTTGCATAGCTTGCAGCAGGCGACCGGTTTCGTCGTTCCCCTTGGCCTGTACCGTCACGCTCAGGTCACCCTCGGCCAGGCGAGTGGCAACCTCCATGGCATGTCGCAATGGGCGAGAAATGATGCGCGAGATGAACCAGGTGAGGAACAGGCCGATCAGGATCGAGCCCGCCAGTACCCCGGCGATGGTCAGGCGTGCATGGCCATAGGTGGTGGCTGCCTCATCGCTGAAGCTCTGGGCATTGGCATCGTTGAGGGCTACCAATTTGTTGAGTGTGGCAGCAGCCGCTTCGAACACAGGCTTGGAGTCAACAGCCAGCATGGTTTTGGCCGCTTGCTTGTCGCCTTGGGTGGAGAGGGTCAGTACCTTCTCACTGATGCCCAGGTACTGGCGATATTCGCGGGTAAACTCGTCGTACAGCGCCTGCTCTTCAGGGCTGGAGATCAGTGGCTTGTACTTTTCCAGGTTGGCGTCTACTTCGCCCCGGGACTGTTGGGCATTGCGGGTCATTTCATCCATTTCCGCTGGGGTGTCGGCCAGGATGTGGCGCGCCTCACGGGTACGGTACTGGCTCAGGTTGTAGCGCATGCTAGCGGCCGTACGGATGGACGGGATGGCGTCTTCACCCATCTTCACGGTGGCGCTGTTTACGGCGGCCAGTTGAAGAATGGCGAACACGCCCAGTATCACGGACAGTGACAGCACTACCAGAAAGGAAATAAGCAGTTTGGTGGAGATTTTCAGATTGTAGAACCAGTTCATGACTACACCTCGGGACGGACCTTATACAGCCTGGGAAGGGGAAGAAATTACGATCGAGGCGGCTTCGCGCTCGGTCAGGTGCTTGAGCAGGGCCGGCACGTCGAGGATCAGAGCAACCACGCCGCTGCCTAGCACGCTGGAACCACTGATGCCTCGAACGCCGCCAAATAGCGCGCCGAGCGGTTTGATAACGGTTTGGTACTCACCCATGAGGTGGTCCACCACCAGGCCCGCCTTGAGCCCGTGGGCATGAATCACCACAATGTTTTCGCGCCGCGGTGCAGCGCCTTGCAGTTCAAAGTGATCGCGAAGGAACACCAGCGGCAGCACCTCGCCGCGAAGGTCCACATGGCCACGGGCGCGCAGGGCGTCGCGCTCTCCCGGCACCAGCTCCATGCATTCGCGCACCATGCCCAGCGGAATCACGTAACTGCTGTGAGCCGCTTCCACCAGCAAGCCATCGATCATGGCCAGGGTGAGGGGCAGGCGAATGCGCACGGTGGTGCCTTCGCCCGGTGGGCTGAACAGCTCGATGCTGCCGCGTAGCCCACTGATGTTGCGCTTGACCACATCCATGCCCACGCCACGGCCGGACAGGTTGGTCACCGCCGCCGCTGTGGAAAAGCCAGGTTCGAAAATCACGGCCAGCAGTTCACGGTCGGTGGGCTCGGCGTTACCCAGCAGGCCACGCTCCCGGGCCTTGGCCAGGATGCGTTCGCGGTTGAGCCCGGCACCATCGTCGCTCAGCTCTACCACGATGTTGCCGGCATCATGGAAGGCCTTGAGGTGCAAGCGCCCACGTGCGGGTTTGCCCGCAGCCAGGCGTACGTCGGGCGCTTCGATGCCGTGGTCCATGGCATTGCGCAGCAAGTGCATCAACGGGTCGCCCAACTGGTCCACCAGCGCTTTGTCCAGTTCGGTTTCGCCGCCGCTGACCACCAGTTCGATGTCTTTGCCCAGGCCCTGGCTGGCATCGCGTACCGTACGATGGAAGCGGTTGAAGGTTTCACCGATAGGCACCATGCGCATGACCAAGGCACCTTCGAGTACCTGCTCCACCAAGGCGTTGACCGAGGCTGTGGCTTCAAGGATGGCTTCGTCTCCCCGTGCAGCTGCCAGCCGCTCGGCCAGCAGCCGGGCACCAGCACCGGCCGTAATCAGTTCGCCCGCGAGGTTGATCAGGGCTTCAAGCTTGTCGGCACGTACTCGCACCCAGGCTTGCCGGTTGTCCTGGCCTGGGCGGGTTTCAGCAGGCGACGGCGCAGCCGGTGTTAACGGGCTAGCAGGTTCGACTGAGGCCTGGGCAGGCACCTCGGCCAACACTTCGGCGTGCACCTCTTCGATGGTCAGCTCGCATTCGCCTTCCACAAAGGCGAAGGCTTCTGCCAGGGTGGCCGCTTCGCAGTCTGCGATCAGGTGGAGTTCGAAGCCCAGGTAGCAGGTTTCCGGGTCGAAGGCTTCGGTTTCAGCCAGTGCCTGCGTGTGCAGTACGAATGACTCGCGCTGGCCCAAGGTATCCAGGTAGCGCAGGAAGGAGAGAGGGTCCATGCCATGGCGGAAGGTGTCTTCACCAAAGCGCACGTCAATGCGCCAGTGGCGTGCAGTACTCTGCGTTACGGTCGCCGCAGTGGCTGCTACAACAGCAGGCGCCTGCCCACCGCTGGCCGCCAGGCGCTCACGCAAAGGTTGCTCCACCGCCAACAGCGCAGCATCGGGTTCACGGCGTTCCACGGCCACACATTGAAGCAGGGCGTTGAGGTGATCGTTGCACCCTAGCAACAGGGCAATACGGTCGCCATCTATGAGGAGGCTACCGCCCCGCAGTCGGTCCAGCAGGTCTTCCACCACATGGGCAAAGCTGACCAGCGCGTCGAGCCCGAACAGCCCGGCTGAACCTTTGATGGTGTGTGCCGCGCGGAACACGGCATCCAGGCCTGCCCGGTCGCCTGGCTCGCTCTCCAGGCGCAGCAGGGCCTGCTCCATGTCCTGGAGCAGCTCGCGGGCTTCGGCGATAAAGGTCTGCAAGGCTGCGTCGAGGTTCATGGGGCGGCAGGCTCCGGTGGGTTTAAAAGTCAGGCAGCAGGGGCCAGGTCAGTACCTGGGCACAACGTGAGCACGTCCAGCACCGCATCGCTGGCACCGGTAAGGGTCAGCGCGTGGCCCGTGGTGCTCAGGTGCCGCTGGAGGAACAACAGCCATTGCAGGCCTGCGCCGTCCATTTCTGGCACTTGGCTCAGGTCCAGTTGCCAAGGGCAGGGCTGGGCCAGCCAGGCTTGAGCAGCGGTGTGCAGTTCGCCAACCTGATAGATGGTCAGCTCAGTTTCCAGGGCCACGTTCAGGGCCTCGCCCACCTGCTGCGCGCGGATCATGGCGCGATCAGCTTGGCGACAGCCGCCAGCATCTGCGCAGGCTGGAAGGGTTTGACGACCCAGGCGCGAGCACCTGCCGCCTGGCCTTCCTGCTTGCGGCTTTCCTGGGATTCAGTGGTCAGCATTATCACCGGGGTAAACTTGTAGGCGGGCAGCTTCTTCAGTTCCTTGACGAAGGTGATGCCGTCCATGTTGGGCATGTTCACGTCGCTGATCACCAGGTGGATCT
>Ga0268349_1000039_pt1 | contig 25810 bp, 26 predicted proteins | sample G5R2_MAIN_18SEP2_FD_190164 | JGI IMG/M metagenome (GOLD analysis project Ga0268349, IMG submission 190164) | Phyllosphere microbial comminities from switchgrass, GLBRC, Michigan, United States - G5R2_MAIN_18SEP2017_LD1 | ecosystem: Host-associated > Plants > Phyllosphere > Phylloplane/Leaf...
CGGGGTGTGCCTTGGCTGGGCTAGCATGGGCATTGCTTGCAGCGGCTCGTGTTGGTGAAGGGCAACTGGCGCCGGAGCTGGACGGCCGTACCCTCTGGCTCGAAGGGACGGTAGCCAGCCTGCCGGTGCGGGGTGAGGCCAATATCAGTTTCATGGTTCAGGGCGCGACCTCCCGGCGCGGTGTACTTCCGTCGCTTATACGCGTGACCTGGCGCAATGGTCCGGTGGTGCGCAGTGGAGAACGCTGGCGGCTCGCGGTCACCCTGTCAGCGCCTCGGGGCCAGGTAAATCCTGGCGGCTTCGACTACGAAGCCTGGCTGTTTGCTCAAGGCCTGGGGGCTACTGGAACGGTCAAGGCCGGGGAGCGGCTCGCAGCCAGCCGCCCTGCTGTCAGGGAAGCTGTGCGGGAGCGGCTATTGGCGTCGAAGGTACAGGTGGCCATTCCTTTGCTGATAGCCCTGGTGCTAGGTGACGATTCGAGGATCACTGCCGCACAGTGGCGCGTACTCCAAGCCACAGGCACTGTGCACCTGTTCGTGATCTCGGGGCAGCACGTAGGGCTGGTGGCTGGCCTGGTATATGGGCTGGTGGCCTGGCTGGCGCGCAGGCGAGGGTGGCCAGGGAGGCTGCCAGGGTTGCCCTGTGCCTGCCTGGGGGCTGGCGGTGCGGCCTTGGGGTATGGGGCGCTGGCGGGCTTTGACGTACCGGTTCAGCGTGCCTGCCTGATGATCCTTGTGACCTTGGTATGGCGGTGGCGTTTTCGGCACATCGGTGTATTCACGCCACTGGTACTGGCCCTGGCGGCCGTATTGGTGGTCAACCCCTTGGTAAGCCTTACGCCTGGGTTCTGGCTATCTTTTTCAGCCGTTGCCGTACTGCTGCTAGCGTTTGCCGGCCGCTTGGGGCGATGGGCATGGTGGCAGGCCTGGTGGCGTGCCCAATGGTGCATCGCGGTAGGGCTGGCTGTCGTCATGGCTGCGCTGGGCTTGGCCGTCAGCCTCACCGGCCCTGTGATCAACCTGGTGGCGGTGCCGTGGGTCGGCCTGGTTGCACTCCCGGCAGCCCTGCTAGGCACCGCAGCCCTCTGGCTTCCTTGGGGAAGTGAACCGCTGCTATGGGTGGCCGGTAACGCGCTGGAGCTGTTGCTGAAGTTGCTAGGGCTAGCAGCCCAAGCGTCGCCACCCTGGTTGCCGTCCCAGCTTCCCCTGTGGGCTTGGCTGCTGGCATTGTTTGGCGCTCTGTTGCTGCTGATGCCGCGCGGGTTGCCACTGCGATGGGCAGGCCTTCCACTCGTGTTGCAATTGGGCTTTGCACCGCTTCCGCGGCCACCCTGGGGGCAAGCGCAGGTGGTGCAGTTGGACGTGGGTCAAGGGCTGGCCATCCTGGTACGAACCCGCGATCACGCCCTGTTGTTCGATGCTGGGCCACAGTACAGCACAGGCGACGCGGGTGAACGTATTGTGGTGCCTAGCCTCCGTCGCCTGGGTGTACGCCACTTGGATACGCTGGTGGTCAGCCATAACCATGCCGATCACAGCGGCGGTGCGCAGGCCGTTGTAGACGCACTGTCCCCTGGCAGTGTACTGGCGGGTGAGCCAGGCGCCGCGCCTGCTCATTGGCAGGCCGAGGGCTGTGAAGGCAGCGTGCCCTGGACCTGGGACGGCGTTCGCTTCGAACCCTGGCGTTGGCCCGCCGCCCGAAGCCCTAATCCCGCCTCCTGTGTACTGTTGGTCGAAGCAAACGGGCAGCGCCTGCTGCTGACGGGTGATATTGATGCCGAGGCCGAGCGGGCACTGATCACCGCGTACCCGGCCTGGACAGTTGATTGGCTGCAGGTGCCTCATCACGGTAGCCGTACGTCCAGCTCGGCGGCACTGCTCAATGCCCTGTCGCCTCGCGGGGCATTGATTTCGCGAGGCTGGAACAACCGTTTCGGCCATCCCCATGCGCAGGTATCAGCACGGCTCGCCGAGCGGGGCATCGTTGTATTGGACAGCGCGCGACACGGTGCCCTCTCGTGGCACTTGGGCAGTGACGAAGCCCCCACCCTATGGCGACAACAGCGCAGGCTATGGCGTACGACCGACGGTTGACGCCAGGTCTGGTCTGGCAGGCGGTTGTGATAGAGTGGCGAAATTTGCTTGAGAGGGACGGTACTGTGTGGGAATTGGTCAAAGCCGGTGGCTGGATGATGCTGCCGATCATTTTGAGTTCCGTCGCTGCGCTGGCGATTGTTGCCGAGCGCCTATGGACCCTGCGTACAAGCCGGGTTGCGCCACCTAACCTGATCGCTCAGGTATGGAAGTGGATGAAGGAGAAGCAACTCAACAACGAAAAGCTCAAGGAGCTGCGAGCCCATTCCCCTTTGGGCGAAATTCTTGCTGCAGGCCTTGCGAACTCCCGTCATGGCCGCGACATCATGAAAGAGTGCATCGAAGAAGCCGCCAGCGGCGTCATCCATGAACTGGAACGTTACGTGGGCGCGCTGGGCACCATTGCGGCCATGGCGCCGCTATTGGGCCTGCTGGGTACCGTGCTGGGCATGATCGATATTTTCAGCGCCTTCAATGCCAGCGGCAACACCACCAATGCCACGGTCTTGGCCGGGGGTATCTCCAAAGCGTTGATCACGACCGCTTCGGGCCTGATCGTGGCCATTCCTGCCGTATTCTTCCATCGGTTGCTGCAGCGGCGCATCGATGAGCTGGTTGTACGCATGGAGCAGGACGCCATCAAACTGGTGGAAGTGCTCCATGGCGACCGCGATATCGACCTGGATGGAGGCAAAGCGTGAAATTTCGCCGTACTCGCCGGCGTCGCGAAGACATCGAGATCAACCTCACCTCGCTGATCGATGTGGTGTTCATCCTCCTGTTGTTTTTCGTCGTCACTACCACGTTTACACGCGAAACCGGCCTTCAGGTAGAGCTGCCCCAAGCCGTGAACGGCGCCCCTGAGCAGAATCCGCCCAAGCGCTTGGACATCGCCATCAGCGCGGACGGCAACTATGCCATCAACCGGCATGTGCTACCCAAGAGCGACCTGGATACGCTGCTGACGGCGCTGCGGGCTGAATCGGGTGGGGACAACACGCTGCCGCTGTCCATTAGCGCCGATGGCAAAACCCCTCATCAGGCCGTTATCACGGCCATGGACGCCGCTGGGAAGCTGGGCTTCAGCCGGTTGAGCATGACCACGGTCGAGGCGCAGGCAAACCGCTGATGGCGCTTTCGGACCGTTTGCTTGCCGCATGGTACAAGGGCCATCCGGCCTTGGCATTGCTCAGGCCACTGGAGTGCCTTTACCGGCGCGTGGCAGGTCGCCGCCGGCAGGCCTTCATCGACGGTAGCCGCCCCGGGTGGAGGGCATCAGTACCTGTGGTGGTCGTGGGTAATATCACCGTCGGCGGAACGGGCAAAACCCCCATGATCCTCTGGTTGATCGAGCACTGTCGGCAGGCTGGCCTGAAGGTAGGCGTGATCAGCCGAGGCTATGGCGCCACGCCGCCTCGTTTCCCCTGGCAGGTAACGGCAGGGGACACGGCTGCTGTGGCAGGCGATGAGCCCTTGCTGATCGTTCAACGTAGCGGCGTACCGTTGTGCATCGACCCTGACCGGCCCGAGGCCGCGCGTGCGCTGCTGGCCGAGCATGCCTTGGACCTGATTCTGTGCGATGACGGCCTGCAGCACTACCGCCTCGCCCGCGACCTGGAGTTGGTACTGGTTGATGCAGCGCGTGGGCTGGGCAACCGTCGCTGCCTGCCTGCCGGCCCGCTGCGTGAACCACCTGAACGCTTGAACGACGTCGATGCAGTACTGTGCAATGGCCAGCCAACTGACAGTGCGCTGGGCTACGGCATGCTATTGCAGCCTGTGGCACTGGTAAACGTAGCCTCCGGGGAGCGCGTAGGCCTGGATCATTTTCCTTCCGGCCAGGCGATACATGCCGTGGCCGGCATCGGCAACCCCCAGCGTTTCTTCTCGACCCTCGAAGGGTTAAACTGGCGCCCAATCGAGCATGCATTTGCCGACCACGCTACCTATAGCGCTGCGCAACTGGCTTTCGAGCCACCACTGCCTGTGCTCATGACCGAGAAAGACGCGGTCAAGTGCCAGGGCTTTGCCCGCGCCAACTGGTGGTACCTGGCAGTCGATGCACGCCCATCACCGGCGTTCGTGGCCTGGTTCGATGCCCGCCTGGCGCATCTGCTCGGCAGCGCACCCGCCTGACAACGCCCCTACCTGATGCAAGGACCTTATGGACACCAAACTGCTCGATATCCTCGCCTGTCCCCTCTGCAAGGGCCCACTCAAGCTCAGCGAAGACAAGACGGAGCTGATCAGCAAAGGGGCTGGGGTGGCCTATCCGATTCGCGACGGTATCCCTGTGATGCTGGAAACGGAAGCCCGTACCCTGACCGACGACGAGCGCCTGGAAAAATGACCGTACCCTTTACGGTGGTGATTCCTGCACGCTATGCCTCTACGCGTTTTCCCGGCAAGCCGCTGCAGGACCTCGCCGGCAAGCCAATGATCCAGCGTGTGTGGGAGCAGGCCAGGCTCAGCGGCGCCACCCGTGTTGTCGTGGCCACAGATGACCTGCGCATTCAGGCGGCATGCCAGGGGTTCGGGGCCGAGGTTGTCATGACACGGGACGACCATGAATCTGGCACTGACAGGCTGGCAGAAGTGACTGCTGCCCTGGGCCTTGGCAGCGATGCCATTGTCGTGAACGTACAGGGTGACGAGCCGCTGATTCCGCCTGCGGTGATCGACCAGGTGGCTGCGAACCTGGCGACCAGCGCTGAAGCAGGCATGGCGACGCTTAGTGAGCCGTTGCTGGATGCGCACCAGTTGTTCAACCCAAATGTGGTCAAGGTAGTCACCGATGTGAACGGCCTGGCGCTCACGTTCAGCCGCGCGCCGTTGCCATGGGCGCGTGATGCCTTGGCCCAGCGGCCCACCGAGTTGCCCGATGGCGTTCCCTATCGGCGTCATATCGGCATCTACGCCTACCGCGCCGGCTTTCTGCAGGATTTCGTACGCTGGGGCCCCTGCTGGCTGGAAAAAACCGAATCCCTGGAACAACTCAGGGCGCTATGGCACGGCGTGCGCATCCACGTGGCCGATGCGCAGGTTGCGCCGCCGCCGGGTGTTGATACGCCTGAAGACCTGGAGCGTGTCCGGCGCCTGCTGGAGGCCGGATGACCCTGTCGATTCGCCAGGCCGTCTCTCTCAAGCCTTACAACACCTTTGGGGTTGAGGCCAAGGCGGCCTATTTTGTCGACGTTACCGACGACGCTTCATTGGTCGCTGCGCTGGAGTACGCCAAGGCTCGGTCCCTGCCCGTGCATATCCTGGGCGGAGGCAGCAACTTGTTGCTGTTGGGCGATGTACCGGGCCTGGTGATTCGCATGGCCAGCCGCGGGCAGCGCATCGTGCAGGCTGGCACCCCCCATATGCTAGTGGAGGCAGAGGCCGGCGAGCCCTGGCACCCCTTTGTATGTTTCACACTTGAACAAGGCCTGGCAGGCCTTGAGAACCTCAGCCTCATACCGGGAACGGTAGGCGCAGCGCCCATGCAGAACGTAGGGGCTTATGGTGTTGAAATAAAGGATGTGTTTGCGGGCCTCACGGCCCTAGATCGCCACACGAATACACTGGCCGACTTCTCCCTGGAAGACTGCCGTTTCGGTTACCGCGACAGCGTGTTCAAGCAGCAGCCCGGCCGTTGGATCATCCTGCGCGTTCGTTTCCAGCTCAGCCGTGAGGCCACTTTGCACTTGGAATACGGGCCGGTTCGGCAACGCCTGGCCATACGTGGCATTGACGAGGTCACGCCACAGGCCGTCAGCGATGCCATTTGTGAGATCCGCCGAGAAAAGCTGCCAGACCCCGCCACGCTGGGCAACGCTGGCAGTTTCTTCAAGAACCCTGTGGTGCCCCAGGCCCAGGCCGCTGCTCTCGCTGCACAATGGCCCGGTCTGGTGGCTTATCCTCAGGGCGACCAGCAGGCCAAGCTGGCGGCAGGCTGGTTGATCGAGCAGGCAGGTTGGAAGGGCTGCCGCCGCGGTGACGCTGGTGTGCACAAGGACCAGGCCTTGGTGCTCGTCAACCATGGCTCGGCCACAGGCCCCGAGTTGCTGGCGTTGGCCCGTGACATTCAGGCCAGTATTCAGGCGCGTTTTGGCGTTACGCTTGAAATGGAGCCTAATCTGCTACCTGCAGGCTGAACCCCACTGCCCCGTTGCCGTCCGATGCTGGTGGCTCAGCCGCCATCAGCAGAAGAGGCAGCAATGAACAGCGTCGACCTTGGCGTGTTACACGATATAAAAGACTGGCTCGCCGAGGGGCGCACCGTGGTGCTGTACACCGTCGTACAGACCTGGGGCAGTGCGCCTCGGCCTCCCGGTGCCATGCTCGCCCTGCGTGGTGACGGTGTGGTGAGCGGTTCCGTTTCAGGGGGTTGTATCGAGGATGACCTGATTGCCCGCCTCCATGACGGTCGCTTGCAGCGAAAAGGCAACCAGGTCCAATTGGTAACCTACGGGCTCACCGTCGAGGAAGCCGCTCGTTTCGGGTTGCCGTGTGGGGGCACCCTGCGCCTGACCGAAGAGTGGCTTAGCGATGCCGGCTGGATTGACGAGCTCCTGGCGCGCTGCAATGACCATGAGTTGGTGCTCCGGGAGCTGGACCTTCCTACGGGCGCCATACGCCTTTCAGCCGCGAGCCGCGATACCGCGCACAGTTTTGATGGCCACTGCCTGCGTACGCTTTACGGGCCCCGCTGGCGGCTGTTGCTGATCGGTGCGGGCCAGCTTTCCCGGTGTGTTGCCGACATTGCGCGGCTGCTCGACTTCGACGTGCTGGTGTGCGATCCGCGCAGCGAATTCAATCAGGGTTGGGAAGCCGGGCAGGGCCGCTTTGTGCCAGGCATGCCAGATGATGCAGTCTTGGCCATTGAACCAGACCCACGCACCGCCATCGTTGCCCTGACCCATGACCCTCGCCTGGACGACATGGCGCTATTGACTGCACTGGACTCGCAAGCGTTCTACGTAGGTGCGTTAGGGTCCCGGGTTAACAGCGAGAAGCGCAAACACAACCTGGCCACCTTGGGCGTGAGCGAGGCTGCACTGGCCCGTTTACATGGGCCTATCGGGTTGCCCATCGGTAGCCATACCCCCGCTGAAATTGCCTTGTCACTCATGGCGCAGGTGGTTGCCCTCAAGAACCAGGCAACATGACACGCACGTGTGCCATCCTGTTGGCCGCCGGTTACGGACGACGCTTTGCCGAACAATCAGAGACACTCTCCAATAAACTGCTGGCACCTTGTATTGGCCTGGATGGCACTCGGCGGCCGGTACTGGAGCACGCGTTACGTGCGTTCGAGGGGTGGTCCGGCACAGGCGTACTGGTGGTGAGGCGTGACAGTGAGCGTCGCGATGAACTGAGTGCACTTGCCAGCCAATACGGCTTCGACCTGCTGGACGTGGCTTCATCAGGAATGGGGGACAGCCTTAGTGCTGCTGTGGGTGCCTATCCCACGGCCCAAGGCTGGTTGGTAGCCCTTGGCGACATGCCTTGGGTGCAGGCCCATACGGTGCAAAGCGTGTATACCGGTATGACCCCCGAGGGCATCTGCCTGCCTGTGTATCAGGGGCAGCGTGGCCACCCTGTAGGTTTCGGCGCAACGTATGGCCAGGCATTGAGTGCCCTCAACGGGGACCAGGGAGGGCGCCGACTGCTTGAACAGGGGAGGGTGACACTGCTGGAGGTCAACGACCCCGGTATCGTACGGGATGTAGACGTGCCCAAAGACCTTGCCTGAGCCCAATGCCGAGAGTTTTCTGAAGGCCGACCAAAGAAAAGCCCCTGTCACCGTATGATGACAGGGGCTTTCTTATTCAAACGCTCAGGCCTGGGGCTTGGGTTCCTTGTTGTGCTTCTCGATTTCGTTCACCTGTGTAGTGCTGTCTTCCGTACCCTGGCGAGGCTCATCAAGAGCTGGCGCCTCCATGGCAGCGGTATGAGCCTGCGGCAGGGCTTCATCGGTGGCCTGTTCGGCGACCAGCTGTGCAACCGGGTCTGCTTCCACGACAGGAGCAGGGGCCGCTTCAGCTGACACGTGAGGCGCCGCAGGTTCAACCACGACCGGTGCCGGGACGTCTACTTCGACCGGTGCCTGGACCTGTGCAAGCGCGTTGGCGTTGTTCAGGCGGGCAGCGTCTTCGACCTCACGGGCAGCGGCAGCAGCAAGTTCGGCTTCACGCTTGCGGCGGCGTACTTCACGAGGGTCATTGGGCGCACGGCCATTGGCCGAAACAACAGGTGCAGGGGCCGGAGCCTGAGCAGCGGGTGCTTCTGCACCGGGTGCGTCAGCCGCTGGAGCTTCCATGGTGGCTGCAGGTGTTGCCACGGGTGCTTCAGCCTCAACAGGCGCCTGGGAGAACGCCACACGCGTAGGCTGCTCGACCACTGGAGCGGTAGGCTGTTCAGCGGCTTCGGTCGCTGCTGGCACGTCCACGTGCTGCACCGGTTGTTCCACAACGGGCGCTACAGCGACCTCAGGCAACGGCTCTGGCACGACTTCGGCCACCGGTGATTCGACAACAGGGGCTTCGACAGCCGGCGTATCGACGCCCGGAGTATCGACACCCGACGTATCGACGCCCGACGCTTTGGTCAAGCGCTCCAAAGGCTCAGGCACAATGGAAGGCGCCTGTTCATTAGGTGTGGTGATGATCTCAGGTGCGGCGGTAGCCTCAGCCGGCTGCACACGGGCAGTGGCGGCTTCGGCCTGCTGATGGGCCTGAGCTTCGGCAGCTGGGGTGATGGCCGTGTCGGCAACCACTGTTGCAGCGGCAGTAGCCACCACTGCGCCTTCAGCCGCTTCGCCTTCACCTGGAGCCTGATCGTCTTCGCCTTCGCCGCCAATCAGGTTGCCATTGGCATCACGCTGGCGCTCGCGACGGTTGCTGCGGCGGCGCTGGCCACGCGAGCGACGGCGTGGGCGGTCGTTGTCGTTACCGTCCCGGCTATCGTCCTGCGACTCGTCGTTCAGCACGGCTTCTTCGGCCGCATCCACCACTGGGGTGGCAAGTTCCTCGACCGCTGGGCGCAGTTGGCGCTCTTCGCGTGGGGCACGCTGTTCACGGGGTGCTCGCTCTTCACGAGGTGCGCGCTCCTCACGCGTTGAGCGTTCTTCACGAGGTGCACGTTCGGTACGCTCTTCACGCACAGGGCGCTCTTCACGGGCCTCGGGCTGTGCCTGAGATTGAGTCGGGGCATCCAAAGGCTCACGCAGTTCGCGCGCAGGCCGGTCTTCACGTGAACGGCGGTCTTCGCGAGGAGCGCGAGCTTCGCGGTTTGAGCGCGGCGCGCGTTCTTCACGGGGTGCAGCGGTCTCTTCACGTGTTTCGCGAGGGGCGCGCTCTTCACGCGGTACCCGCTCTTCGCGCGGCTTGCGTTCTTCGTCACGCCGGCCGTTACGGTTGCGGCTCTGCTGGCGGCCGTTACGACGCTCATCGTTACGTGACGTGCGCTCGCTGGCCGGCTTGGCTGCAGCGGGTGCTACAGCTGTGGTGGCGACCGGAGCGGCAGGGGTTTCCTTGCCGGCGAACAGGCTGACCAACGATTTCACTAGGCCTTTGAACAGGCTGGGCTCGCCAACCGACGGCGTGGCAACCGGTGCTGCAGCAGCCGGTGTGGCGGCGGGCTCTTCGCTGGCAGGCATGGGTGCATTGGCGCGAACGGGTGCGGTCTTGACGGCCGCTTCCTGGCGAACCAGGGTGCGGGTCGCGGCAACGGGCTGCACTTCTTCGGTTTCGGCCGCAGCGATCTCGTAGCTTGACTGCGTGTTCAGCACTTCCGGGTTGTCGTCACGCAGGCGCTGCACTTCGAAGTGCGGCGTTTCCAGGTGATCGTTCGGCAGGATGATGATACGGGCACGGGTACGCAGTTCGATCTTGGTGATCGAATTGCGTTTTTCGTTCAGCAGGAAGGCTGCAACCGGGATAGGCACCTGTGCACGTACCTCGGCGGTACGGTCTTTGAGAGCTTCTTCTTCGATCAGGCGCAGAATGGCCAGCGAGAGCGATTCCACGTCCCGGATAATGCCGGTGCCGCTGCAGCGCGGGCATACGATACCGCTGCTTTCACCCAAGGACGGGCGCAAGCGCTGGCGAGACATTTCCAGCAGGCCGAAGCGGGAGATGCGGCCTACCTGTACACGAGCGCGGTCGGCTTCCAGGCTTTCGCGGACTTTTTCTTCCACGGCGCGCTGGTTCTTGGCCGGTGTCATGTCGATGAAGTCGATGACGATCAGGCCGCCGATGTCACGCAGGCGCAGCTGGCGGGCGATTTCCTCAGCCGCTTCCAAGTTGGTCTGCAGGGCTGTTTCTTCGATGTCGCTGCCTTTGGTGGCACGCGCCGAGTTGATGTCGATGGACACCAAGGCCTCGGTAGGGTCGATCACGATGGAGCCGCCCGATGGCAGCTCCACTACCCGCTGGAAGGCGGTTTCGATCTGGCTTTCGATCTGGAAACGGTTGAACAGCGGGACGCTGTCTTCGTACAGCTTGATTTTGCTGGCGTACTGCGGCATCACCTGGCGGATGAAGGTCAGGGCTTCTTCCTGGGCTTCGACGCTGTCGATCAGCACCTCGCCGATGTCCTGGCGAAGGTAGTCGCGAATGGCGCGAATGATGACGTTGCTTTCCTGGTAGATCAGGAATGGGGCAGAGCGGTCAAGGGAGGCTTCCTTGATGGCGGTCCACAGCTGCAGCAGGTAATCCAGGTCCCACTGCATTTCTTCGCTGCTGCGGCCAAGGCCGGCAGTACGAACGATCAGCCCCATGTCGGCGGGGGCGACCAGGCCGTTGAGGGCTTCACGCAGTTCGTTGCGTTCTTCACCTTCGATGCGGCGCGAGATGCCGCCGGCACGGGGGTTGTTGGGCATCAACACCAGGTAGCGGCCGGCCAGGCTGATAAAGGTGGTAAGGGCGGCGCCTTTGTTGCCGCGCTCTTCCTTCTCGACCTGGACAATGACTTCCTGGCCTTCGCTCAGCACTTCCTTGATGTTTACACGGCCTTCAGGGGCCTTCTTGAAGTACTCGCGGGAAATTTCCTTGAGGGGCAGGAAGCCGTGGCGCTCGGAGCCGAAGTCCACGAAGGCCGCTTCGAGGCTAGGCTCGATACGGGTAATGCGGCCTTTGTAGATATTGGCTTTTTTCTGCTCACGCGCACCGGATTCGATATCCAGGTCGTAGAGGCGCTGGCCATCTACCAGTGCTACGCGCAACTCTTCGGGTTGAGTTGCGTTGATCAGCATTCTTTTCATGTAGTACCGTCGGTTTCCGGGCTGCCGGAAACGGCGTTCGGCACACACGACTTCTCACGGTCGGTGTTCAGGTGCGAGGGAGGCTTTTACAGCTTCCTTGCCAGCGGCGAGGCTTCGTTGAGCCTGCGTCGCGGCGACGCGTCCTGCCTTTGTGTGGTGTCAAAAGCACTCAGTCAGGAGGAGGAATCAGGTACCTAGCCGTGGACGCTTCGAAAGCGTCTGTGCGCGCCGGCCGTGCCGCGTGCTGGCCCAGGGCAACGGTCGCACCGGGGTTTCCACTGGCGGGGCTTGGCGCCACACGGCACGTTACCTGTGCATCTCCACCCTACACGTATCCCTGATAATTCGGGTGCTGCCGCGCGCTGAATCCGCAACGGGTTGGCATTTATCACGGCGCCTTTTGGCCGCCGCACGCTAAAAAAACTAAGGCTTGTATTTCCGAAGCCTTCATCACTTCACCTGATGGAACCACTGCGCTTTTATGTAAGCCGCAATACTCGAATACACAAGGCCCGATAAGGCCGCCTTGTTGAACCCGATACATTCCTGCCAGGCTGCGCCTTGTACGAACCAGTGGTTCGCCGCGCGGTGAAAGCCCCGTCGGACGGCCTCGCGTCCTCTTTTGAAAATGGGTAAGCGGCGGTCGTTTACCGTCTGTCACTCCCCATCCGCTTATGGCGGCGCTCGGGACTATAGCAGCAAACATTAAGTGCTTCAAATGGCTCAAAAATTGATATTATCTGGCCCATGACCACGACCTCTTCTCCAACTTCAGGCGTTCAGTTGCTTGAAGTTGCGCCGGAACTTGCCGGCCAGCGCATCGACAATTTTCTTATCACTGCACTCAAGGGTGTGCCACGTACCCTTGTGTACCGCATTCTGCGCAAGGGCGAAGTGCGGGTAAACAAGGGCCGTATCAAGCCCGAGTACAAGCTTCAGGCAGGTGACATTGTGCGGGTGCCGCCACTGCGCCTGCCAGAGCGTGATGCCCCGGTGCCGGTCGCCCAAGGCCTGCTGCAGCGCCTGGAGGCCGCAATCGTTCACGAAGACAAAGGCCTGATCATTCTCAACAAGCCTGCCGGTATCGCCGTACACGGCGGCAGCGGCCTGAGCTTTGGCGTGATCGAAGCCTTTCGCCAGCTGCGTCCGGACGCCAAGGAACTGGAACTGGTACACCGCCTGGACCGGGACACCTCTGGCCTGCTGATGATTGCCAAGAAGCGGAGCATGTTGCGCCACCTCCACGAAGCCTTGCGAGGTGATGGGGTAGACAAACGCTACATGGCGCTGGTGCGTGGCCATTGGGCCACTGCGAAGAAGCAGGTCAATGCCCCCCTGCTCAAAAGCAACCTGCGCTCTGGCGAGCGGATGGTGGAAGTAAACCCTGAAGGCAAGGAGGCCTTGACGGTATTCAAGGTGCTACGCCGGTTTGGCGACTTCGCCACAATGGTAGAAGCACGGCCCATCACCGGCCGTACACACCAGATTCGCGTGCATGCGCTGCATGCCGGCCACAGCATTGCCGGGGATCCTAAATACGGCGATGAAGATTTCAGCCGTGAAGTGCGCGAACTTGGGGGCAAGCGGCTGTTCCTCCATGCGTATGCCCTGTCCGTGAAATTGCCGGACGGTAGCCGTCTTGACGTCCAGGCTCCTGTCGATGAAATGTGGGCCGCTACGGTGGAGAAGCTGGTCAATGCCTGATTATGACCTGCTGGTGTTCGACTGGGACGGCACCTTGGCCGACTCCATTGGCCGTATCGTCGATGCCATGCAGCACGCGGCGGTCTGCTGCGATCTGGCCCCCCGCGACGCTACCCAAGTCAAGGGCATTATCGGGCTAGGCTTACCGGAAGCGATCCGTTCACTGTATCCACGGCTGGACGAAGCGGCGGTAATGACGTTCCGTGACCAATATGCCCAGCGTTACATTGCATTGGAGGCTACGCCTTCCCCCTTGTTCGACGGGGTGCTCGAAGGGCTTGACCGGTTCCGTCGCGACGGTTTTCAGCTGGCCGTCGCCACAGGCAAGGCCCGCCGCGGCCTTGATCGCGTTCTTAAGGCTCATGGCCTGGATACGTTCTTCGACATTACCCGAGCCGCCGACGAAACCCGCAGCAAGCCACACCCATTGATGTTGGAAGAGATCCTTCAGCACTGTGGTGTGAGGGCCGAGCGCGCCCTGATGATCGGTGACTCGGCGTTTGACCTGCAGATGGCTCGCAATGCCGGCATGCCTTGTGTAGCAGTGGGCTACGGTGCCATCGAGCTCAATGCCTTGCTGGCCTACGAGCCCGTACTGGCCATCGATCGTTTTCCTCAATTGACCGCCTGGCTCAAGCCAGGTGAACCCTTATCAGCCAGAAGTGAGTAGCGGATGTCAGATCAATGGAAAGCGCCCTCGGCCGAAGGTGAGCAGGGCTCTGGCTCTGGTGATGAGCGCAGCTGGAAGCTGTTGGAAAAAACGTTGCTCGCCAGCGTTCAGGAGCAGCGCCGTGCTCGGCGCTGGGGCATCTTTTTCAAAAGCCTGACCTTCCTTTATCTATTGGGCATGCTGTTTCTGTTCTCGCCGTTCGGCAAGCTCGAAAAAGCGGCAGGCAAAGGCAGTGCCTACACCGCCTTGATCGACGTTAAAGGGGTGATCGCGGACAAGGAAAGTGCCAGCGCCGACAACATCGTAACCAGCCTGCGGGCCGCCTTCGATGACGCGAAGGTAAAAGGCGTTGTGCTGCGCATCAACAGCCCTGGCGGCAGCCCTGTCCAGAGCGGTTACGTGTATGACGAAATCAAACGCCTTCGCGGGCTGCACCCGGACGTTAAAGTGTATGCGGTAATTGCCGACCTGGGCGCCTCAGGTGCCTATTACATTGCCAGTGCCGCAGACGAGATCTATGCCGACAAGGCCAGCCTTGTGGGTTCCATCGGGGTAACGGCTGCCGGTTACGGTTTTGTAGGGGCCATGGAAAAGCTGGGCGTGGAACGTCGGCCCTATAGTTCGGGTGAACACAAGGCCTTCCTTGACCCGTTCCAGCCTGCCAAGGAATCTGAAACACGCTTCTGGCAAGGCGTGCTGGACACCACCCACCAGCAGTTCATTGCACAGGTGAAAGCCGGCCGTGGCGATCGCCTGAAGGACAAGGACCATCCCGAGCTGTTCTCGGGGCTGATCTGGTCGGGTGAGCAAGCTCTCCAGCTGGGGCTGATTGACGGCCTAGGTAGCAGCAGCCATGTAGCCCGAGACATCATTCACGCCAAGGACCTGGTGGACTTCACGGTAGAAGATTCCCCGCTGGACCGTTTCTCCAAGAAGCTGGGTGCCAGCGTGGCCAGCGAGTTGGCGGTGTTTATGGGGTTCAATGGTCCAGCGCTACGCTAAACCACCTTACGGAACATTCACGCCAGCCTGTGCCAGCATCGCCACCAGGCGAATCAGTGGCAAGCCCACCAGGCTGGTGGCGTCGGGGCCTTCCGTGCGTTCGAACAGGCTCACGCCCAGCCCTTCGGCCTTGAAGCTGCCCGCGCAGTCATAGGGTTGTTCAGCCTGCAAGTAGCGGGCGAGGGCGCTTTCCGGCAGCGTACGCAGGGTCACTGAAAAAGGCACCATGTCCACTTGGCACAGGCCTGTCTGGGTATCAAGCAAGGCCAGGCCTGTCAAAAAGGTCACCTGCTGGCCATTGGTCGCCTTCAACTGGTCCAGTGCCTGCTCGAAGCCCCCCGGCTTGCCCAGTATGCGCTCGCCCAGCACAGCCACCTGGTCGGAGCCGATGATCAGATGAGCAGGGTAGTGGCCGGCCAGTGCGCGCGCCTTTCCTTCTGCCAGTCGGCGCACCAGTGCCAGGGGCGCTTCGCCTGGCAGGCGTGTTTCATCAAGCTCGGGCGAGCGGCTCTCGAAGGGCAGGTTCAGGCGGCGCAGCAGCGCCTGGCGATAGGTGGAGCTTGAAGCAAGAATCAAGGGCTGCATGGTTAGCCTCTGCAAGGTTGAAGCCCGTGATTCTACGCGCGTACCCTTGCACTGCCGATGGCCGAATTTCCTTTGACACAACCAGGGGGCATCCCTAGAATGTCGCGCCTATGTTGAATGACCCGATTCCACCTCACGTTGACCCGCGCAAATTGGCCGATCGTGGCGTTACCCTCCAAGGTAGCCTGCCTCTAGCCGATCTGGAGAGACTTTGCGACCTGCTTTCCGACAATGTCGGTACGGTCCAGGCTAAACTCATCTTCGAACGAGCCGAAGATCACACTGCGCTCATGCGCAGTGATCTGAGCGTCGACGTCAAGATGGTTTGCCAGCGCTGTCTTGAGCTGGTCACCCTTCCTATTCACAGCGAATGTACGTACGCCGTGGTCAGGGAGGGTGCGAATACCCAATCGTTACCGAAAGGTTATGACGTGCTGGAACTGGGCGAAGATCCCTTGGATCTGCGGGCCGTGATCGAAGAAGAGCTGTTGCTCGCCCTTCCGATCATCCCTGCTCATCATCCGGAAGAATGCCAGCAGCCGGCGGGTCTCGAAGAGCCCGAGCCGACCGAGGACGAGGTAACGCGGTCCAACCCGTTCAGTGTTTTGGCGCAGTTAAAGCGTGACCCAAACGTTTAGGAGTTAATCAATTATGGCTGTTCAGCAGAACAAAAAATCCCGCTCTGCCCGTGACATGCGCCGTTCGCACGACGCGCTCGAGCCGAATGCACTGTCCGTCGAAAAAACCACCGGTGAAGTTCACCTGCGTCACCACGTATCGCCAGAAGGCGTATACCGTGGCCGTAAAGTGATCGACAAGGGCGCTGACGAGTAATCCTTGTCCGCTCGAACCATCGCGATCGACGCAATGGGCGGGGACTTCGGTCCCCGCAGCATTGTCCAGGCCTGTGCTGCCTGCCTCGTTTCAAACCCCTCGCTGTCCCTGGCCCTTGTTGGCCAACCCGCCCTGCTTGAAGACATTCTGCGCGCCTATCCAGGCGTCGATCGATCTCGCCTGCGAATTCTGCCTGCTACTGAAGTGATTGGCATGAATGACAAGCCGTCCCATGCCCTGCGTAGCAAGCCGGATGCTTCCATGCGGGTGGCGTTGCAGGCCCTGCGCGATAATCAGGTGCAGGCTGTGGTCAGTGCAGGTAACACCGGCGCACTGATGGCGCTGTCCCGGCATGTGCTTAAAACCCTCCCAGGCGTAGACCGCCCGGCAATGGTCGCCGCCCTGCCTACGCGTAAGGGATATTGCCAATTGCTGGACCTGGGCGCGAACGTGGATTGCGATGCCGAGCATCTGTATCAGTTCGCGCTCATGGGCACTGTTGCTGCCCAGGTTCAGGGCATTGCAACACCGCGAGTAGCGCTACTCAACGTTGGTACCGAAGACATCAAAGGGAACCAGCAGGTAAGGGGCGCCGCCCTGTTGCTGCAAGGCGCCGGTATCCACTATGTCGGGTTCGTGGAAGGTGATGGTGTCTACCGGGGTGAAGCTGATGTGGTGGTCTGCGATGGTTTTGCAGGCAATGTGCTGCTCAAGGCCAGCGAAGGGCTCGCCAGCATGATTGGCGAGCGCATAGAAGCGCAGTTCACCAAAGGGGTGATGGCGCGAATTGCAGGGGCAGTTGCATTACCGGTGCTAAGGCGGTTGCGCGAAGACCTCATGCCGGCACGCCATAACGGCGCCAGTTTCCTTGGCCTGCAGGGCATTGTGATAAAAAGCCATGGTGCTGCCGGGGTGCAGGGGCTGCAGGCTGCCATAGAGCGGGCACGCGACCAGATAGACGAAAATCTGCCCTGTCGGCTCGGGGAAGGCTTGGCCGCCCTGTTGTCGCAGCGCTCGTCACACGGCGGTAGAATGTGACCGGCCGGTTCCGGTTATCATCCAACACTGGATTTTTGTGTTCGGTCCCTGACCGTCAACACGTTTACTCACAGCATTGATAAGGGCGCGTTCCATGTCTGCATCCCTCGCATTCGTCTTTCCAGGGCAAGGCTCCCAAGCCGTCGGTATGCTCGCCGCCCAGGCCGGCCACCACCCATTGGTAGGCGAAACCTTCAAGGAAGCGTCCGCCGCCTTGGGCTACGACCTCTGGGCGCTGACCCAGCAGGGGCCGGCTGAGCAGTTGAACCAGACCGACAAAACCCAGCCGGCGATTCTTACCGCGTCTATCGCCCTGTGGCGTGTGTGGAAGGCTGAAGGCGGGGCTGTACCAGCCTACGTGGCCGGGCATAGCTTGGGTGAGTACAGTGCGCTGGTTGCGGCGGGCAGTGTAGACCTGGGAGAGGCTGTACGCCTGGTCGCGCGGCGTGGCCGGTTGATGCAGGATGCTGTGCCGGCAGGGCAGGGCGGCATGGCTGCCATACTAGGCCTTTCGGACGAAGACGTGATTGCAGCCTGCGCAGAAGCTGCAGCCGGCGAAGTGGTGAGTGCGGTGAACTTTAACTCGCCAGGCCAGGTGGTCATTGCCGGTGGTGCGGCGTCTGTTGCCCGCGCCATCGACGCTTGCAAGGCGCGCGGGGCCAAGCGTGCCTTGCCGCTGCCCGTAAGTGTGCCCTCTCACTGCGCCCTGATGAAGCCCGCTGCCGAGCGATTTGCCGAAGATATCGCAGGCATTGCCTGGAAAACCCCAGCCATTTCGATCGTTCAAAACGTGACGGCCACGGTGCCCGCAAGCCTTGAAGACCTTAAGCAGAACTTGCTGGCCCAGCTCTACATGCCGGTTCGCTGGGTTGAATCGGTCGCGCTGCTGGCCCAACACGGCGCCACTCAGCTAGTGGAGTGCGGCCCTGGCAAGGTGCTGTCGGGGCTGAACAAGCGCTGCGCCGATGGCCTGACAACCTACAATCTGGATACCCCCGATGCTTTGGCCGCCACGCGTGCGGCCTTGGCCTGAAACAGGAGAATGCTGGCATGAGCCTGCAAGGTAAAGTGGCACTGGTAACCGGTGCGAGTCGTGGCATTGGCCAGGCAATTGCCCTGGAGCTTGGTCGCCAGGGCGCTATCGTCATTGGGACAGCCACCAGCGCCTCAGGCGCAGAACGCATCACGGCTACCCTCAAGGAGCACGGTATCGAAGGCCTCGGCCTCGAGTTGAACGTGTGCGATGACACGTCCGTGGCAACCGCCCTGGCAACGATCTCGGAGCGTTTCGGCGCACCAGCCATCCTGGTCAACAATGCCGGTATCACACGCGACAACCTGATGCTTCGCATGAAAGACGACGAATGGTTCGACGTAGTGGATACCAACCTGAACAGTCTGTTCCGCCTGTCCAAGGCCGTGCTGCGTGGCATGACCAAGGCTCGCTGGGGCCGTATCATCAGTATTGGTTCGGTTGTGGGTGCCATGGGCAACGCCGGCCAAGTAAACTATGCAGCCGCCAAGGCAGGCCTTGAAGGCTTCAGCCGCGCATTGGCACGCGAAGTGGGTTCTCGGGGCATTACTGTGAACTCGGTAACGCCCGGCTTCATCGATACCGACATGACCCGCGAGTTGCCTGAAGCGCAGCGTGAAGGCTTGTTGACACAGATTCCGCTGGGCCGTCTGGGGCAGGCGGAGGAAATCGCCAAGGTTGTAGGCTTCCTTGCATCCGATGGTGCTGCTTACGTGACAGGGGCCACGGTTCCGGTCAATGGCGGCATGTACATGTGACGCAGCTCAACCGGGTGCTGTAGAAAAAATGTCATACGTAACACCCGAAAATCCGTTATAAAGCTGCATCTCGATTATAGAGGTCGCTAGCCGGCGTTTGGCGAGGTTCGCATTCAGCTTGAAATGCGAGGGCCTTCCTATAAACTTACACACCGGCCAGTCGCCTGACTATCCACTAGGAGTGAAAACTAGGTATGAGCACCATCGAAGAACGCGTCAAGAAAATCGTTGCCGAGCAACTGGGCGTGAAGGAAGAAGAAGTTACCAACTCAGCCAGCTTCGTTGAAGACCTCGGTGCCGACTCGCTTGACACCGTCGAGCTGGTAATGGCGCTGGAAGAAGAATTCGAAACCGAGATTCCAGACGAAGAAGCCGAGAAGATCACCACCGTTCAGGCAGCCATCGACTACGTCAACGCCCACCAGGGCTGATTACCGTAATCGACGCTTTCTGTCAGGAGAAAACCGCACTGCCTTTGTAGGCGTGCGGTTTTTTCTTTAGAGGGGCAGGAAGTTGAAACAAAGTATTAAGGAGAACCCTGTGTCGCGTAGACGCGTCGTGGTCACTGGAATGGGCATGCTATCGCCATTGGGCGTCGACGTGCCAAGCACCTGGCAAGGCATTCTGGCCGGCCAAAGCGGCATCGGTCCGATCGAACATACGGACCTGTCAGCGTTTTCCACCCGTTTCGGTGGTTCGGTCAAGCAGTTCGATGTGGCGCAGTACCTGTCGCCCAAAGAGGCGCGCAAGCTCGATCTGTTCATCCAGTATGGCCTGGCCGCCGGCTTTCAGGCCGTGCGTGATGCCGGGCTGGATATCACCGATGGCAACCGCGAGCGCATTGGTGTGGCCATGGGTTCGGGGATCGGTGGCCTGACCAACATCGAGGACACCAGCCGTACCTTGCATGACCAGGGCCCCCGGCGCATTTCGCCGTTCTTTGTGCCTGGCTCTATCATCAACATGATTTCCGGGTTCCTGTCGATCCACCTGGGTGTACAGGGGCCTAACTACGCTATTTCCACAGCCTGCACAACGGGCACCCACTGCATTGGTATGGCAGCGCGCAACATCGCCTATGGCGAAGCGGACGTAATGATTGCCGGTGGTGCGGAGATGGCTGCCTGTGGCCTGGGTATGGGCGGCTTTGGTGCTGCACGTGCCTTGTCGACCCGCAACGATGAGCCGACACGGGCCAGCCGCCCTTGGGACAAAGGCCGTGATGGCTTCGTGCTTTCTGATGGCGCAGGTGCACTGGTGCTCGAAGAGCTGGAGCACGCCCGTGCCCGTGGTGCCCGGATCTATGCCGAATTGATCGGCTTTGGCACCAGCGGCGATGCCTTCCACATGACCTCCCCGCCAGAAGACGGTGCAGGCGCGGCCCGCTGCATGGCCAACGCCTTGAAGGATGCTGGCCTGGCACCAGAAGCCGTCCAGTACATCAATGCCCACGGTACGTCCACTTCAGCCGGTGACCTGGCTGAAGTCCGGGCTATCAAGGCGGTGTTTGGGGACCATGCGCACCATCTGGCGGTCAGCTCCACCAAATCCATGGTAGGGCACCTGCTGGGCGCGGCAGGTGCGGTAGAGGCCATTTTCAGCGTGCTGGCCATACGCGACCAGATCGCCCCGCCTACCATCAACCTGGATGAGCCGGACGACGACTGCGACCTGGATTTCGTGCCCCATGAAGCTCGCAGCATGCCTATCGACGTGGTGCTGTCGAACTCGTTTGGCTTTGGCGGGACCAACGGTTCGCTGGTGTTCCGCCGGTTCAGCGAATAATGGAGGCCTGGGTCGACGGCGCACCCGCGTCTACTATCGGCCTGGGCAACCGTGGGCTTGCCTACGGCGATGGGGTATTCGAAACCATTCGCGTGACAGGCGGGCAACTACGCCTGCGCAATCGCCACCTCCAGCGCCTGGTGCTTGGGTGCCAGCGGCTGGGTATACCGCTGGATTCGGTGGCAGCCCGGTACGAAATCGAGGCCTATGCCAAAGCCATGGGCGAGGGTGTGCTCAAACTCACGGTCACCCGGGGCGATAGCGCCCGTGGTTATGCAGGTGACCCTTCAGCACCGCCGCGGCGCTTCATACAGGGCTCGCCGCTACCAGCGTATCCCGAAGCGCACCAGGCCGAAGGCGTTGCGTTGTTTACGTGCAGCGTGCGCCTTGCAGAGCAACCACTGCTGGCGGGCCTCAAGCACCTGAACCGCCTTGAGCAGGTCATGGCCCGGGCCGAATGGCAGGGCAGTGAATATGCCGAGGGCCTGATGCTGGATACGGCGGGCTGGGTAATCGAAGGCGTGTTCAGCAACCTGTTCATGGTCTGTGACGGCCAAGTGCTTACCCCTGACCTGCGCCGCTGCGGTGTAGCAGGTACGCTGCGTGCCGAACTGCTGGCACGCCTGGCGGCCGAAGGCAAACCGGCGGAGGTGGTGGACATCGACCTGCGTACCCTTGGCCGCGCCAGCGAGGTCTTCACCTGTAACAGTGTCTACGGTATCTGGCCGGTTCGTCGCTATGCCGACCTGGCTTGGCCCGTAGGCCCCTCCACCCGTAGACTTCAGCAAATGGCTCGCGAACTTCTGGATACCTGACAGTGCTGCGCAAATTTCTGTTGCTGCTTGAAACCCTTGTTCTGCTCGGCGTTATCCTGATGGGCATCGCTGCGTGGCGGGTACAGAGCGTACTTGATCAACCCCTTTCGTTGCCTGCCGAGCAGCTCGTTGATGTGCCGGCCGGTGCCTCACCAGGTGGCATGCTGAACCGTCTGGAAGAACAGGGCGCTCTGCAGGGTGCGTTCTGGGCTCGCGTGTACTGGCGCTTCAACCTGGCCGGGCAGGCCCTGCATACCGGTGAGTACCGCGTAGGGCCTGCTACCACGGTACGCGATATGCTGGACCTATGGCAGCGCGGTGAGGTAGTGCAGTACAGCCTTACCCTGGTGGAAGGCTGGAATTTCCGTCAGGTACGTGCATTGCTGGCCCGCCAGGAAAAGCTCAAGCAGACGCTGGCCGGCCTCTCGGATGAGGCGGTGATGGCCAAGCTCGGCCACCCCGGCGTGTTTCCGGAAGGTCGCTTCTTCCCGGACACCTATAAATACGTTAAGGGCATGACGGACGAGCAACTGCTGGAGCAGGCTTTCACGCGCCTGGATGCTGTGCTGGCTGAAGCGTGGAAGACGCGCGCCACCGGCTTGCCCTATAGCGACCCTTACCAGGCCTTGATCATGGCTTCACTGATCGAGAAGGAAACTGGAGTGCCCGAGGAGCGTAGCGAAATCGCCGGGGTGTTCGTACGCCGCCTGGCCGCTGGTATGCTGTTGCAAACCGACCCGACGGTGATCTACGGCATGGGTGAGCGTTATACCGGCCGAATTACCCGCGCCGACCTGCGTGAGCCCAGCCCTTACAACACTTACCTGAACCCTGGCCTACCGCCCACGCCTATTGCCCTGGTAGGGCGCGAGGCCATTCGTGCGGCCCTCAACCCGGCCGATGGCAATAGCCTGTATTTCGTCGCCAAAGGTGACGGTAGCCATGTGTTCTCCAACGATATCGACGCGCACAACCAAGCCGTGCGCCAGTACCAGCTCAAGCGTCGTGCGGATTACCGCTCCAGCCCGGCAGCCACCCAAGGCCTGGAGGGCGCTTCGGGTGCAGACCAAGCGCCTGCCGTGCCTGTCGAGGAAACGAAACAACCATGAGGAAACCTGTGTGAGCGGTCTGTTCATTACCCTTGAAGGGCCTGAGGGTGCCGGCAAAAGCACCAACCGCGACTACCTTGCGGCTCGCCTGCGGGACGCTGGAATGGACGTACAATTGACGCGCGAGCCGGGGGGCACGCCGTTGGCCGAGCGTATTCGTGAACTGCTACTAGCCCCCAGCGACGAGTCCATGGCCGTGGACACCGAACTGCTGCTGATGTTTGCCGCGCGGGCACAGCACATTGACCAGGTGATCCGCCCAGCACTGGCGCGCGGCGCGGTGGTGGTGTGTGATCGGTTCACCGATGCTACCTATGCCTACCAAGGCGGCGGCCGTGGCATCTCCGTGAGCCGTATCGCCGAGCTGGAAGCTTTCGTGCAGGGCAGCCTGCGCCCGGACCTGACCCTGGTCTTCGACTTGCCGGTGGACGTAGGGCTTGCCCGCGCAGCAGCCCGAGGCCGGCTGGACCGCTTCGAGCAAGAAGCGCGCGGCTTCTTCGACGCTGTTCGCCAGGCCTACCTGGCACGTGCTGCAACGGACCCGCAGCGTTACGAAATCATCGACGCCAGCCTGCCGCTGGCCGAGGTACAGGCTCACCTGCAGGCGGGGTTGCCGCGCTGGCTGGAACGCGCCCGTGGCTGAGCTTTACCCTTGGCAGGCTACAGCCTGGCAGCAATTGAGCCGCCGGACCGAGCATGCTCACGCCTACCTGCTGCAAGGCCCGCAAGGTATCGGCAAGCGAGCCTTGGCAGACCGCCTCATGGCGCTGCTGCTGTGCAAAGTGCCAGGGCATGAACCCTGCGGGGCGTGCAAGAGCTGCCATTTGCTGGTGGCGGGTAGCCACCCGGACCACTTCCTGCTGCAACCTGAAGAAGCCGATAAAGCCATCCTGGTCGATCAGGTGCGCAGCCTGGTGAGCTTTGTAAGCCAGACCGCGCAGTTGGGTGGGCGCAAGGTGATCCTTATCGAGCCGGCCGAAGCCATGAACCTCAATGCTGCCAATGCCCTGCTCAAGAGCCTTGAAGAGCCATCCGGTAACACCGTCATGCTGTTGGTGAGCCATCAGCCCAGCCGCCTGCTGGCCACCATTCGCAGCCGTTGCGTACAGCAACCCTGCCCATTGCCTACCTCAGCACAGGCCGGCGAGTGGTTGGCTCACACGTTACCGGACGTAGACACTGCGGCACGCGAAGCCCTGCTGGCGCTGGCCAATGATTCACCCCTGGCGGCACGTCGGCTGCATGAACAGGGCGCGCTGGAGCAGCGGGCGCTAGTGGTAGAGGGCGTCAAGCGGCTGCTTAAACAGCAGCAAAGCCCTACGGAGCTGGCCGAAGGGTGGAAGCAGGTGCCTCTGCTCTGGCTGTTCGACTGGTTCACCGACTGGTCGCAGCGTGTGCTTCGCTACCAGTTGACGCTGGATGAAAGCGGTTTAGGCTTGAGCGATATGCGCAAGGTGCTGCAATATCTTGCCCAGAAGTCGACCATGGCCAAGGTGATCGCCCTTCAGGACTGGACACTGCAGCATCGTCAGAAAGTGCTAGCCAAAGCGAACCTCAACCGTGTGTTGCTACTCGAAAGCTTGCTTGGGTTGTGGATGACATTGCCAGGCCCGTCTTGAGCACGTTTCAATCCCGCTACAAGGAAGATCAATGAACCAGCCGATCGCGTCCGCTCCACGCAGCGGTATCCTGTCGCTGACCATCAAGGACAAGGCAGTGCTGTACGCTGCTTACATGCCTTTCATCAAGAATGGTGGTTTGTTCATCCCTACCGCCAAAAGCTACCGGTTGGGCGACGAGCTGTTCATGCTGCTTAACCTTATGGACGAGCCGGAAAAGATACCTGTCGCGGGCAAAGTGGCGTGGATCACCCCGCGTGGCGCCCAAGGCAACCGTGCTGCCGGCGTAGGCGTGCAGTTCAACGATGGCGACGATACCGCCCGCAACAAGATCGAGACTTACCTTGCCGGTGCGCTGAAATCGGACCGGCCGACCCACACCATGTAGAGCCTGATGACTTCTTCAACCCCCTTGCTGGTCGATTCACACTGCCACCTTGACCGCCTTGACCTGTCCGCTCACGGCGGGTCACTGGACGCTGCACTCGAAGCCGCACGTGCCCGCGGTGTCGGCCACTTTTTGTGTATCGGCGTCAGTGCCGACAACGCTCAGGCCGTGCGGGACCTAGCGGCCCGTTACCCGTATGTGGATTGTTCTGTCGGTATCCATCCCTTGGATGTTGCCCCCCAAGGCGTACCTAGCCTGGAGTGGCTACTGAGTGAGCTGGACCATCCTCAGGTAGTGGCCATTGGGGAAACCGGGTTGGACTACCATTACGAACCGGAAACTGCCGAAGTACAGAAGGCGTCCTTTGCGCTTCATCTCCGGGCCGCCGCAACAACGGGTAAACCCGTGATTGTCCATACCCGGGCTGCCCAGGCCGATACCCTGGACTTGCTACAGGCTGCTGCTCTGCCACAAGGTGGCGTGCTTCATTGCTTCACGGAAGACTGGGCCATGGCCAAAGCCGCGCTGGACCTTGGCTTCTACATTTCCTTGTCTGGCATCGTTACCTTCCGCAATGCCGAAGCCTTGCGGGAAGTGGCTCGCAAGGTACCTGCAGACCGCCTGCTGGTGGAAACAGACGCCCCTTACCTGGCACCCATTCCTTACAGGGGCAAGCCCAACCTGCCCCAGTATGTTTACGAAGTGGCTGCTTTTCTGGCCGACCTGCGCGGTGAGGCGTATGACGCCTTCGCTGCCCAGACCACTGCCAATTTCCGACGCTTATTCCCCTTGGCCAGGGTGGCCTGATTGTAAAAAAACCCAGGCCTTTAGAAGCGCCTGGGTCAAGACCATTAGGAGTAAAACAAAGGTGCGCGGTCCGTCGACACCTTTATCGCGCTGCCCTGTGGGGGGAATAGGGCAGGGCGACCTGTTTAGTATTGGTCAGGCCACCGATTCGTCCAGCGCATTACCTTCGTTCCTTAAACGGTTTTGGAATCAGCAGGCATGTGCTCACAACTACTGGTTTGCAATGCTTCGACTTAGCGTAGCCACCTTAGCCACTGCATCGGCGATCACTTGCTCGCTGGTGTAAAAGTGCGGCGAAAAGCGAATACCCTTGCCACGCG
>Ga0268349_1000040_pt1 | contig 25790 bp, 27 predicted proteins | sample G5R2_MAIN_18SEP2_FD_190164 | JGI IMG/M metagenome (GOLD analysis project Ga0268349, IMG submission 190164) | Phyllosphere microbial comminities from switchgrass, GLBRC, Michigan, United States - G5R2_MAIN_18SEP2017_LD1 | ecosystem: Host-associated > Plants > Phyllosphere > Phylloplane/Leaf...
GCCCGCCTTGGCTGCCAGGCTCACACCCTTGAGCACCTCATGGCTGCCATAGCGCTTGTGCAGGTCCTGTACTTCGAGTTTGTTCATGGTCGTTTCTCTGGAATAAGGCCGGGCGACAGCAGGGCCGCCCGGGATCGCGATCAGCCTTTGCGTGGCGACAGGTAAGCCAGCCAGCGGCGCTCGGCCAGCTTGAACAGGCGTACGAACACCAGGGTGATGCACAGGTAGATGACCCCCACCGTGATATAGGCTTCAAAGGGCAGGTAGTACTGGGCATTGACGGTGCGGGCCGCGCCGGTGAGGTCCATCAGGGTAACGATGGACGCCAGGCTGGTGGTTTGCAGCATCATGATCACTTCGTTGCTGTACTGGGGCAGCGCGCGCCGAAGGGCCGACGGCAACAGGATGCGCCGGTACATCAGCGACCTGGACATGCCCATGGCCCGCGCCGCTTCGATTTCGCCGTGGGGCGTTGACCTCAGGCTGCCGGCAATGATTTCAGCGGTGTAGGCGCTGGTGTTGATCGCAAAGGCCAGGCAGGCACAGAAGGTGGCATTGGACAGCATCGGCCACAAGACGCTTTCGCGCACGGCCGCGAACTGTGCCAGCCCGTAGTAGATCAGAAACAGCTGCACCAGCATGGGGGTACCGCGGATCACGTAAGTGTAGAGCCATGCCAGCCCGCTGACCCAACGCCGGCTGGACACACGCATCAGCGCCAGTGGTAACGCCACCAGCAAGCCCAGCAGCAACGAAATGCCCAGCAGCTTGAGGGTTTCCAGCAGGCCGCTGAGGTACAAGGGAAGGTTGGCCTGGATCACCGTGTAGTCGAAGATCATAGTTCTGCCGCCCTCACGCCTACGGAATAGCAACGCTCCAGCCACTTGAGCAGCAGCAGCGACACGCTGGTGATGACCAGGTAGAGCACAGCCACAGCCAAGTAAAAGGTAAAGGGCTGACGGGTGGCATCTGCCGCCTGCTTGGCCTTGAACATCATGTCCTGCAGGCCCACCACTGAAATAAGGGCGGTGGCCTTGGTCAGCACCAGCCAGTTATTGGTAAACCCTGGAATGGCCAGGCGAATCATCTGGGGCACCAGCACCCGGAAGAAGATCTGAACGCTGCTCATGCCATACGCCAGCCCTGCTTCCATCTGCCCCTTGGGAATGCCCATGAAGGCGCCACGGAAGGTTTCGGACAAGTAAGCCCCGAATATAAAGCCCAGGGTAAACACACCGGTCAGCAAGGGGTTGAGGTCGATGTAATCGTCATAGCCCAGCAGGGGCGCTACCCGATTGATCACGTCCTGACCACCGTAGAAGATGAGCAGGATCAGGACCAGGTCCGGAATGCCTCGTATGACTGTGGAGTACAATTCGCCCAACCAGGCCAGCGGCCGGATGGGGGACAGGCGGAACGCAGCACCCAACAGGCCGAGCACGATGGCCAGGGCCATGGACGAGAGCGCCAGTTGCAGGGTGAGGCCAACCCCTTCGAGGATGACGTCGCCGTAGCCGTTCAACATGCTCGCAAGCCTTCACTGTGAGCGCAGAGGCTCGGGCGGATAGAAACGAAACGGGGCCGCGCGCGGCCCCTTTCCAAGGACACGGCGGTATTACTGGCCGTAGATATCGAAATCGAAGTACTTGTCCTGGATTTTCTTGTATTCGCCATTGGCGCGAATGGCCGCGATGGCCGCATTGAGCTTGTCCAGGTCGGCTTTGTCGCCCTTGCGCACGGCGATGCCCACGCCATCACCGAAATAGTTGACGTCGGTAAAGGCCGGGCCTGCAAAAGCAAAACCCTTGCCCGAATCGGTTTTCAGGAAGCCGTCCTGCAGCAGGGTGGCGTCGGCCAGGGTGCCGTCCAGGCGGCCTGCTGCCAGGTCCAGGTAGATCTCGTTCTGGGAGCCGTAGGGTTTGACTTCCACGCCCTTGGGCGCCAGCACTTCACGGGCGAAGCGTTCATGGATAGAGCCGCGCTGCACGCCGATGTTCTTGCCCTTGAGCGGGCTCAGGGAATCGTCCAGTGCAAAGCCTTCCTTCATCACCAGGCGGGCCGGGGTGTTGTAGTACTTATTGGTGAAGTCGACGGATTTTTTACGGTCTTCCGTGATGGACATGGACGACAGGATGGCGTCGATCTTGCGTACCTTCAGGGCCGGGATAAGGCCGTCGAATTCCTGCTCCACCCACACACACTTGACCTTCATTTCGGCACACAGGGCGTTGCCGATGTCGTAGTCGAAGCCCACGATGCTGCCGTCCGGTGCCTTGGACGCGAACGGCGGATACGCGGCCTCGATGCCTATCTTCATAGGCTTTTCGTCCGCGGCGGCCGTGAACGACAGCACAGACAGCGCCAAGGCACCCATCAGGGCAAGCTTCTTCATGGGACTACTCCATCAGGGGCGAAGCGCGACAGCGGGGCAGGCGCGTTGCCAAGGACCAATTATGCTTCCAAAAGGGAAACGAGAGGGGGGCATTCTAGCGGTGAGCGAAGGCGGGAAATTTCTGAAATGCGACAACATGTTACAGAGGAGCCAAGCATGCCCGCATGCCCTATTGACAGCAGGCACCTGAGATGCTTAGCGGCATTGTACAAAAACCAGAGGCTGTTGCAAGTTTCCTGCCTGGAATCGAAATACCTGCAGCAGAGCACTCGCTTCGTTTAGCCGTTCCCTTCGGCTTTCCCTAGCCATACAGAAATGTTTCCTACGGTTTCATTGGGGGCATTATCCAGTAACACCTGAACAGAGGCCACACAGCAAAAGCCCCGCCGTAGCGGGGCTGGATAAACGGCAGCGGCCAACCGTACCTAAGCGGCAGACATTTCCCGATGGGTATCGATCAAGTGCTGCACTACACCCGGGTCTGCTAGCGTGGAAATATCACCCAGCGCACCGTACTCGGCCGTGGCAATCTTGCGCAGAATGCGCCGCATGATCTTGCCTGAGCGTGTTTTCGGCAAACCTGGCGCCCACTGAATCACGTCTGGAGAGGCGATCGGGCCGATTTCCTTGCGCACCCAGTTTTTCAACTCCTGGCGCAGGGCCTCGCTGGGTTGTTCACCATGGTTGAGCGTCACATACACGTAGATCCCCTGCCCTTTGATGTCATGGGGCACCCCCACCACGGCGGCTTCGGCGACCTTGGGATGGGCCACCATGGCACTTTCGATTTCTGCAGTGCCCATGCGATGGCCACTGACGTTCAACACGTCATCCACGCGCCCGGTGATCCAGTAGTAGCCATCCTCGTCGCGCCGAGCACCGTCGCCGGTGAAGTACATACCACGGAACGTCTTGAAATAGGTGTCCACAAAGCGGTCGTGGTCGCCGTAGAGCGAACGTGCCTGGCCTGGCCAGGAATCCAGAATGACCAGGTTGCCTTCGGCAGCGCCTTCGATCAGGTTGCCCAGGTTGTCCACCAGCGCCGGTATCACGCCAAAGAAGGGCTTGGTCGCTGAGCCTGGTTTCAAGCCAATAGCGCCCGGAAGGGGGCTGATCAGCACACCACCGGTCTCGGTTTGCCACCAGGTGTCGACGATCGGGCAACGTTCCTTGCCCACGGTCTTGTAATACCAGTTCCAGGCTTCAGGGTTGATAGGCTCCCCTACGGAACCCAGCAGTCGCAGGCTGGAGCCGTCCGCCCCTTCAACGGCAGCGGTACCCTCGGCCATCATGGCGCGAATGGCGGTGGGTGCGGTGTAGAGAATGTTCACCTTGTGCTTGTCCACAATCTTGGACACGCGCGTGATGTCGGGATAGTTGGGCACGCCTTCGAACAGCAGTGTGGTGGCGCCATTGGCCAGTGGTCCGTAGACGATGTAGCTGTGGCCAGTGACCCAGCCTACGTCAGCGGTGCACCAGTAGATTTCGCCTGGGCGGTAATCGAATACCCGTTCGTGAGTGAGCGCTGCATACAGCAAATAACCCGCCGTGGTATGCAGCACGCCTTTGGGTTTGCCGGTAGAGCCGGAGGTATACAGGATAAACAGCGCCTCTTCGGCACCCATCTCCTTGGGTGCGCAGGTACTGGAGGCCACTTCAAGCAGGGCGTGGTACCAGATGTCCCGGTGGCGGTTCCACTCGATGTCGCCGCCTGTGCGCTTGCACACGATCACCTTCTGCACGCTGCTGGTTTCAGGGTTGGTGAGCGCCCTGTCCACATTGGCTTTCAAGGAGGTCTTCTTGCCGCCGCGCAAGCCTTCATCAGCGGTGATCACCACTTTGGACTTGCAGTCAATAATGCGGCCAGCCAAGGCTTCAGGCGAAAACCCGCCAAACACGACCGAATGGATGGCACCAATGCGGGCACAGGCCAGCATGGCGACCACGGCCTCTGGAATCATCGGCATGTACAGGGTGACCACATCTCCCCGGTGCACGTCCTGGCCACGCAAGGCGTTGGCAAACTTGCACACTTCTTCATGCAGTTCACGGTAAGTAATCGTCCGGCTTTCGGAAGGGTCGTCGCCCTCCCAGATGATCGCCGGTTGGTCGCCACGTGCTTCGAGGTGGCGGTCCAGGCAGTTATAAGCCACGTTGAGGGTGCCGTCTGCGAACCATTTGATGTCAACGCGGTGGTCATCAAAAGAGGTTTGCTTGACCTTTTCGAACGGCTTGATCCAGTCCAGACGCTGGGCTTGCTCGCGCCAGAAGCCGTCAGGGTTAACCACGGATTGCTGGTACATGGCCTTGTAGGTTGCCTCATCGGTGAGGGTGTTTGCCTTCACGTCAGGGCGAACGGGGTACAGGGAAGCCGCACTCATCTTTACGTTCCTCAGGGCAATCGTTGTTCTTGTTAGGGGGGGTTGTACGCCAAAGCGCTGCCCTACAGCCATTCGACAATGGTAGTAAAAGGTTCGGACAGCAGCGTTGCGGCTTTATTGTTACGTATTTGGATAATACTGTTTCTTCAAAGCCTGCCTGTTATCACCGCTTGGCGCGCGCCTAGAATGCACCCCGCCAGCAATGGCAAACCCGCTGAACAGCCCCCACGAAGGTCTGCTTTCACCCCTCCCTGACGAGACGCCCGCGATCCGGAAAACGGCCGCGCGGGCACGCTCGACCGTAAAAAAGGTAAGCCGAAATGACTCGCTTCACGTTCACCCTGTCCACCTGCATCGCGACCTTTGCCTTAGGCACAGTGTTGCCGGCCTTTGCCAAGGCGGACTCGGAAGAACCCGTGGTTGAACACTACACCTACGCCACCCCATTGGATGTCGCGCATGTGGTAAGCGTGGACCCAGTGCCCAACGTGTGCCAGGCAGTACCGGTGCGCATGACCTACGACGACAGCCAGGGCAAGCGGCATGTGATGGAGTATGAGGTGATGGGCAACGGGTGTACGGACTGAAACACAGCCTTGTACCGTAAGGCCCTATAACGGCTCATCCGCATGCCGAGGGGCATTCAGGGCCTGCTTGTACAGCCGCAGGCTGAGCAACAGGCCGGCCGCCGCCGCCAGGGCCGCCATGAGGAAGATCGACGCAAACCCGAAGCCGGACGCCACTGCACCTGCGACCGGGCCGGTAAGGCCCAGCGACAAGTCGATGAACAGCGAATAGGCACCTACCGCCGCACCACGGCTGGCTGCGGGCACCAGGTTCACGGCCTCTACGCCCAGTGCTGGGAACACCAGGGAGAACCCGAAGCCGCTCAGGGCTGCGCCCGCCATGGCCCACTCCATGCTGGGGGCCACCCAGAGCAGCAGCAGCCCTAGGGTTTCCACTCCGAGGCATGCGATGGCCACACGAAAGCCACCCAGGCGGTTGATCATGCCGCCAAACAGTAGGCGAGCAAAAATGAAGCAGCTGCCGAAGATGGACAGGCACAGCGCGGCATCCCCCCAGTGCTGAGTCGCGAAATACAGGGTGATAAAGGTCGCGATGGTGCCAAAACCGATACCGCCCAAGGCCAGGCCACAACCGTGGGGCAATACCCGCCCCAGCACATGGATAAAGGGCAGGCGTTCGCCGCTCACGATAGGGGCCGGGACTTTGCGCCAGGCCAGGGCGATGCCCAAGGCTGACAGCAGCATCACGGCAACCCCCATGCTCCACAACCCCAACTGCCCCACCAGCCATACCCCGCCGGGCGCACCGATGGCCAGCGCCCCGTAGCTGGCAATGCCATTCCAGGAAATGACCTTGGCAGTATGGGCCGAGCCCACGCGCCCAATGCCCCAGCCAATGGAACCGGAGCCCACCAGGCTTTCGGCCGAGCCCAGCACGACCCGGCCGATGAACAGGCATGCCAGGCTCAACCCCGGCATGGCCTGGAACCAGGCCGCCAGCAGCATGAATACACCACTGAGCCCACAGCCACCCAAGCCGATGATCACGGCTTTCTTGCTGCCTCGGTTGTCGATAAGGCGGCTGGCATAGGGCCGGCTAAGCAAGGTGGCCAGGTACTGAACGCTAATCACCAAGCCGGCCAGCACCGCGCCGTAGCCCAGGTCGGTATGCACGAACCCGGGCAGAACAGCCAGTGGAATGCCAATGTTCAGGTAGCCGATGAACGTGAACAGTACGATGGAAACCACTTGCAGCGTGATTGCCAGGGGGTGCGGCGTAGAAGACATGAGGGGGTGCCGTGGAAGCCATGAATGGGAAAGAGCCTAGCTGGCCGGACGCGTACCGGCATGGGCCGATTTCAGCCGGTACAGCACCAGTGATAGCGCGACCCACACCGGTATCATCAACACGGGCACGTGCATCCCCATGGCCCACATCACACCCAGGATCAATACCACAAAGGCCAGGCACAGGTAGTTGCCCGTCGGATACCACACAGCCTTGAACAGCGGTGCCTGGCCAATACGGTTCAAATGCTGGCGGAAGCGCAGGTGCGACCAGCTGATCATGGCCCAATTGATTACCAGGGTGGCCACCACCAAGGCCATCAGCACCTCCAGCGCATCGTGAGGCATCAGGTAATTGAGCAGCACGGTAATGGCTGTCACCACTGCCGAGGCCAGCACCGCCACTACCGGCACGCCGCGACGGTCCAGGCGGGCCAGGGCGGCAGGCGCATCGCCCTGCTCTGCCATGCCAACCAGCATACGCCCATTGCAGTAGGCTCCGCTGTTGTAGACCGATACGGCTGCCGTCAGCACCACAAAATTGAGCACATGGGCGGCGGTGTCGCTGCCTAGCAAGGCAAATACCTGAACGAATGGGCTGGCGCTGTAGCCGTCCCCGCCCGCCCCCAGGGTAACCAGCAGGCTGTCCCAGGGAATAAGGGACAACAGCACAACCAAGGCGCCCACATAAAAGATCAGGATGCGCCATATCACCTGGTTGATCGCCTTGGGGATGACCTCACGGGGTTTGTCGGCCTCAGCCGCCGTGAAACCGAGCATTTCCAGCCCGCCGAACGAAAACATGATCAGCGCCAGCGCCATCACCAGCCCGTGCACGCCATTGGGGAAAAACCCGCCGTGTGCCCAGAGGTTCGTGACGCTCGCCTGCGGGCCACCGTGGCTGGAGACCAGCAACCATGTGCCCAGGGCTATCATGCCCACCACTGCCACAACTTTGATGATGGCAAAGCAGAATTCAGCCTCCCCGAACACCCGTACGTTGGTCAGGTTTACTATCGTGACCAGGGCAAAGAAGCCTGCCGCCGAGACCCAGGTAGGGATCTCTGGCCACCAGTACTGGATGTACTTGCCCACTGCCGTGAGTTCGGACATGCCCACCAGCGTATACAGCAACCAGCAGTTCCACCCGGAGAGAAAGCCGGCGAACCCGCCCCAGTAGCGGTGGGCGAAGTGGCTGAAGGAGCCGGCCACCGGTTCTTCGACGATCATTTCCCCCAACTGGCGCATGATGAGAAAGGCAATGAACCCACACAGGGCATAACCCAGGATCATGGACGGGCCGGCAGACTTGAGCACACCGGCAGACCCCAGGAACAGGCCAGTGCCAATGGCGCCGCCCAAAGCGATAAGCTGGATGTGACGGTTTTTCAGGCCGCGCTGGAAAGCGCCTGTGTCGCGAGGGTGGGAAGCGGTCAAAAGCGGTTACCTTGAAAACGATTACGCACCCTGCCCCGATCACGAATAGCAGGGTGCCATTTCACTACCGGTAGGCTGAAACACACTGCCCGGCCAAGGCCGGGCAGCGGGCATTCAACGCTTGGCCGGACCTTTCGGAGCGCCAGCGGGCTTACCAGAAGGCTTGCCGGACTGACGACTGCTTGGCTTGCCGCCGGGTGCAGCGGAAGGCTTGCCTTCCGATGGGCGACGGCCGTTGCCACGCACTTCGCTGGGGCGTTCGGCCACTACCGAACCCCGCGCAGGTGCTGGCCGTGGGCGCTGTTCTTCACGTGCCGCACGGGGTGCGCGCTCATCGGCGTCCGCTGCAGGGCGCACCTGGCGTACACGCTCGTTACGGCCCAGCGGGCGCGCCGACTTGCGTTGCATACGTTCCAGCTTGTCCTTGGCCTTGGCGGTTTGCAGCGGCATGGCCACCGACGCCAGCCCTACTTCAGCGGCCAGGATGTCCACTTCGTGTTGGCCCAGCTCACGCCAGCGGCCCATGGGCAGGTCCGAATTCAGGAACACCGGGCCAAAGCGCACGCGCTTCAAGCGGCTCACCACCAGCCCTTGGGACTCCCACAACCGGCGCACTTCGCGGTTGCGGCCCTCCATGACCACACAGTGGTACCAGTGGTTGAAACCTTCGCCGCCCGGCGCTTCCTGGATATCGGTGAATTTGGCCGGGCCATCTTCGAGCACCACGCCCTCCTTCAACCGGGCGATCATGTCGTCGTCCACTTCACCGCGTACGCGCACCGCGTATTCGCGGTCCATTTCATACGACGGGTGCATCAGGCGGTTGGCCAGTTCACCGTCGGTGGTAAACATCAGCAGGCCCGTGGTGTTGATGTCCAGCCGGCCGATGTTGATCCAGCGGCCTTCACGTGGGCGCGGCAGGCGATCGAATACGGTGGGGCGGCCTTCCGGGTCGTCGCGGGTGCAGATTTCACCATCGGGCTTGTTGTAGATGATCACGCGGCGCACGGTTTCGGCCGCTTCTTCGCGCTTGATCAACTTGCCGTCAACGGTAATGGCATCGTGCAGGTCTACCCGCAGGCCCAAGGTGGCCACCTTGCCGTTGACCTTGATGCGGCCTTCGCCGATCCAGGCTTCCACGTCGCGGCGCGAGCCTACGCCAATGCGGGCCAGTACTTTCTGGAGTTTTTCCCCGGCTGGGGGCAACGGCGCGTCAGCGGCGTCGATAACGTGTTCATTCATGGTTGGCACCTCCCGGTGGGTGGACGACACGGCGGCTTTCGCCGAAAAGGGCGCGCATGATACGCCCAAATGACGCTGCGGCGTAGCCGAGGTTACAAAGTTTCAGACCAGTGCCTTAGCGAGGCCTCTCGCTGTTGGCGTTGCTGTCGGCCTCAGGCGCCGCTTCGTCGGCCTCCGTGCCTGGTGGTTCAAGGCCTGGCATTGGCCCCGTATCTGGTGCCGAACCGAGTTCAGTATCCGGCAGTGGCTCAGGTAAGCGCAGGTCATCGAAGTCTGTCTTCAAGCCCGCCTCCATGTCATCAAGTTCCAGCAACAGGCTGCGGAAGCTGGTTTCTTCGGCAGGCGCAGCCGCTTCACCCTCTACCACGCCCCCACTGGCATCGGCCAGTGCTTGGAGGTGCGCCGGCACAGGCGCGTCTTCGTCATCCAGCAAGGGGGCAGGTTCAAGCTCGCGCAAGTCAGCCAGCGGTGGCAGCTCGTCGAGGTTTTTCAAATTAAAATGATCCAGGAATGCCTTGGTGGTCGCAAACATGGCGGGCCGACCTGGCACTTCCCGGTGCCCTACCACGCGAATCCACTCTCGCTCCAGCAGGGTCTTGACGATGTTGCTGTTGACCGCCACGCCTCGTACGTCTTCGATCTCACCACGGGTGATGGGTTGGCGATAGGCGATAAGCGCCAGGGTCTCCAGCATGGCACGCGAGTACCGCTGGGGGCGCTCTTCCCACAACCGCCCCACCCAGGGCGCATACCGCTCACGGATCTGCAGGCGGTAGCCGGAGGCCACTTCCACCAGTTCAAACGCCCGGTTGTCACAGGATTTGCGCAGCAGGTCCAGCGCCTTGCGAAACACCGAAGGGCCTGGCCGCTCGGCCTCTTCAAACAGCTCGTAGAGCCTGTCCAGACCCTGAGGTTTACCGGAGGCGAGTAAAAAGGCTTCGAGCAGCGACGCCAGCTCGCGAGGTTCATTCAGGTTCATGAGGGGCCCAGGTAGGTACGTTCAGTCTGCTCGCACCCGTACATGGATGGCAGCAAAGGCCTCATTTTGCACCAGCTCGATCAAAGATTCCTTCACAAGTTCGAGAATGGCCATGAACGTCACCACCACACCCAGCTTGCCCTCGTGCGCCGCGAACAGGTCGATAAAGGGCACAAAGGCACCCCCCCTGAGCTTTTCCAACACCTCACTCATACGCTCTCGGGTAGACAGCGCCTCACGGCTTACTTGATGGCTTTCGAACATGTCGTTGCGCCGCATCACCTCGGCCATGGCCAGCAGCACTTCCTCCAGGGCAACGTCCGGTAACAGGCGCCTGGCCTTGGCCTGGGGCGCGTCCAGTTGTGGCACCTGAATCTCCCGGCCCACCCGAGGCAGCGCCTCGATGCCCTCGGCCGCGGCCTTGAACCGTTCGTATTCCTGCAGACGGCGAATCAGTTCGGCTCGGGGGTCGCCCTCCTCTTCCTCGACGTCTGCCGAACGAGGCAACAGCATGCGGGACTTGATCTCTGCCAGCATGGCCGCCATCACCAGGTACTCGGCCGCCAGCTCCAGCCGAATGGTTTTCATCAGCTCCACATAGGCCATGTATTGCCGGGTGATATCGGCCACCGGTATATCCAGCACGTCGATGTTCTGCTTGCGAATCAGGTACAGCAGCAGGTCGAAGGGCCCCTCGAAGGCTTCAAGGAAGACTTCCAGCGCATCCGGCGGGATGTACAGGTCCTGGGGCAGGTCGGTAAACGCTGCGCCATATACCCTGGCCGGCTGTGGCGTGCCTGTGGCCGCTACCGCCTCGGCGGCTGACGTCATGCGCCCGCCTCGAAAGGCGCGGGGTCGCCACACCCCACGCGCACAACCTGCGGGTCGTTGCTGGAGAGGTCGACCACGGTAGAGGCCGCACCGCCGCCAGGGCCGCCGTCGATGATCAGGTCCACCTGGTGCTTGAGCCTTTCACGCATCTCGTCGATGTCACTCATGGGTTCGGTGTCACCGGGCAGAATCAGGCTCACGCTCATCAACGGCTCACCCAGCGCCTCCAATAGCGCCTGGGCAATGGGATGCTGCGGCACCCGTAGGCCAATGGTACGGCGCTTGGGGTGCAGGAGCAGCCGCGGCACTTCACGGGTAGCGCTGAGGATAAACGTGTACGGGCCGGGCGTATGAGCCTTCAGCAACCGGAAAGCGGCGGTGTCCACCTTGGCGAACAGGCCCAGCTGCGACAAGTCGCTGCACAGCAGCGTGAAATTGTGGCGATCATCCAGCTGGCGCAAGCGCCGAACACGCTCGATGGCCGATTTTTCACCGATGCGGCAGCCGACTGCGTAGGACGAGTCAGTGGGGTACACCACCACACCGCCTGCGCGAATGATGTCCACGGCCTGCTTGATCAGCCGTGCCTGGGGTGTTTGCGGGTGAATCTGAAAGAACTGGCTCACGTGATAGTCCTGATCATAGGCCTGCGCGCTCATTTCCAAAACGCTCCCACAGCAACGGCAGGTCTTGCGGAAGCGCGCGGTAGCTGCCGATTTCTCCCCAGTTGCCGGGCCCATGGAAATCGCTGCCTGCACTGGCCAGCAGCTTGAATTCCCGAGCCAGGATGGCGAGGGTTCCTGTTTGTTCGTCCGCCTGCTGACCATTAACCACTTCCAAGGCATGGCCCCCGGCCTGCTGATAGTCGGTGATCAGGCGCCGACGCTTGCTTCGATTGAAATCATAGTGCATCGGGTGAGCAAGGCTTACCCAGGCGCCCGCACGGCGCAGGGTGCGAACGGTGTCTTCGAGGGTGGGCCAATGCTGCTTCACGTCCCCGATCTTGCCGGCACCCAGCCAACGCTTGAACGCGGCCTGCCTGTCCGGTACCCACCCTTTTTGCACCAGGTAGTCGGCAAAGTGTGGTCGCGCCGGTGCATTTCGGCTGTCGCCCAAAGCCGCCTGAAGCGCACGCGCGCCCTCCAGCGCACCGGGCATGCCCTTGGCCGCAAGCCGACGGTCGATTTCCTCGGCCCGTAGCCAGCGACCGGTATGCAACGCCTCCAGCGCTTCGGATAGCTCAGGCGCATCCAGTTCAAACCCGTACCCCAGCACATGGATGGTGGCCCCGCCCCATGTGCAGGACATTTCAACGCCGCTGACCCACTGCATACCCAGGTCGGTGGCGGCTGCATGGGCTTCGCTCAAGCCATCCATGGTGTCGTGGTCAGTGAGCGCAATCAGCTTCACGCCCTGCGCATGGGCCCGGGCGACTACGCTGGCCGGGGCCAGGGCGCCATCGGAGGCCGTGCTGTGACAGTGCAGGTCAACATTCATGGGCGACACTTTCGAGTTCAGGAAGGTTTGCTATTATGCCGCCACATCCTGCGCCTGGCTGCCATTGTGAAACAACTGATCGACTTTATTCCGTTGCTGCTGTTCTTCGTGGTCTACAAAACCGACCCCCGCACCCTGGACATCGCCGGGCACAGCATTGCCTTTGGCGGTATCTTCAGTGCGACCGCCGTGCTCATCGGCAGTTCGCTGCTGGTGTATGGCATTCTCTTCCTTCGCCAACGCCGGCTGGAAAAAGGCCAATGGCTCACCCTGCTAGGGTGCCTTGTGTTTGGCGGCATGACCCTGGCCTTCCACAGCGAAACCGTCCTCAAATGGAAAGCGCCCGTGGTGAACTGGCTGTTTGCCCTAGCGTTCCTGGGCAGCCACTTCATCGGGGACCGTGTGTTGGTTCAACGTATCATGGGCCACGCACTTACCTTGCCAGAGCCGGTGTGGAAACGCCTGAACGTGGCCTGGATCGTTTTCTTCGTGGTGTGCGGCGCGGCCAACTTGTTCGTGGCCTTTACCTTCGAACGGTTCTGGGTCGACTTCAAAGTATTTGGCAGCCTGGGCATGACCCTGCTGTTCCTGGTAGGCCAAGGCATTTACCTGTCGCGCCACCTCCATGACCAAGCCCCTACCCCCAAGACCAAGGACTGACATGCTCTACGCAATCATTGCCACAGATGTAGAAGGGTCACTGGACAAACGCCTGGCCGTACGCCCGGCACACCTGGAGCGGCTGCAGGCGCTGCAGGCCGAAGGCCGCCTTGTGCTGGCAGGCCCTCACCCGGCCATCGACAGCATCAACCCTGGCAGCGCCGGCTTCAGCGGTAGCCTGGTGGTGGCTGAGTTCGACTCACTGATCGTTGCTCGGGAGTGGGCCGAAGCGGACCCCTACAGCACGGCAGGCGTGTATGCGGACGTGACGGTAAAGCCGTTCAAACAAGTTTTCCCAAGCGCCTGATTGACCATGAGCGATCTGCTGCTAATAGACGACGATGTGGAGCTGTGCGAGCTGCTGGGCAGTTGGCTGACCCATGAAGGTTTCCAGGTACGCGCCTGCCATGATGGGCGCAGCGCGCGCCTGGCCCTTGCCCAATCAGCACCCGCTGCGGTTGTGCTTGATGTGATGCTGCCCGATGGCAGTGGGCTGGAGCTGCTCAAGCAGTTACGTGCCGAGCATGCCGAGCTGCCGGTCGTGATGCTTTCGGCACGAGGGGAGCCCCTGGACCGCATTCTTGGCCTGGAGCTGGGCGCAGACGACTATGTGGCCAAGCCGTGCGACCCGCGTGAACTGACTGCGCGCGTTCGTGCTGTACTACGGCGTACGCACCCCACAGCCACCACCACCCAGATCGAGCTGGGCGACCTGACCTTCAGCCCAGCTCGCGGCGTAGCTAACATCGACCAGCACGCCATCTCCCTTACCCTGTCGGAAAGCCGGATTTTGGAGGCACTTCTTCGCCAACCCGGTGAGCCCCTGGACAAGCAGGAGCTGGCGCAACTGGCCTTGGGCCGCAAGCTGACCCTTTACGACCGCAGCCTGGACATGCACGTAAGCAACCTGCGCAAAAAAATCGGCCCCCACCCCGATGGCCGCCCGCGCATTGTAGCCCTGCGTAGCCGAGGCTATTTCTATGCCAGCTGACTGTCAGCAGGCTGCTTACGGTGTTTACCGAGTCTTTACCCAGGCCTGACTGCCCTTGACGCTGCCGCCCGTACACTGAGCCCATCCGGTAAACGACCGGCAACGAACAAGGAGCTACACCATGCGCAAGACACTGACCGCCCTGCTGTTCGCAGCCACCTTGCCCACCCTGGCCATGGCCGCCCCTGAAGGCCCACTGCCAGGCCCTGAAGATGGCCCGCGTGAAGGCCCAATGATGATGCATCACCGTGGCCCAGGCCCGCTCGAACGCCTGGACCTGACCCGTGACCAACGCGACCAGGTACGGCAACTGATGGACGAGCAGATGCAGCACCGCCGCGAAATCACTGACACGTACCTGGACAAGCTGTCGGCCAGTGATAAAAAGGCCATGCAGGACGCAATCGCCACCAATGAAACCAAAACGCGCACCAGCATCCGCGCCCTGCTCAAGCCTGAACAGCAGAAAACCTTCGACGACCTGAACAAGGTGCAAGACCAGCGCCGCGCCGAGTGGGCCGAGTTCCAGGCCTGGAAAGCACAGAAAGCCCAGAAAACCCAGTAACACCAAGTTCCGCCAGACCCGGCCACTGTGCCGGGTTCTGTCTTTTCTGGGCGTGTATCAACACACATGAGGTCCCCCCTTGCGTTCACTGTTCTGGCGAATCCTGGCGAGTTTCTGGCTGGCAATCACGTTGGTGGCCGGCTTGTCTGTGCTGATGGGGCATATACTGAACCAGGATGCCTGGATTCTCAGCCGGCACCCGGCCCTCAAGCATTTTTCTCAGACGTGGACCAAGTGCTACGAAGCCCAAGGCGCCGACGCCGCCGAGCAACTGCTAGAGGACCACAAACGCGAGTTTCATGTGGACACCCAGGTGCTGAACGAGGCTGGAGAGGCTGTGGTGCCTGGCACCTTCCCCCGCCGTGCCCAAGACTTCGAGGCCCGTCAGAGCCACGATGACCGGCAACTGCCCTGGCGGCGGCTTACCACGGAGTACACCAGCCCTACCACAGGCGATACCTACCTGTTCATCTACCGGATACCCCATCCGGAATTGGATGCCTGGCACCGGGACAGCCTGTTCTGGCCCATTGGGGCTCTGGGTATAGCGCTGGTGGTGCTTACCGTATTCAGCCTGCTGGTCACACTGTCCATCACCCGCCCCCTGCAACGCCTGCGTGGTGCTGTCCATGACCTGGGCCAGGCGACCTACCAGCAGCATACCCTGGCGCAATTGGCCGGGCGGCATGATGAATTCGGCGTGCTGGCCAATGACTTCAACCGCATGGGCGCACGCTTGCAAAGCCTGATCAACAGTCAGCGTCAGTTGCTGCGGGATGTCTCCCATGAGCTGCGCTCCCCACTGGCGCGCCTGCGTATCGCCCTGGCCCTGGCCGAGCGCGCCGACCCTGCAGAGCGTGAGCGCCTCTGGCCGCGGCTGACCCGCGAGTGCGATCGCCTGGAAGCGCTGATCAGCGAAATTCTGGTGTTGGCCAGGGTGGACGCCGAGCAGACCAGCGCAGAGCAGGTTGCACTGGAGCCACTGGTAGCAGGCCTTGTTCACGACGCTCAGGTCAGTTCGCCGGAGCAATCCATCACCTTGGCCATTGCGCCTGGGCTGACACTGCACAGCTGGCCCATCCTGCTGGAACGTGCCATCGACAACTTGGTGCGCAATGCCGTGCGCTTCAACCCGGCCGGTGAGCCTATCGAAGTCAGCGCTGCAGTAAGCGGGAGCGAAGTGGTTATCACAGTGCGTGACCATGGCCCAGGGTGCCCGCCAGAACATCTGGCGCAATTAGGGGAACCGTTCTACCGTGCACCAGGCCAACCTGCGCCCGGTCATGGCCTAGGCCTGGCTATCGCCCGCCGCGCTGCCGAGCGCCAGGGTGGCCGGCTTGTGCTCGGCAACCACGACGCCTGCGGCTTTGTGGCACGCCTTGAATTACCCTTGGTACCGCCCTCGGCGGCGTGACTAGCCGCTTATTGGAGGCTGGCAGGGCCAGGCCACGACGCCACGAACCCTCGGGCTGAGCTACGGCTGGCTGGCCGTATGTCATGGGCAGGAGTACCCAGGTAGATGAAACCGATGATCTGTTCATGCTCGGCCAGCCCCAGGCCTGCGGCCACAGACGGCGCAAAGGACAGCTCACCGCTGCGCCACATGGCGCCGAGGCCTTGGGCATAAGCCGCCAATAGCAGGCCATGCACAGCGCACCCGGCGGTGAGCACCTGCTCGGAAGCCGGCACCTTGGGGTGAGGCTGTACGACGGCAACGGCCACCACCACCAAGGGCGCGCGCAAGGGCCCCTTGCGGGCTTTTTCGATGGCAGCCTCATTGGCGACGTCCTTGGCCGCTGCGGCCTGTGCAAGCAGCTCACCCAAGGCATAACGGGCATCACCTTCCACCGTAAGGAAACGCCAGGGGCGCAACTGGCCATGGTCCGGTGCCCGCATGGCCGCCTCGAACATAAGTTCACGCTGCGCAGCGCTGGGTGCGGGGTCGATAAGGCGGCTGACAGAGACACGCTCAAGCAGGGCTTGAAGGGCTTGCATGGGGCACTCCTATAGGTAACGGTAAACCAGTCTACCGTTTACACCACACCGCTCGCAGGTAAAATATCCGGCCCTTTTCCCCCAGCGTGCGCTTAATGTCACTGTCGACCCTTCGCGTTATCGGCTTCATCATTGGCATCTTTCTGCTCACGCTGGCGGTCGCCATGGTCATTCCCATGCTCACCCTGGTGCTGGCCGACCGTACCGAAGACCTGCACAGCTTTCTATGGGCCAGCCTGGTGACGTTCGTATGTGGCCTGGCACTGGTTGCCCGAGGCCGCCCTGATCAAAGCAACCTGCGCCCGCGCGACATGTACTTACTGACGGTCAGCAGCTGGGTGCTGGTAGCCGTCTTCGCCGCGCTACCCTTTCATTTCACTACCCACATCAGCTACACCGACGCCTTCTTCGAAAGCATGTCGGGCATCACGGCCACGGGTTCCACCGTGCTGAGCGGGCTGGATACCCTGTCGCCGGGGATTCTGATGTGGCGCTCGCTTTTGCATTGGCTCGGCGGCATCGGCTTTATCGCCATGGCCGTGGCCATCCTGCCGCTGCTGCGCATCGGCGGTATGCGCCTGTTCCAGACCGAGTCCTCGGACCGCTCGGAAAAACTAATGCCCCGTTCCCACATGGTGGCCAAGTCCATCGTACTGGTGTACGTGGGCATCACTGCGCTGGGTACGCTGGGGTTGTGGGCGGCGGGGATGGGCCTGTTCGACGCCGTCAACCATGCCATGTCGGCCATTTCCACCGGTGGGTTCTCCACATCTGATCAATCCCTGGCCAAGTGGCAACAGCCTGCTGTGCACTGGGTGGCGATCGTGTTGATGATCCTGGGTAGCCTGCCCTTCACCCTGTATGTGGCCACCGTGCGCGGCAATTACCTGGCACTGGTACGGGATGCGCAGGTGCAAGGCTTTTTGTCGCTGCTTTTGGCGTGCTGGCTGGTGCTTGGCGCCTGGTACTGGTACGCCACCGGCCTGCCTTGGTACGACGCCTTGCGCCATGTAGCATTCAATGTCACATCGGTGGTAACCACCACAGGGTTTGCATTGGGGGACTACAGCCTGTGGGGCAACTTCGCGCTCATGTTCTTCTTCTACCTGGGCTTCATTGGCGGGTGCTCAGGCTCTACGGCAGGTGGCATCAAGATTTTCCGGTTCCAGGTCGCCTACATTTTGCTCAAGGCCAGCCTGAACCAACTGATTCACCCGCGCGCTGTCATCAGCCAGCGTTACAACCGCCACCGGCTGGACGAAGATATCGTGCGGTCGATCCTGACGTTTTCCTTCTTCTTCGGCGCAACCATCGGGTTGATTGCCTTGGCGCTGGGCCTGCTGGGCCTGGACTGGATGACCGCCCTGACTGGCGCCGCCAGTACCGTGTCGGGTGTGGGCCCTGGGTTGGGAGACACCATCGGGCCAGCAGGCAATTTTGCCCCGCTGCCTGATACCGCCAAGTGGCTGCTGTCGTTTGGCATGTTGCTGGGCCGCCTGGAGATCATCACCGTGCTAGTACTGTGCATGCCCGCGTTCTGGCGGCATTGAGCACTGCCTTGGCATTGGCTATGCTCCGTGCAGTACACAGGAGCAACAGCGAGAAGCCTTATGCGCAACGCCAGCGATTTCGCCAGTTTTTCCGAGTTCTACCCTCACTACCTGGCCGAACACAGCAATGCCACCAGCCGGCGCCTGCACTTTGTAGGCACTAGCCTTGCCATTGTGTTTGTAACGTACGCGTTCGCGACCCTTAACCCCTGGCTGCTGCTAGCGGTGCCCGTGGCCGGCTATGGGTTCGCTTGGGTGGGGCATTTCTTTTTCGAACGCAACCGCCCCGCCACCTTCAAGCACCCGTTGTACAGCCTGATGGGCGACTTTGCCATGTTCCGCGACCTGATCACTGGAAAGCTTGCTTTCTAGATAGTATCCAGCAATGCCCGTGCAGCCACCCGCGCCGCCTCGTCACCCTCTTGCAACACCTCATGCAGCAGCCAGCTGGCCTCCTGAGGCTGGCCCTGGGCGATAAGGGCGCGCGCCTGGTCCAGGCGATCTGCACCCAATGCCTGGCTCTCGATGGCATCGAAGTCGATACTCAACTCGTCCAGGTCCGGCAGGTCGTCTATCTGAAGGTCATGCTCGCTCAACGCTGGCAGGTCCGACGGCTCATCCGCGAAACGTTCGAGAAACGCGGCATCGAGGCCGTCGTCTACGCTGCCCGCTGGGGCCAGAGGGTCCTCAGCAAAATCACTGAGAAACTCCTCTTCCGGCAACTCCATCACCTCAGGCAGCTCACGCAGGTTGGAGAAGAACAGGCTTTCATCCATAGCAGGCGTATCAGCCACGGGAGGCTGAGCACGGACTGCCGCAGGGGTAGGCTCGAACGGGTCCATGGAAGACCAGTCTGCATCCATGGCAAGGTCTTCCAGGTTTAGCTGAAACTCGTTGTCCTGCCCCTCTACAGGCTTTGACTCGGGCCGGGTGGCCTCGATTGGGCCGTCCAGGTCGCCAAGGGCATCGAAGTCAATGTCCAAGTCGGATGCAGAGGCCTGCGCCGGCAATGCATCCACTGTCTCGGCCTCAAAAAGCGGAATGTCTTCAGCTACGTCCCGGTCCTGAGCGGGCGGCTCGGATCGGCGATCAGCTAGGGCGTTGGCAAACAGCGCGCCGCCTGCCGCGCCCGCTGCCAATGCCACGGCGGCGGAAGCCAGTTTCGGGAAACGGGAACGGGTTTGGTCCAGCACTGCATCCTGCTCTCCACTGGCCCGAAGCGCGGCCTCTTCCTCTGCGTAGGCATGGGCATTGCCTTGCAACCCCAGTACTTCCAGTATGCGCAGGCGCAGGTCACGCCGCTCCGGCTGGCGCTGCAGCCCCTCGCGCAGCACACCCAACGCCTCGTTGAAACGGCCATAAGCGATGTAGATACTGGCGGCGTCCAGCGCATCGGTGGTGGGCGGCTGCTCCCGACGCGCCACAGCAGGCGGAGCAGACGGCCTGTCGGCAACAGGTTCCAAGGGCGCGGCGGTACTGGCTGCAACCGTTGCGGGCAACACCGGCGCTTCGATCACCGGGGTGCGCTGCCGGCGCCGTTGCAGCCACCAGGCAACGATCAGCAGCAGCAAGGCCAGCAGTGCACCGAGCTGAAGCAGCCAGGTAAGGTCGTCCGTTTGGGGCGCAACCACCAGCGGTGCAGGCGTTATAGCTTGCGTGTTGGGAGGCGAGGTATTGGCGGTAGTGACCGCAGCAGGCGTAGTGACAGAAGCCGCTGCGGGCGCGGGCGCTTCAGTCACCGGGTTGGCTGGGGCAGAGGCTGGAGGCAGGGCTTGTGCTGTACTGGCTGCCGCTGGGGCAGACGACGCTGCACGTGCTGCCGCGATGGCTTGCGCCTCGGCCAGCCGAGATTGCAATTCGGCTAGCTGCTGGTCTTTGCTCTTGCGGTCTTCTTCAAGCCCTTGAAGCTGGGTTTCCAGGTCGTCTACCGATTGTTGCAACTGTTTGTTCTGGGCCGCCGTCGCCGTGAGCTGCTCACCCGCAGAGGCCGCGTCAGGCGAGCGATCACCGCTGCTGGACGCCTTGCGCGCTGCAGCAGGGGGCACCGCCGGCGCCGAGGCCTGGGTTGGCATGGGCGCAACAGAAGACACAGGCTCGGGGCGTGCATTGGTAGGCACCAGGGGCGGCGCCAGGGCCACCGTGCCGGGCGGGTCCAGTAGCACGGTATACGTTCGCAGCAATTGGCCGCTGGGTTGGGTGACCTGAACAATGAAGCTCAGGTAAGGCTCCACTACCACTTTGCTGGACGTGACGTGAATGACCTTGTGCCCGTTGCGAAACAGCGGGGTGAACCGCAGGTCTGTCAACAGAAAGGTGCGCTCGATACCTGCGCGGGCAAATTCTTCTGACGTGCCGAGGCTGACGGAAATGTCACCCTCGTCCAGCCCCTGGGTATCGGACAGCAGGATGTCTGCATTGAACGGCTGGTTCAAGGCCGAGTGAAGGCTGATTTCACCCAGGCCCAGTGCGCTCGCCAGCCCGGACCACGCCAGCGCGCACCCGCCTAGCAGTGAGTAGAGCGCCAGGCGGTTGGCCGAACAGGGCGCGGATCGAGTAACAGGGGTAAAACGCTTGCGCATGAGCATCCCTTGGGAACGACTTCCACAGCCTTCCTTATAGCCTGAGGCCAGCGAAACTCAAAGCCCGACGGCAGTGCCGCCCTCAGGAACGTTTTTCAAGATTATCCAGTACCCGGGCATGAACGGCCATGGCGGTGGCCAGATCCTGTTCGCTGATCCCCGTAAACAGTTCAGCCCTGAGTGCATTGGCAATGGTTTCGATCTGCTTGATCAAGGGCAATGCAGACTCGCTCAGGCTGATCTGCTTGGCCCTGCGATCTTCGACCACGGCCTGACGCCGAACCAGCCCCTGAGCCTCTAGGCTGTCGAGCAACCGTGCCAGGGTGGGCCCTTCCACCCCTACGCTGGTAGCGAGTTCGCGCTGTGTGGGTGAGGTGTCGAAGCGGGCCAGGTGCAGCAACACAAGCCAACGGGCTTGCGACAACCCAAGGCCGGCCAGCCGGCGATCAAGCTCGCCACGCCATCCTCGGGACAGCTGCGCCAACTGCATGCCAAATCGGTGTTGGTCAGTCAAAGACATAAGTGACTCATAACGAAAACACAATTATTAGCGAGCTAAGCATGGCCAACAGGCCTTGGCAAGCACCGACCCCAGTCAAATCCATCCTGAACGTTTCTGCCTCGCCCGTTGAATGAAGGCGCACTTATAACTCGAACTCCGACTGCAGGGCGGCACGTACGCAGTACAGCACACCCTCCGGTACGCGCCCTTGGAAATGGGGAGCGATTTCACTAACTGCAGGCAACTCGCCTTCCCCGTCCAGAAAGGCGTCCTGGACTTCACTCAGTAACGCTTCGGGCAAGTCCAGCGCTTGCTCTAGTGACAACTGCTGGGCCGTAATCGCCTCGGCCAGCAGGGCATAGACATTCTTCTCTGTGCATTTGAGCTGCCCGGCAATCTGCGCGGGGGTCATGCCTGCACGGGCCAGGCTCACCAGTTCATGGCGTATATCCATTACCGGCTCTGGGGCAGCTGCGCTTGCGCCACCGGCCAATACGTCCAGGAAGGCTGCGCCGTAGCGTTCGAGCTTGCGTGCGCCTACACCGCTGACACGGCCCATGTCCGCAAGGGTGGTGGGCTGGCTGCGCAGCATTTCCAACAGGGTTGAATCCGGGAAGATGACATAGGGCGGTACACCGTGCTCTTCGGCCAGGCGCCGGCGCAAGGCACGCAAGGCCTCCCATTGTTCGCGCTCTTCGCCACGGACCAGTTGGCTGGCAGGGCTGCCGCCGCTGGTACGGGTAGCCGCTTGCGGTTTAAGCTCCTTGCGCAGTTCAAGGGTCACTTCGCCACGCAGCAGCGGCCGGCAGGCATCGGTGAGGCGCAGGCCGCCAAAGCCTTCAAGGTCCATATCAGCCAGGCCACGCGCCACCAGTTGGCGGTAAAGCGAGCGCCACTCACTCTCGGAGCGACCCTTGCCTACGCCGAACACCGCCAGGCGTTCATGACCGGCGTTTCGCACTTTCTCGTTGTCGCGGCCCAATAGCACGTCTACCAGGTACCCTACCCCATAGCGCTGGCCGGTACGGAAGATCGCGGACAGCGCCTGCCGGGCCGGCTCCGTCGCGTCCCAGGTCTGCACACCGTCCACGCAATTGTCGCAATGGCCACAGGGCTGGGGCAGGTCTTCGTCGAAATAGGCAAGCAGGGCCTGGCGGCGGCAGCGGGTTTCCTCACACAACGCCAGCATGGCATCAAGCTTGTGTTGCTCCACTCGCTTATGCCGTTCATCGCCCTCGGAGTTCTGCATCATCTGCTTGAGCATCAGCACGTCTTGCAGGCCATAGGCCATCCAGGCATCGGCGGGCAAGCCGTCGCGGCCACCGCGGCCCGTTTCCTGGTAATAGGCCTCCAGGGACTTGGGCAAATCCAGGTGAGCCACGAACCGGACGTTGGGCTTGTCGATACCCATGCCGAACGCGATGGTGGCGACCATGATCAGCCCTTCTTCGTTAAGAAAGCGCTTCTGGTTGGCGGCGCGCGTCTCGGACGGCAAACCTGCATGATAGGGCAAGGCTGGAAAGCCCTGCTCAACGAGCTGCGCCGCCACCTCGTCCACCTTCTTTCGTGAAAGGCAGTAGACGATACCCGCATCCCCTTTGTGATCGCCGAGGAACGCCAGCAACTGCTTGCGCGGCTGCTCCTTGGGCACGATCCGGTAAAAAATGTTGGGGCGGTCGAAACTGGACAGGAAACGCTCGGCGTCATGCAGCTCTAGGCGATTGACGATTTCTTCTCGGGTACGCTTGTCTGCCGTGGCCGTGAGGGCAATGCGGGGTACATCGGGGAACAGGTGAGCCAACTGGCCCAGCTGAAGGTATTCAGGGCGGAAGTCGTGCCCCCATTGTGAAACGCAGTGGGCCTCATCGATGGCGAACAGCGCGACGTTCAATTGCTGGAGAAAGCTGAGCATCCGCGGCTGTACCAGCCGCTCGGGCGCCAGGTACAGCAATTTGATTTCACCCTGGCGCAAGCGCACCGCCAGCTCCCGTTGCTGGTCGTTGTCCAGGGTTGAGTTCAATGCAGCGGCGGGCACGCCCAATTCATCCAGGGTGGCGACTTGGTCGTCCATCAATGCAATCAAAGGCGAGACCACAATGGTCAGGCCGTCGCGCAACAACGCTGGCACCTGAAAACACAGGGATTTGCCGCCCCCGGTAGGCATGAGCACCAACGCATCGCCACCACGGGCGACGCGCTCGATAATCGCGCCCTGGCGCCCTCGGAAGCTGTCGTAGCCGAAAACGTCCTTGAGAACACGTTGTGCCTGTCCGAGCATGCATCACTCCAGAAATCGCGGAAACAGCCGCCCGCGGGTCGCAAAAATGTCGGGCAGTATACCAAACCCCCAGGGCCCAGCGCTTTTCCCTGGCCGGCGGTGGCGCTCACCCCGGTTCAGCGCCTAGAATTGCGCATAGTCATTTATCCCAAGGTAGCCCTACATGTCTTTCGCCGAGCAACTTACCCGCCTGCAAGTGTTTCTGGATGCTGACGAGCTCCATGAAGAGGCGCTGGACTACGTCGCGGCGCAGGGCTACCTGACCGCGCTGTCCATGCTGACCAAACCGGTACCGGAGCGCGAGTGGATCGACGCGTTGTTTGCCGAGGAGCCCCAGTACGCCGACGCTGCCGAACGCGAGGCCATCGAAGGCACGCTGGTGCAACTACAGGCGCACATTGCCCGCCAGTTGGCCAGTGATGAAGAATTCGAGCTGCCGTGCGACCTGGACCTGGGTGAAGACCCGGATGACTCCGAGCTGCGTGGCTGGTGCATCGGCTTTATGGAAGGCGTATTCCTGCGCGAGGAAGCCTGGTTCGAGACGGCGGAAGACGAAGTAAGCGAAATGCTGCTTCCGATCATGGTGGGTTCAGGGTTGTTCGATGAGCAGCCTGAGTTTGCCGACATCGCCAGCAACGCCGACCTGCAACAGGACATGGTGGTACAGATCCCTGAGGCCCTCACTGCCCTCTTCCTTCTGCACCAGGCGCCGGATGAGAAGCCTGCGCTGTTGAAGCCGCGTACGCACTGACCTGACTCACTCCAGCCAGGTACCGCAGAGTAAGCGGTACCGTAGGCGCTAGGTTGTGCCTGCGCTTGGGTGAAAGGCTTGGTGGGGCGTGTAGAGTTGGCAATATTGATATTGCCCCACTGAGCTAAACGTTGAGGCCGCTTGGGGACAATGCGGTTGGCTACACGCGATACCATTGCGCTGCCTTGAGCGGTTTTGACCGGCTCTTTGCAGTGACACCATGGCCTTTACCCTCCTCAGCCCCCTTGCGTCCTTTACCATTCCCCTCTCGGTATTTGCCTGCCGCGTTCCTGCAAGTTTTTCCCTACCCGGCTGCGGATCACCTGGAAAAAAGCACATTTCCCTGGTGACCTGTTTGATATCCATGCCCCACACATCTACCTCGTGAAGATCGAAGGCGACAGCATGAACGGCGCCGGCCTGTTTACCGGCGACTGGGTGATTGTGGATCGAGGCCGCGAGGCCAGGCACGGCGATATCGTATTGCAGCGCTGGACGGGAACCGGTATGTAAGCGCCTGCACCACAAGGGCCGTGAGCTAATCCTCCAGTCAGAGAACGCGGCCTACCCGCATCACGGGCTTCACGTACCTCATCCGCGCAATGGCGTAGGCATGGGTCACCAGCTCCTTTACCGTCAGCCCGCTGATCGCCGCCGTGTACACCATCCGCGCACCACACAGTACGCAGCTGAACGGATCAACGTTTAAAAACGCTTTGGCCATCTGCGCAAAATACAGCTTCGGCGCCGGCTCTGGTTTCGCCATCTGCAGCGCTTCATACACCTTCGGCAGGTATTGCCCACACACTCGATTGGCCAAAAACCCAAAATACCGGATCATCCGGAAATGCTTTTCCGGGATGTGCTGCACCACTCGGCGCAGCATATCGGTCTGACTTACCGATTCCTGCTGATAGGTCTGCGTGTGGTGATCCAGGTAGGTGAAGCTCAACGAGGCCCCGGACGTGTAATGCGCCAGGCGACTGCCCGAGATCGGCGGTTTCTTCAGGTAGCGACCCAGGTAATTCACCGTCTTTCGGCCGTTTTCCGTCCTCTTCGACAGGTAGATGTGCCAGTGATCTTGCCCACTTCCAGTGGACACCCCGTTAAGCGATACACTGCAACGAGGTGAACCATGGCAAGCCAGGCGAAAACGATGAAACACACCCGTACCCGTCATTCCCAAACCTACAAAGATGTAAGCGCTGGCCTTGGCTGGCCGGGTCGGCGTCAAACAGGCTGCCGAGCAGCTCGGCCTTCAGGCGTCGCAGCTCTACGGTTGGAAAAACAAGAAGCATCAGGCCAAGGACAGTACCGAGCGCGAGCAATCGCTTGCCGACGAAAAT
>Ga0268349_1000041_pt1 | contig 25675 bp, 43 predicted proteins | sample G5R2_MAIN_18SEP2_FD_190164 | JGI IMG/M metagenome (GOLD analysis project Ga0268349, IMG submission 190164) | Phyllosphere microbial comminities from switchgrass, GLBRC, Michigan, United States - G5R2_MAIN_18SEP2017_LD1 | ecosystem: Host-associated > Plants > Phyllosphere > Phylloplane/Leaf...
CTTCGAGTTCGACGCCAACGGATGGATGGTCGCCGTCGACATCCTGTCGACCGGTGCGGTCGACCTCGTCGCCACCGAGAACGGCGGACCGGGCGAGTTCAACCAGTCCTTCCCCAGCGTGTCCTGCAAGCCCTTCCGCCAGGCGCTGGCCAGACTGGTCGACCCGCCCAGGTCGAAGTACAACGCCAAGAAGGCGGACTGCCGGCAGGGTCACACGCACGACAGCCAGATCGAGGCGCGCCGGTGCGACGACCTGGCCGGAGACCCGCTGGTCAGCGACATCCTGCAGCAGGTGCCGTACGCCTTCGATGAGAACGGCAAGGCGGTGTTCCGCTGGATCGCCGACTTCGTCTACCGACGTGACGGCCGTCTGGTCGTCGAGGACGTGAAGGGCGCGCGGCCGAAGGACTATGCGCTCAAGAAGAAGCTGATCGAGGCGCGCCATGGCTTCGAGATCGAGGAGTGGCCGGTGTCCAAGGAGACCCTGCGTAAGCGCGCCGCCGCCGAGCTGCGCGCCCGTAAGGCTGCGGAGAAGGCAGCCCGTGCCGCCGAGCGTGAGAGGAAGCGATCCGTAAAGCGTAACGATTGACGATTACTGGCGGCGGGTGTCGCTCTAGTGGTATATGCTGTCGTCCATAGGAGGATCCATGACCATCGAGACCATCCCCGGCGTCAGCGAGACGCCCATCACCCTCGCCCACTACGCCAAGGTCACCAACCGCTCGCTCCGCGCCGTCCAGCGCGACGTGAAGGCCGGCCGCATCCCCGCCTGGAAGGATCCGACGATGCCCCGGGTCAAGGTCACCAGCCTGGCCGCGATCGCGCGCGTCAGCGCCGCCGCCGCGAACAAGGCGGAGAAGGCGTTCATGCAGAAGGCGAAGCTCTCTTGAGGCGCTCGGCTCCGCGATGGAGCAAGGTCTACGAGAAGCACTGCCCGCACGACACCGACCCGGCGTCCCGGCACGTCAAGATGATCGCCGAGGCGTTGCGCGGGAAGAGATCGCCGCTACGGGCGGCGGTCATGGCGTACGACCCGGACCATCTGGCATCGTCGCTCGAGACGACCGTGCTCGAGCTGTGGCGCGCCCGCGCCCGCATCCGTGAGCTCGAAGGGAACGACAATGGCTGAGAACAGCAAGATCGAATGGACCGACCACACCTTCAACCCGTGGATCGGGTGCACCAAGGTCAGTCCTGCATGCGACAACTGCTATGCCGAGGCGCTCATGGACGGTCGCTATGGGCGCGCTCGCTGGGGTGCTGGAGAGCCCCGGTCCCGCACTGCCGATTCGACGTGGAAGACGCCGCGGAAATGGGATCGGGCGGCAGCCCTTGCCGGCGTCAGGCCCTTCGTGTTCTGCTCCAGTCTGGCCGACGTCTTCGACAACGAGGTCGATCCGGCATGGCGTGCCGATCTGTTCAGGCTGATCGCCGAGACCCCCAACCTCGTCTGGCTGCTGCTGACGAAGCGCGTCGGCAACGTCCTGAAGATGACGTATCAGGCGGCGACGACCATGCCGAGGAACGTGGCGATCGGTGCGACGATGGCCAGCCAGGAAGAGTACGATCGCGATGCGCCCAAGCTGGACAGGGTGAGGATCTCGGCGTCGCCGCTCTTCACCTTCGGCAGCTTCGAACCGCTGCTGGGGCCTGTCGTCCTGGACGATAGGGCGCCCGACTGGGTGATCGTCGGAGGAGAGAGCGGGCCGAGCGCGAGACCCATGAACCTCGACTGGGCCAGGTCGATCAGGGATCAGTCGCTGCAGATGGGCAGGGTGTTCAACTTCAAGCAGGTCGGCGGGCGCGGATCCGACAAGGGCGGCCACACGCTCGACGGCGAGAAATTCTTCGACAGACCGTCCATCCCGCTTTGACAGCGTTAACTGATGTGCTATGATATTTTTCTGAGGCCAGATGGCTTCACCGGGAGACATTCATGGCACATCAGATGATCTCGATGCCGGCGACGTCGGCACGGAACAAGGCGAAGGGTATGCCCTGCGCCATCAGCGGCCGATGCGACTTCTGCAAGTCCGAGCGCGACGACGTCTGCGACTATGACGGCGAGAAGATCCGCCGGTTCGTGCGTGCGTCGCTCTACCGCAGCACGGGCATCCGCCCAGCATTCTAAGACAACACCGGGAGAACGAAGTGAACGACAAGGAACAGAAGCGGGCCCTGCTGCGGGAGGCCACCAGGCAGACCGCCGCCATCATCTTCGGACGCGATCTGGAGACGGTGCAGGAGACCCAGAGCAACGGCACAATCTCGCGCGTCGAGTGGGCGCGCCCTGAGGACGGCCAGACCTTCGCGCTCGAGGGCAAGATCGTCATGCACGAGGCCACCAAGGCGAAGTCGGCCTGGCTGCAGCTGGTGTGGCGCTTCCGCCTGCCGTCGAATGCGTTCGGCCGCTGGAGGAACCACTCGAGCGATCCGGTCGCAACCATCGGCGCCGATGGCGTCGTCACCGTCACCGAGCCCGAGGAGGCCTGAGCCATGAAGATCGCAGTCATGACCGAGAACGGCACCGTCAAGGAAGTGGTCATCCGTGAGGGTGAGCAGGTCACCATCTTTCCGGAAAGCCGTAACGAGTACGATGCCTTGGCGGCTTCGGCGTCGCAATACAGGCCGTTCTGTGTCGTCAAAGACGGCAAGGATGATCTCCTCGTCGATGGAAGCGAGCAGTCGGCGGCTATGGATGAGAAGGCATCAAGGTCCGGTGAAATGATCGGCCGCACGATCAACGACCGTGCCGCCGAGCGCATGCAGCGCAAGGATCCGACGTTCATGCTGCTGCCACTCAAGGAACACTACGCCATGCTCGTCAGGAACGGGCCCGACGACGAGAACCCGATGCGCCTGATCACCCAGATCGAGCACAAGGACTTTCTGCGCGGCATGGTCCATATCGCAGCCAACTTCGAGCCCGAGGAGGCCTGAGCCATGAAGATCACCCTTCCCATGACCAAGCGCCAGCCGCTGGCCCTCGAGATCTCCGGGCAGCTCGCCGACCTGAAGGCGTGCCAGGACAAGCGCAACGCCCTCACCATCGCCGCATCGGCGCTGCTGGGCGAGCCGGTGCTGTCCGACATCATCATCACCGGGAAGCACCCCGCCGCCGGCAGCTACAAGGTCAGCGTGATGCCGTCCAAGGACGTCCCGCACGACATGTCGAAGCTGGTCCTGCTCGACGGCCGTTCGTTCCTCGTCGAGGTCACGGACAGCTTCATGGGCGGTACGATCGCGACCGAGATCGGGCGTGGGCTTCCCAAGATCATCATCCTCGGCCACGGCCGGCACGGCAAGGACACCGTAGCGGAGATCCTCCGCAAGTCCTGTGGCTTCTCCTTCGAGAGCAGCTCGCTGGCATGCGCAGAGGTCGTCATGATGCCGTACTTCGCCAGCATCGGCCGGCCCTATTCCTCGGTCGAGGAGTGCTACGCCGATCGCCACACCGGCGACAACCGGTCGGTCTGGTTCGATCAGATCAAGGCCTACAACTCCGGCGACGGCACCCGACTGATCCGAGCGATCTTCGATCGTGGGCATGACATCTACGTCGGCATGCGCAACCGGATCGAGTTCGAGGAGGCACGCAAGCTGGTCGACTACGTCCTCTGGGTCGACGCCAGCAAGCGCGGCGTGCCGCTGGAGAGCCGTTCGTCGTTCGACATCGACTACGACCCGGAGACGATGATCCTGATCGAAAACGACGGCACCGAGGACGATCTGTGGTGGCAGGTCGAGGAGATCGCCACCGAATGGTTCATGAAGGGAGAGAAGTGATGGGCAACAGGTACTGCGTGTTCGGTTGGACGAAGGCGATCCTCGACTACCCGGACGGTTCCACCCTCAAGGGCGACTACTACTACGCCACGCTGTATCGCGGTCAGAGCCTCGCCAGCGCGCTCTGGACGGCGTTCCGCGCGCGCCGGCACTATGGCTGCGTCAAGCTGGAGCTGCGCTGATGACCAGTAGTCCTACCCCGTTCACCGACGCTGCGTTCTTCGCCAGAGAGGGACACTTCTACGGTGAGATGCTCAGCGATCTGGGCAAGGTATTCCATGACCAGGACGCCAAGGCCATGATGTTCAGCACCGACACCCGCGAGGTCGCCCGTGGTGGTCTCCTGACCGTCGACGACTTCATGGGCATGCGCGACATGCTCGAGCAGGATCGCCTGTCCTACCGTCCGCAGCATCTCATGATCTCGCCGGAGATGGAGCGTCGGTTCAAGCTGATGCTGGCGACCGCCAAGCCGTCGATCCGTCGCAGCCGCCGCATTCGCGGACGCCTCAAGGAAAAGCGTCTGGCACAGAGGAGGAACGGCTGATGGCCACTCAGGAGGTCGATCCGCTCATCTCGAAGATGATCGACGATATCGTGCGCGCGCACCACACCAAGTTTCCGGCTTGGAAGCCGCTGTTCCTGGAACCGAGGTTCGGCAAGGAGTTCGAGCGCAATCTCGACAGGACCAGCTTCAACCCCGGGAAGTGGCGCGAGACCGGCGAGGTCGTCGGCTTCATGGTTCTGCGCGACATGCGTACCGCTTCCGGAGACATGGAGGAGGTGCTCTACGTGCCGCTCGACATGGTCGACGGCATATCGGCAGGCCATGCTGCGACGTGGATCCAGATGGCCGTCTGGTTCGGCAGTCAACGTCACCGGGTCGGACTCTCGGAAGGCCGGCGCGGCGTCCACGACAGGCTGACCAGATTCCTGTCGCTGGAAGCGAACCCCGAAGACGATCTGGAAGAGGACGAAGACTGATGCGCGACGAGAACATCGGAGACCTCGAGGTCCACAGCGACGAGTTCCACTCGAAGGGCTGGCGTACGGCCGACTGGAAGGAATCGCCCCAGACGGTGCTCTCCAGCATCGACGAGCAGATCAGGCCGTTCGGCCTGGAGGTGGTCGAGTTCTACTCGCAGGACGATTCGTACGTCTGGCGGGTGGACTGGATCGCCAAGTAAGAAGTTTAACCCAGGGAGAATTTATCATGTTCATAAGGCAGGCCAAGATCCACACGATGTGGAACGTCTTCGAGGTCGACATCGTCATCGGAAAGGATCAGCCGAGCGATGAGGGATCAGTGGTATTCGACATCCTCCTCCCGAACAGTCATGTTACCGACAGCATTCTTCGTCATGTCTTGACGACGGACAAGATGACGCTCTCGTTCGAAGGAATGCAAAGCGTGATCCACGGCAGTCCAACCCGTATTCGAGGCGGTCATAAGAGATCGTACGGATTAGCGTCTTTCAAGGCCGACAAGAACTGGTTCGCGGACGCCATGGCGGAGTATCTCCGCCATGGAACCCCGATCGACATGCGCCGCGACGCAGGCTTCGGGATAGACTTCACCGAGAGGCGGGAGACCACCTTCGGCGATGCCAGGACGGAGATCCTTCACAACATGAGGGACGCCCTCATCAAGGTTCGCGCCGAGGTCGACGCGATCATCAACACCATCGGAAAGTGAGGAACACCATGACCGACAAGACCACCCAGAAGAGCCTCCTCGAGATCGAGACCGAGATCGAGACGAAGACCGCCACCCAGACGCTGGCGGCGTGCCTCGGCTTCGTGATGATCGACCACGTCGCCATCCGGCTCGACAAGGTGGTCGGGCTCGAGCAGCACGACATCGACAGCCCCGGCCGCGAGTATCTCGTGGTCAGCACGGTCGACCGCAGCTACTCGTTCGCCGGCTACGACATCCGCAAGTTCCTCGAGGCGGTGATGCAGGACTCGGTGCTCGCCGAGGAATTCAACCGCGAGATGGCCGAGCAGATGGCGGTGGCTGGCGCTTCCGAGGTCTGAATGCAGTAATCGTGCAGCATCGTCGCGACGCGATCTGTACGTAGTTAGTCGCACTGGTGTCGTTCTCGTGGTATAATGCGTCGTCGAAACCGACCAAACCACGGAGGCGATCATGCAGTAAGGCATCAAACGGGCCGAAAATGGCGGTTTTCTGCGGTTTTCGGCCCATGACCCCGTACCCCTGACACGCGGATTGGTAATCCGCCTGCACCCGCAGGATGGCGGCGCGGTGCGGATCGAAATAATGGCCATCGTGCAGACATCATGCAGACCGGGAGAATTGAGATGATCACCACTGGAGCGCACAAGCAGCCGCACCTTCTCATCGCCATGCAGCACGCCATGTCGATCGCCGGCGGGCTCACCTACCAGTGCGACGGCGAAGCCGCCATCGCGCCGCTCGGACACTTCCTTCATGCGCTCGACAGCGTCGGCCTGCGCCTCGTCGTTGCCCGCAAGGACGAGGCCATCAACGAGACGCCGCGGCTCGACACGTCGCCGTACCCCGATGACCACCAGTACCAGATCGGCGATCTGACCGAAGAGAAGGTGTTCAAGGCAGCAGGCCTGAAGAACATGTACGACATGCAGCTGGTGCTCGACGCGGTCGAGAAGGCGCTCGACAAGGCACGGACCGATATCGACATCCCGGATGAGATCCGTGCGATCGTCCTCGAGGTCGGCGAGGTCAGGAATGGGTTCTCCGAAGACATGGAGGCATCCGAGCACGCCAGGACGCTCGAGCACATGGTCAAGACCACCTCGGTCATCTACGGCCAGACCGGGAAGACCTCCATGCAGTTCCTGATCAACGACAGGGACATGTCGATCGCCATGGTCGGCACCAGCCCGAAGTCCTTGGCCGTCGCACAGGCTCTTGGCAGCGCATGGAACTGGCTCCTGACCTGCTCTCGCCAGGCTTCGCAGAAGTGAGCCCGGAGGAGGCCGTGGCGCAGTCCATGCGCCTTCTCGCCGAGCAGCAGATCGGCCTGGGCGAGGAGACCATCTTCGCCCAGGCCCGTGCGGCCGTGCGACGCGCTCTGCCGGACGCAGAGCCCGAGACGGTCGATCGCCGCGCCGCCGCACTGGTCGCCGCTGCGCGCCGGCAGGTCGACGAGCGGGGCATCATGCAGGCGAAGCTCAAGGGCATCGACCGTGACTGCGGAACCTGCCGCTGGTCGAGCTACAGCAGCTGCAAGCATCCTCTGTCGGTGAAGAGGAGCCTCCACAAAACCGCTACGCAGAAGAGCTATGCCTCGCAGCAGACGGCCAGGGGATATGATGGGCACTGCGGCCCAGAGGGCATCCTCTGGGCCCACAGGACGCTCTGGCAGCGCTGGTGGGATCTCGACAACACCACGGGGCTGATATTCTTCTTCACCATGATCATCATCACGGCGATTGCGCTCGCTATCGGTGCGGTCATCGACGCGCTCAACTGAGGAGAACGACCATGAAGACCAAGCTCAAGACCTTCAACAGCCTGCGGTCCTGGAGCGGCCGCAACCTCTTCGCCGAGCAGGTGGAGATCGCCGTGCGCGAGGCCACCGGCTTCCTCGTCGACGATCTGCATCGCAAGCGTGGCGCGCTCAGCAAGGGCGTCATCTTCGTCTGCTTCAGCTGGCATGGCGGCACCCGCGTGTGCCAGCACGAGATCGCGATCGGCGGCGCCGACATGCGGCCGTTCATCCGTGTGCGGGACAACGGCAAGTTCGAGGGTCGATACGTCGACTACGACGGCACGCCGCAGGGTCTGCTGGACGCTCTCACGTCGCACCTCGCGCCGGCGCGCCTGGCAGCGTAGACTGCACCACGGAAGGAGAAGACCATGACCACGAAGAAGACCACCACGACCGCCCCCAAGGCGAAGAAGCCGGCCAAGGATAAGGTCGAGACCGCTCAGGACGCCACGGAGACGAACGCTCAGGGCGATCAGGCGACCGAGACGTCCAATGACACCCAGACGCCGCCCGAAGCGCTCCAGGAGGCTCCTGCTCTGCCGGAGCGCGAAGTCACCCTGACCGAAGGCAACGACACGTCCAAGGATCGGGTGGAGATCGAGTCCGCCGGCGTCGACCTCGGCCGCGGCGACGGTACGGCAAGCGTGGCGATCAAATTCTCCGATGGGCGTGTCGAGCACGTCACCGCCGATCTGGAGCACGTCACCCTGCCGGCAGGCTGGATCGCCATCGACGACGACGGCGCGCTCGATCTGCCGGAGAGCGACGACGAGGATGGCCCCGACCTCGACCGCATCCTGCAGACCATCTGGCTCGCCCGTCTGGCGGTCAGGGACGGCGACAGCCGGCTGATCGTCGAGAACCTCAACGCCGCCATCCAGATGCTCGAGACGGGCACCTACGACCCCAAGACGATGGACGACGTCCGCGAGATCTGGAAGTCGATCGAGCGCCGCTCGCGCGAAATGACGTTCCGCCAGGTCGGCACGCTCACCGCCGCCTGACGAAAAATGCCCGCCGGTTTCGAGCCGGCGGGCAGGTTCGGGAGGCGCGGAAGGGGGAAACCGCGCTGATCCCCAGATAGCAGAAAGGCCCGCTGGCGTTCAACCAGCGGGCCTTTCCGTTTCAGCCTGCAAGCAGACCCATGGCACATACGTCCGCGTGCCTCCTGACCTCGGTGCCCTGCACCGAACGCTCGCGCGCGAGGAGGCCCGACCCCTATAGCGCACCCTCACCGCGCCATCAACTTCTCCTCGAGATCCGCGCCGGCGGTGTTCGCCTTCCCGCGCAGCTCGACGAAGAGATGGGCGTAGACCGTCAGCGTCACCGTCGTGTTGGCATGCCCGAGACGATCCGCCACCAGCTGCACGTTCGTGCCCGCCATGATCAGCACCGAGGCGTGGTAGTGCCGGCAGTCGTGCGGTGTCCACCGGTGCCCGCCGTCGTCCTCGAGCATCCCGGCCTCCTCCAGCAGATCGTGCCACTGACGTCTGCCGAAGTTGCCCGCCACCAGGGGCTGGGTCGCGTTGCCCCCGAACAGGTAGTCGTCATCGCTGCGGTCATTCCTCGCCACGTAGAGCGACCGCAGGACCCCCATGAACCGATCGCCCATCTTGAGGGTGCGGACCGAGCTGCGGTTCTTGGGCGGCCCGATGGAGCCGTCGCGCTTGCGGGCGCGCCTGATCGAGATCGTACCCTCCATCCAGTCGACGTCGCCCCAGCGCAGCGCGGAGGCCTCGCCCATGCGCGGACCGCCGAGGACGAGCAGGTAGACCAGCGGGCGGGCCCACAGCCAAGTCTCCATCCGCTGCCGCATCTGGAAGGAGCCCGATCCGCGACCCGTCGTCAGGCCTGCGCCGGCTGCCAGTCGATCTGCGGCGTCGAGGATGCGGCGGACGTCCTCCGGAGACATGAACTGGTCGACCGGCTCCTCCTCGTCGTCCTGGCGGGCCTGGGCGCGCGCCAGGCGCACCGAGGCGCTGGGATCGACGGGGATGGCCCCGATGGTCGCCTGGTAGCGCAGGACCTGCTTCACGACGCCCAGAGCGCGGATGGCGGCGTCCCGGCCGTGCTCGAGCGACACCGTGTCCCGCCAGCGCGTCAGCATCGGCGTCGAGACCTCGGAGACGCGCACCTCGCCCATGGTCGGCACGACGATCGTCCGGATCGAGGAGCCGTAGCGCTCCGCCGTCGCCGACTCGATGCGCGCGCGGCCGTCGATGCCGACGGTGCGGGCAAGCTGCAGCCAGCTCGAGCAGGCGTCGGCGATCGTGCTGCGGGTGTCCTTGGCGATGCTGCCCATGGTCCGGAGACGGACGACCTGATCCTCCCTCCATTCCTTCGCCTCGGCGAGGGTGTCGAACCATCGGGAGCAGACCTGGCGCGCGCGGCCGGCGGCGTTCCTCTGGGACTTGTCGGAGACGCTGGCGCGGTACTGGCGGCGTGCGCGATCGCCCGTCTGGTTGAGACGTGAGGTGATGCCAGATGGTAGTTTTACAGCCATGATACGACATGATATCATGCGCCCATGCCGAAACAGAAGAACCCCGCTCCGTGCTCCGCCTTCGAGTTCGCCCTTCGCCGCCGCGCGATCGGTCTCGACAACGCCACGCTGATGGCGCTGACCGGCTGCTCGATCTCGTCTGCGACCAAGTGGACGTCCGGTGCCATCCCGGTGGCCCAGGCCGCCTACGACGCGCTCTGCGAGGTCGAGAGGGCTGTGGATACGATGACGGGTGAGATCGTGAGATCCCACCCGCGGGGCGACGGTGCCGTCGACATCGTCGCCGAGGTCCCGAAGGACTGGAAGTACGGCGACCTCTCCTACGAGATCGCCGTCGCTGGCGCGCGCTTCATCATCGAGGACGCCTCGATCAGCCCGCCGCCATCCGCCTGACGGCCTTCTGACTGTTCTCGCGCCGGCGGACGTCCACTGCGGACACGCCGGCGCCGGCGAAGATCTCCTGCCGCTCGCGCTCGCGCTTGAGCACCAGCTTCTCCGACCTGCTGCCGGGATAGAGATCCCAGCCCGGTACCGGAGCCTTCCACAGCCCCTTGTCGTCCAGCTTCATGCACCGCGAGACGATGCCGTGATAGGCGTCCCGGGGGTGCATCTCGGCGTCGGAAACAGGAAGCGAGTCGAGGATCAGATCGGCCTCGGTCTGGGGGTAGACGAAGTCCGGGTCGGCCGACAGCGCCAGGATCTCGTTCGTCGGTCTGCCCGTCTGGTAGTGCTCCTCCTGCCTGACCATGATGGGCACCACCTTGCCGTGGACCATGCCGAGGCGCAGCGGCCCGGGATCGCGGTCGTAGCAGGAGACCATGGCAGCGAGGTTCATGCGGGTGCGGTCGACGGCCGGCTGGAAGCCCTTGAGCACGAAGCGGTCGAAGAACCACCGCCCTTCCTGCTGCCCCTCGGCGATGACCGCCTTGAACGAGATCGAGCTGACCTTCGGGCCATTTCGGATCTCGGGGATGGTGTTGCCCTGTTCATCCAGGATGAGGACGCCGTCGTCGTCCCTGAGCATCTGGAACTCGATGCGGACCAGCGTGAACTTGCCGTGACGGATAGGGGCGAAGCGGGACTTCCGCCTCGCCCCCTCGAGCCCTCCGCGCTGGTCGTAGTGGTGCCTGCGCACCGCGCTACGGTCGAAGAGCATGCCGACTAGCGGTCGCTGCGGCCGCGCATGGCGTCGCGCTTGGCGGAATCCGGACGCTCCTTGCGGGTCGTCAGACCCTTCGGATCGTCGTTGCGGGTGCCGACGATGGGATCGCCTCCGCCTGCCGGGCCGCGGCGCTTGCCCTCGTCGTTGCCGCCGATCATCCTATTCATAGTCTTCGTCCTCTTCGGTGGTGGAAGGGTAGATGCAGTCGCACGCGCACGTGCCGATCTCGTCGCGGTCGAGCCCATATGCGTAGATGGTGACAACGTCAGGGTCGCCGATCAGCTGCTCGAGATCCTCGATCAGTCCGATTGGAATGTCGACTGCGATCGCGATGACTGCAGGCGCGCGGCCGTGCTTGTGCTCGACGAGCGAGTACATGGTGCCGATAAGGCTGACGACGGTCGGCCAGACCTTCTCGAGATCATCGCCGTCCTTGATGGAGATGCCGAAGGACTCGGTGGTCTCGAAGACCGGGAAGCCGTCGATGCGGACGCCGTCGATCTTCATCAGGCTGTCGCCGGACGAGTAGACCAGCACGCCGGTGTTGGTGATGGGGAGTTCGGTCACTTGTGGTTTTCCTTCTCGTAGGGCCTGCAGCCCTTGCAGGCCTCGATTGCGCGTAGCTCGGCGATCTTCACGGTCATGGCGACGACCCCGGCGGCGAGTGCGAGACCGATCAGCAGGAAGATGATCAGGACGCTGCGTTCGGGGTCCCGCATCAGACCAGCTCCTCGAGCGTCAGGACGCCGCTGTCGTAGCAGCCGGTGTCGATCCAGCGGATGTTGCCGGCCTGGACCGGAGCCCGCATCGGAGTGTGCCCGACGTAGACCATGTCGACGCCGGCGATCTGGTTGTCGTAGGCGGCCCGGTTCTTCGCACGGGACTTCGACCAGAGCGCCGCATCGCCGGCGGCACGGTGCTCGTCGAGCAGCTTGAGGAAGCGGTCCCAGTCGTTTCCGCAGACCTCGCCGTGCACCAGCCCGATGCGACGTCCCGAGGGCGTCTCGACGGTCATGGCGAGCGGCAGCGGGTGGACGAGGTCGTAGGCCTCCTGACGCTGCTCCGGCGTCAGCCTGGTGAACCACAGGCCACCATGCCGGCAGTGGAAGCCGTCGTCGTCCTGGCCGAGGTGGTGCGCCTCGAGCATGACCTCGTGGTTGCCCTTGATCGACCGGAACCACGGCTGCCTGAGCAGCTGCACGACATCCCAGCTACGGGGCCCGCGATCGGCGAGGTCGCCGAGGGCGCACAGGATGTCCTTGGAACGGTCGAAGGATACGCGATCGAGCTCGCGCATCAGCTGGTCGTAGCAGCCGTGGATGTCGCCGACTACGAAGAACCGGCCACTCACTGCACGTCTCCGTCGATCTGGGCGTCCTGCAGGACCTCAGCCACCATGCGATGAATGCGATGATAGATGTACGGATCGAACTTCGCCATGCGCACCAGCTGTTCCGCAATGTCGAGGGTGCCCATGCGACTCAGCTGCACGTGCATGTCGGGCTTGTAGGCGCCCGGAACGGGCGTGTCAGACGCCATGACCGTGAGGTGCCTCTCCAGCGCTGCGCGGATGCGGTTCATTCTATGTCTCCCGGAAAGAGGAAGGGCGGGCCTCTCGACCCGCCCCGTAGATCAGATCGACTGGATGACCTGAGCGTCGGCCGTGGTCTTCGGCGGGTTCGCGGTCAGCTGGGCGATGACCCGCTGCATGAAGCTCGCCTGCGGCACGCCGGCGGCGCGGCGCTTGTCGATGGCCTCCTGCATCTGCGCGATCTTGCGCTGCGCGGCCAGACGCTTCGCCGAGATCCGGCGCCAGCCCTTGGTCGGGTGCAGGACGTCGTAGCCGATGCCATCGGCGTGGCTGCGGAACTGCTGGACCGCGCGAGGAGCCTCGTCGGTTGCGTCGATCGGGGTGTTCTCGATCTCGTCGTTGATGGTGATGTCCATTCGTATTCTCCCGGTGCTGGAACTGGTCTTGGTCAGATCGCCATGCCCGCCATGGCGAGGATGAAGGTCGACAGGAACACCGACAAGACGACGACCCTGCCGCTGTGCGGACGAAGCCTCGGTACGCAGGCGAGGATGATGCCGGCGATCACGAGGGTGACCACGAAGAGCCGCAGGGTCTCGGTCATGTCAGGCGATCGAGAAGGGCTTGGTGGTGACGGCGCGCATGCACTCCATCAGGCGCGTCAGCTTCGTCGAGTCGGTGCTGGTGAGGCTGACGCCGGTGCCAGGGGTCAGGACCGAGTAGCTGGTTTCGGTCCTGTCGGTGACGACCAGCGGCGGCTGAGCCGTCACGGCAGCGAATGCCTCGCGCAGATCGGTGATCTGCTCGGCGGTGCCGGTGAAGGTGAAGCCGTCTTCCGCCGACTCCATCTTGAAACCGTAGATGGGCTTGTTGCCTGCCATTTTCTCTCTCGCTCTACGAAGACGGGGTGTCTTCAACGAGGAGCATTATACCGCAGTCGGTGGACCGCGTCGACTAAGAGAATGACGGACGATGATATTTTATCGTGACGGTCTCACCACTCGTCCTCGACCTCGTCATCGTCCTGCAGCTCGGCGAGCTGGTCCTGGCGCTCGACCCAGGACTCGATATCCAGATGAAACTCGTCGTCTTCCATGTCTACCTCAGAGGGGCGTTGGGATCTCGCATGTAGCTCTTGCGGCCGCGCTGGCCCTTGGCGTCGTTCCACCAGTGGTGCGGACCCCAGCAGACGACGTCGCCGATCTCCGGGCAGGGGCCGTCGAGAGGGATGTAGAACTCCTGCTCCTTCTCGGGAACGTCGACCCAGATGCGCCACGACGGCCGATTGCTCGCCGGTTCCGACTTCCTGTCGACGGAGATGACGCGACCCGTGTTCCTGGCTCGGCTCATGGTCAGTCCCGGGTGGCGCAGGCGTCGATGGCGGCTTCGGCCTTGTCGGCGTACTTGCCGTCGCCGGCCCACTCGAGGAGCTTGCGGCCGAGGATGACGACGTCCTCGACGGCGTTGCCGGTGAGCGCCGGACCGGCGGGCCGGACGGGCTTGCGGGCGGCACAGGGGCGCATGGTCTCGACGACGCGCTCCGAGGGCACGATGCGGATGCCCGGCGGGCGGTGGGCGCAACCGGCAAGCAGGGAGAGGGCAAGGAGGGCGGCGATGCGCATCACAGATCCTTCATGGCGTCGAGGACGGACTGGGGCGTCCTGCAGGCAGCCATGTCCGATGCGGAGGCCTCCATGCGGGCCATCGCAGCATCGGTGCGCGCTGCGGCGCGGTCGATGGCGAGGTTGGCGATCCGGATCTTCTCCATGGTCGCCATGTAGTCCAGGTGGCGTGCGTCCGAGGCGTCGTTGCTCGCCCGCAGCTGCGTCTGCAGCGCAGCGATCGACGTCGTGCTGGCCTTCTGTGCCTTGTCGTAGTCTGCGGTGGCCGTGGCGAGCTTCTTCGCCGCGGCGTCCCGCTCCGACTGGGCGGAACGCAGCTGGAACGTCATGAAGCCGATGACCGCCATCAGGAAGACGATGCCGGCGATCTGGGTCCAGTTGCGCTTCCTGACCGGAGCGGGATCAGCCATCTTACTTGCCCTTGAGCAGCGCGAGGATGAGCTTGGCGACGGTGCCGGCCTTCGTCGACATGACGTCGTTGTAGACCTCCTGCACCAGCGCGCGGCCGATGTCCTCGACGTCCTTCAGCACGACCTTGGTGCCACCGGTCGCGACGAGATCGCGGATCAGCGGCAGGGCGCGGGTGAGAACCTGCTCGAACTTCTGGGCGTTCGTCAGGCCGGACGTGTTGGCGATGTTGATCTCGTCGGCGACGAGGCGCCCGATCTCGGTCTTCTTCAGCACCACGACGGCCTGCTGGGTCTCGGTGATGACGAAGTCCTTGATGGACTTGCCGCTGATGCCCGAGAAGATCCCGGACACGGTGGCGATGACGTTCTTGAAGAGCTTCAACTTCATTCTCCCTTGAGTGGCGCGGACGAGGCCACAGCGGCCTCCCCGGGCTGGAGTACGGTAGCGGCGGTCGGCGGCGTAATCGATGCCTGCGTCTCGGCCTGTGTCTTGAGCGCCGAGGCCATGTCGTCGGTGGCCTGGCTCGAGCGGAACAGCGCGAGTGCGGCCGCGCCGAACGCGGTACCCATGATCGTCATGGCGCTGTCGGCCAGCTTCATCGCCAGATCCGAGATCGGCGGGGTGAAGCGGCTGAGGATCATGGCGGTCATCGCGATCAGAACCATCGCCGACAGGACCGCGATGAACGCATAGAGCTTGTGCTTGTCGTTCATGTCACGCCTCGTTGGTGGAGACCGCGCCGTTGGCGGCGAGGAGGATGCCCGAGCCCTTCTTCTGGCCCGGGGCGCGCCGGCGGGCGACGCAGCGGTTCTTGGCGATCTTCGTGATGCTGACGGCATCGCCCTGATTGCCGCCGAGGACGAAGTAGTAGTTGGTGTCCTGGCCGACGAAGTAGCCGACGTGGCCACCGCCCTCGCGGCTGAAGACGAGGACGTCGCCAGGAGCCAGGTCGGCAGCAGGCACGTTCGTGCCCCAGTCCTTCCACGCCAGCGCGCGCAGCGGGCCGTAGGGCGGCTCGATGCCTGCCTGCTTCATGCAGTAGGCCATGAACAGGCCGCACCACGGAATGCTGTCCTGGGTGTAGACCCAGCCGATCACCTTCGTGCCGATGCTCTTGGCCCAGCCGAGAATGGTCGGCGAGTTGCCGGAACCCGGAACCTCCCTCGTCCCGATCAGCGCGTAGGCGACGGCCAGGTGGGAGGGTCCGGACTTGAGATAGGGGTTGGCCATTGTCGATCGCCTCTACGGGGCTGGAGTGGGAACGGGTTCGGGAGCGCCGCCGGCGCCGTGCATGCTCGTGCCCATCATCAGGGCCTTCTCCGCATCCTCGGCGACCTGCTGGTCGGTGCGCATCTTGCGGATGTCCGACACGATGCGGGGCATCTCGGTGGCGGGCAGCTTCTCGGCGAGCCAGAAGAACGCCGTCAGGCACTGCTCGAGGTTGCGGATCTTGTGGCGGTTCAGCGCCTCGCTGGCGTCGTGGCGCGCCCGCTCGACCTCGAGCTTGCCCTCGTAGAGGATGCGCTGGGACTCGAGCTTGTCCTCGAACCGCTGACGGTCCTCTGTTGCCTGACGGTGCAGCTTTTCGCAGATCTCCTCGAGACCGGACACGCGCGCGATCAGACGACCGGCCTCGTTGTCCGCACCCTCTCGGCGCAGCTGCAGGATGGGATGGAAGCTCTTGAGGAGCATGGCGACCAGCACGGCGATGCCGAGCCAGGGGCCGAGGATCGGAGCGAGCTTGAGGGCCTGCTGCAGGGTGGTCAGCTCTTCCATCAGGGCTTCCTCCCCTTGAATGCGATCAGGGTACCGAGCGTGCCTGCGGAGACCAGCGAGCTGGCTACGTAGAGCGCGATCCAGAACGAGGTCTCGGCTACCGGCATCGAGTGCACGGAAGCCGGCCAGACGTACCAGCGGGTGACGAACCCGACCTGGACGACGGCGTTGGCGAAGCACATCATCGTGATGCAGTCGATGAAGTGAGTGACGCCGGACCGCATGACGGCGACGACGCTCTTCATCGAGAACAGGATCACGAGGAACCAGAGGGAGGCGCAGACGGCCTGGGCGATCTGGACGGCCAGCATCACAGTTCTCCTGTTCTGCTGGCCGCCAGCGGCGACGGGATACTGATAATCTTCATGCAAGGATCGTACCATATGGCGCGATCCATTATCAATCAGACGGCGGTGATCCGCACGTTGCAGGATCCGACGATCACCTCGGACAGGCCGTAGGACTTCACCCGGATACCGTACCGTGCACCGCCGATCAGCGTCGGCCCGCGGCCGGACGCACGACCGTTGACCGACATCATCGAGAAGTTGTCGATCCTCGTCTGGTCGACCCACTGCCCCTGAGCGTTCTTGATCTGGGTGATGATCTCGACATAGTCGTCGCGCGGATGCGGGCTGGCCAGCGACACGGTGACCTCGAGACGGCGCGTAGCACCGACCTCGTTGGCGATCTCGATCCACGTCGGCTCGGCCGCATTGAAGGTGACGCCCTCGTCCGGATCGAACACGAAGTCAAACTTCACCATCACCGAGTTCGCCGTTCCCGCAGCCTTGGCCGGCTGATCGGTGACGCCCGAGTTGTTGATGCCGAAGGTGTTCGGGTTGATCGTGCTCTTGGTGATGGCACCGAGAGCGGCGATCACCGCATCCTGATCCTGACGACCGAGCAGGTAGTTGATGAAGTTGCTGTATCCACCACCTGCCTTGATCGCAGCACGGGCGTCGGCTTCCGTCTGAGACATGAGCAGCTGGTCGACTACGTCGCTGTAGTTCGGCAGCGATTGGATCCCGAGCACAGACTTTAGCTGGTCGATCGTCGGCGAATACAGCAGGCTCGGCCAGATGTTCGAGATGAACAGCGAAGCACTGTAGATGTCGTAGATCGGATCGCCGTTCTCGTCGACGGCGGGAGCCAGCTCGGGGAAACCCTCGCCCGGGTCGATGACGCCATCGCCGTTGATGTCGTAGGGAATGATGTTCCCGGTCTCGACGTAGCGACGGGTCTTCGTCAGCGTGAAGGCCTGATGCGCACCCTCCTCGTTGTAGTCGAGGTCATAGGTCACGGCGTTCTTGATGAACTCCAGGCGATCGCCAAGAGCGGTGCTCTCGAGCCATTCCTCCTTGCTCCCCTGGAAGCCGGCCTCGACGGCAGCTTCGTAGGCCGACTGACCGATCAGCGAGAGCAGCCACTCCTGCTGCGTGCCCTGATAGCCGTTGGCCTGTGCGACCTGATAGGCGGACTTGCCGGGAGCCCCGGGCTGTCCGCCGCCCTCGCCACCACCGGTGCCACGACTGCGAATGAGAGGAAACTGCATCTGATCAGCCCTGTGCTGCGGTGAAGGGGATGCCGACCTCGGTGCCGAGGAGCGTCACCGCGCCGCGGGTCGGGATGGGCAGGATGTCGCCGGGGATAAGCTCGAGGCTTCCCGGCATGTTGGGGCCGGCGTTGCCGCCGAGGAAGTTGACCCAGAGCGAACCCTCGGTGCCGATGTGGGCGAGGAAGCGGCTGTTGGCCTGGCTGGCATCGTCCTCGGCGAACAGCTCGAACGAGTCGTTGGCGGTCTGGATGGAGCCGGAAAGGTTGGTCCACTCCGTCATCGAGACGTTGAAGACGGGATTGGCGCGCTCGAGGCCTGCGCCTGCCTGCACGTAGGGAAGATCACTCTTGGGCACTTGTCTTTCTCCTTGTCGGGCCGATCATACCATTGCGGACGGGTGCGAACCAACAAGCATGATCACCCGGCCGTGAAGAGCTTCTTCGAATTCGAGATCTCCGTCAGAGTCGGTTCCCTGCCGGCATCGAGCAGATTATGCCCGAGACCCGCAGGAAAGATCTGGACTGCTTCCGGTCCATTCCCTCGATCTCCGAACCGCGTAAAGCCGGACAGCTTCAGGGTGTCGCCCCATAGGCTGTAGCTAGGCTCGTATACGAATTCCGGAGACAGCGCCGGAGGATACGGATCGAAGCCAGAGGAGTATAGGAGCTTGCTCGAACCCACATCGTATATGCCGGCATAGGGGTAGTTGACGTGGCTGTTCCGGTATCCCGTGACCTGCCTGTTGTAGACGGTTGTCTGCAGGCTTCTGATGGCCGAGAACGTGTATCCCGGGAGATTGATCGGGGTGACGCCTTCGATGTACTCGCGATACAGATACTTGCCGTTGTTCTGGCCTGTCGAGCCGGGATTGCCATAGAGAATGCACCGCGGCACTAGCCCCTGCACCTGGTTGCCCCTGTTGACCTGCACCATGGACTTGCCGGTCTCCACCTGAGATCCCTCAACTGGTACCCGATTGCTGGAGCTGACGTACAGCACGCGCTGATATCCAGCCGGATATGTCGAGACGTTGACCAGGAATGACACGGGGAAATCGACGGTGATGTCCTCGGAGGAGAGCGGCCTCTCGTTGAATCCATAGCAGTCTGCCATGACGTCGACGTCGGTCTTCCTGAATGGGACCGGGGTTGCATCTATCGCTTCCGTTCCGGAGGGAGGGTTAGGCGCGCCATAACCCCATGCGGCAATGTATTCGAGGTTGTTCTGCGACCCCGAGTACGGAGAGGTGAAGCCAAGCTCGATCTTCGTGTTCGGAGACGACCCCCCGAAACCGGAAGGATTGGCATTGGGGTACGAACTGAACCTCAGCTCGTAATACCTGTAGTCATAGGTAACGCCATCGACGTTGAGCAGTCGGAATATCAGGTATAGACCGTTCATGACGTAGGCGGCAGGATCGGCGAAACCGACAAGCCTTGTGACGACGTCGAAAAGCATGAAAGTGCGTTCCCTCTCCGGTTATGCTGGGACTATGATCGGGTAGAAGCGAGTAGGGAAGTCAGCCGTCCTTGGGTACGATGCTCCGATCGCGATCTCGTAGTAGCCAGCCTTGTTAAGCACCGGCTGCGGTGCATTCCTCGGCGCCCAGACACTGCCTCCCATCGATGCAGCGAAGCTGATCACGCTGGCGTTGACGTTGCGGATCTGGATGACGACGTTGATGTCCCAGGCCGTCCTGCCGTACGGATCGGGGAACGTGCCAGGGATCACGGAGAAGGCCGTAGCACCAGTGCAGCGTGCCCGATAGATCGCTGCCTCGGACAGATCGATCGAAACCGTCCCGGAGACATCGCCGAGGTCGATGACGGTCTGGATATAGCCCCTGATCTCCATCTGGTGCTGCGGGTTGCCGCCGAAGTCGTTGCCGTACTCGAGCTGCGCCGTGCCGTGGCTGCGCATGTCGCCGTTGCGCTTCTGCAGCGCGTTCGTTGAATCCGGATCGGCCGTCATGGACGCCTTGCCGGTGTAGGGCACTCCCTTGGAAACCGGGGTGACACGATCGCCCTCCGGGGTCTTCACGGGGCGCAGGCGCGCCAGCTTGCTGTCGATGTCCATCAGAGTCCCAGTTCGATCATCTTCGCCGCGTCGACGAGGTACGTTCCCATGTCCCAGTCGACCGAAAGATCGGCGCCCTTGGGGAGCGGCGACATCGAGAAGTCGAACTGGGTCTTGTTGTCTTCGATCAGCTTCGACAGGTTCACCTTCTGGGGATACTGGAAGTTGGCCAGCTGATTCTCGACCGTGCCGCCATCGTTGATGATCCGCGCCTGATAGCACCGGCCGGTAGGCGTCGGCGGGTACGGATAGTCAGGCTGAGAGATCGTGTTCGATGGCGTACCCTTACCCGGCATCGGCGCAATCTTTACCGTGGCGCGCTGGCCCACCAGCGACGCGCTGATCGAGACTACCTTGCCCTCCACGGTGCCGTTCTGCGGGTCGGTGAGGCGAACGCGCTCTGTCCCGACGAGATCGCGCACGATCCACCACGGGACATCGAAGGAGACCCCGCCGCGCACCGTCTTGAAGATCATGGCCTTCGCACGGGAGAACGCATAGTCGACCGCCGTCTTGCCTGGAGCCGGAATCTGGTAGATCTGCTGCACGCCATTCAGGAGCTGTGCGGTCATGACCGCCGGCCGGCTGAAGAACCGGTCGATGCCCGGCCCACCCAGCGGCTCGTTGACGTCGAGGACGAGCGGCATCCACTTGCCGATGTCGGCATAGAACTCGCCGCCGGCCACGTGCGGCTCGATCGACTGCCACTTGAGACCGTCGACCATGACGGTCGCACCCTTGCCGTAGCCCGTACCGGACTGCCAGTCGGGATAGACGACGAAGCCGCGCAGATTCGAGCAGCTGAGCGGCAGCTTCTCGGTAACACCCTGATAGCCGGAGGCGTTCTGGCCCTTCCACTCGACGGCGAACCTGATGGTCTCCTTCCGGCGGGCCGTGACGACGCCAGCGACTTTCAGATCGATGATGTTGACGAAACGGTTGAACGCGACCTCGATCGGGGTGGTGTCGGGCGCGGCCTTTTTCCCCGCCTTCATCTTGACGTGGGTCTTGCGCGATACGCTGTAGGACCGGGTCAGCGGGTCGAGATTGTAGGTCGCCGGGTTGCCGGCGGTGAGCACGTTCTGGACGACGGTCCAGTCGCCGATCTTGTCACCCAGCGCCTTCTTCATGGAAAATTCGGGGTTGAGCGTCTGGAAGACACCCTTGTCGAGCATGTTGTTCACCAGCCCCTGCATCAGGTCGATGATCTGGAGGTACGTCTGCTCGAACTCCGCGTCGAGGACGACCTCGACCCGGGTGGTCGCCTTCGGGTTGAACTCGTCGAACTTGAGCGTACCCTCGATCCAGTTCGCCCCGATGTCGAGGAAACCGGAACCGTTGGCCAGGTCGACGAGGACCGGCTGTTCCAGATCGCTGCGCTTCCAGTGGAGCGTGGAGAACCGTGCACCGAGACGCTCCTCGGGCTTGAGGCGCTCGCCGCCGGCCGCACGCGAGAACAGCCCGTATGGATCGTCCGAGATCCCGTACATGGCGAAGTCCTCCAGCTCCTCCTGCTTGGGGATGCTGTCGTTGGCGTTCTGCGACGTCAGGACCGGCGGTGCGCTGCTCACGGTCAGCCTGATTAGTTCGCCGGCCGGGCCCACGGGCCAGCCCTGGATGCGGCCGGTGCCGACGTGGTGCAGCGATCCATCCTCCTGGTCACGTTCCGAGATGATCAGGCGGCGCTTCGCGAACGGGACGAACCAGCCGGAGCCGGGATTGCGCACGGTGACCTCGTACGACCAGAAGCTGCTCTCGTCGTTCTTCGACGGCTTCACGTCGACGATGTCGATGTCCCGGACGGCGTTCTTCTCGCCGACGAAGTACTCACCCTCGTCGGCGAGGTAGGCGTAGATGTCCCTCAGTTCGCTCATCAGACGATCTCGGCCTCGATGTTCCATGCGAAGGTGCCGCGGGTGTCGTCATAGTCGGTCGAAAGCTGATCGAGCATGATGGTCATCCGGGGAATCCACATGGTCATGGTGATGTCGGCAGCGGAGAACTGCCGAGGCCCGAGAATACCGTCCTTGACGCCAAAATACCAGATGCGGTCATCTGCAGGAGCCATGTCGAGATCGGCGCGCGCAACCTTGCCGCTTATGGACTGGGCGTGCGGGAAGTCGATCGTCAGGACGTCGGCGAAGCGCAGGTGCGCGAACGGCGGAGGCACGACGGAGTCGCCGGAGATCGTCACCGACCACTTGCCGAAGAACTGCGGCCGGCTGAGCGAAACCCTGGTGCCGGACGCCAGGCGGACGTTCTCGCCCACCTCCTTCACCCAGCGCTTGCTGCCCTTCACGTTCCGCAGGCACTTGGGGTGGATGTCCATTCCGACGATGCGGAAGAAGGTCGACTCGCTCACTCACCTGCTCCATTCCATGCCGGCGTGCGGCCGGCGCGCTGGCTCGCCGCACGATCGATCTCGCTGACGTCGCCGCTGTCCATGTCGCCGCTGTAGCGGCCGAGACCGAACGCCGTCAGGTCGAGGACGATCGGCTGCTTCTCGCGATCGCCAGCCTTGGGGCCGGCGCCCGTGCCGTCGCCATAGATCGTGGCGTCGCCGGCGTCGCGCTCGCGCAACGCGGCGACCCGTGCCTTCTCGGTCTGGTCGGCCAGGGTGCGCGCATACTCCTCGGCAGCTGCCTTCTGGCTGTCGCTGAGACCGATGCCGCTGGGATCCATGCCGAGCGTGGCGTACTGGGCGAGCTGCGCCGCCTTGTAGGGGTCGTAGCCCTGATCGACGAAGCGCTGGTAGCCCTTGTTGCCGTTGGCCTGCATCGACGTCGCCAGAGCGTCCAGACCGGCACGCCCCTCGTAGCCCTCGCGGAACCACTCGGACGCGCTGTTCTTGAACAGACCGCCGCCGCTCAGAAGCTCCGACATCAGGTTGTCGAAGCCGCCCTTGATCTGGTTTCCGTAGCGCTTGTAGATGTAGACCGTCAGGACGCCGAGAGCCGCCGTCAGCGCGGTCATCGCCACTGCCATGCCACCGAACCTCGTCGCCAGCGACGCCGTCCCGGTGCCGATGCCGCCCCACAGCGCGGCCAGCCCCTTGGTCGCCAGGAAGCTGACGCCGGGGATCTTGGCGAGCACGAAGAACAGGCCGGCCATGTAGGCGACGTTGGTGTCGAGCCCGACGGCGTTCAGGCCGTTGGTGATGACCAGGACGGCGTCCTGGATGCCCTTGAGGCCCGCCACGATGCCGGCGCCGGCCGCAGCGAACGCCTCGCGGTTCTCGACGACGTAGCCGACCAGCGAGCGGATGATGTCCCGCAGCTTGAACAGCGTGTCGAGATCCTCGGCCTTGTACGGGGCGTTCTCGTCGGTGCTGTCGACGTTCTTCCCGCCGGTGACGAGGTTGCCGAGCGCGCCGCGGTAGCCGAAGGCGCGCTTCATGCCATCGGAGGCGTTCTCGGGGGCGTCCTTGCCGGTGAGGAGAGCGCCCAGGCCGCGCAGGCTGGTCTTGATCTCCCGGATCTTCTGGTCGGCGAGGATCAGCTCGGTCAGGATGCCCAGGCCGGTCTCGTCGGTGCCAGCATCGACCTTGCCCGTGCGCAACGCGCGGAAGGCGAACGCCAGCTGGCCGAGCCAGTATGCGGCATACTGGATGGAGTCGCCGAGCGTCTGGAAGATGTCCTTGCTGCCGGTGGCGCGCGAGAACATCAGCCGGGTGAACTCGGTGAAGGCAGAGCCAATTGCCGCCAGGAAGTTCACGAACGGATTGCTCGAGAAGTTGCCGGTGATGAAGGTGTCCTTGAGGGACACGATGGTGCTGCCGAGCGCCCGGAATCCGTCGCCCAGGGTCGGGATCTTGTTGCCGGTGCCGACGATCGCCTGAAGCGTCTCGCCGATGCCGTTCTTGATCGAGACCAGCAGGTCGAAGAAGCCCATGCCGGCGTCGACGACGTAGGAGAACGTCTTCGACAGGCCGTTCAGGACCCGCTCGAAGTTGTAGCTGCCGTCCGCCGCCTTCTCGAGGCGCACGCCGAGAGTGTCGATCGTCTTCGAGAGGTTCTCGCCGAACCGGCTGAACGCGCCGTTGGCCACCATGGTGTTGAGCACCTTGGTGATCGCCGCGTAGACGCGGACGATGGACTCGTCGAGCTTGCCGGAAGCGATGGCGACGCGGGCCGTCTCGAAGGCGCTCTTCAGACGCCCAAATGCAACGCGCGAAGTATTCGCCATGGAGATCGCAGCACGGCCGAACTCCTTGTCCAGCTGCACCGAGAACTTCTTGATGAACGTCGCGGAGTCTACAAGACCATCTGCGACCTGCTTGTTGAAGTCCTTGACGGAAAGACCATAGGCACGGGCCGCAAGACCAACTGCACCGGGCAAAGCCTCCGAGAGCTGGCCCTTCAGCTCTTCCGAATACACCTGCCCCTTAGAGGCCATCTGCGAAAGCGCAATGATGGCGCGGTTGGCATTGTCCGAGGTGCCGCCGAGAACGGTGTTCGCGTCGGTGAGACCCTTGAAGAGCAGCTGCAGATCCTGGCTGGCCACCGAGGTGCCCTGCGTCGCGGCCTTCAGCTTCACGTAGCCGCCGGCCAGGTCCGAGATCGTCAGACCGTGGTCGTAGGCGACCTTGTTCAGGTAGCGGAGATCGTTGGCGGTCTTGATCGCCTGATCGCCGTTGATGTCCATCAGGCCGCCGACCTTGCCGCCGCCGTTGGCGTCGAGCGAGTTGTTGTCGTAGGCGAACTTGGCGCGGCCGTTCGCCTTGTCGATCTCGCCGTTGAGCGAGCGCAGGGCGGTGACGGTTCCCTCGAGCTTGGCGTTGCTCTCGAACAGGTTCTGGAAGGTGCGCACCAGTGCGGCCGCAGCGAAGCCAGCCGACAGGATCTGGAACCCGAAGTTGCGCATCACTCCGAAGACACCAGTGATCGCGCCCTTCACGAAGTTGAAGGCCGGGACCAGTCCGCCGACGTTGGTGATGGCGGAAAGAGCCGTCGACCCGAGCAGCTTGGCGCCGCCGACGATGCCGGTGAAGCCGCGCTGGCCGATGGTGCCCAGGAGGGAGCCAAGACCGCCGAGGTCGTTGCGCACGGCGGTGATGAACCCGCGCACGGTCGGAGACACCGTCGCCGCCGAGAAGATCGGGCGATTGCGCACCGCCTCGATCTGCTTCTGCAGCTCGGCATACTCGCGGCGAAGACGCTGGACGTCCTTGAGCTCCGCCGGCGTGAGGATGTGGAGACCGATGGCGTTGAGGCGCGTGATCTCGGAGCCCAGCGCCGCATATTCGGTGCGGAGCTGCGCAAGGAACTGGCGCTCCTCGGTGGTGAACCGGCGATCCTTGGAGACCTGACCCAGCTGCCCGATCTGCTTGCGGATGTAGGCCTGGTCGACCTTGGCGCGAGCAAGATCGGCGCGAATCTGGGCACCCAGAGCCACGTTCGGATCGGTCGGACGGTTCTTGACCTGGCGGGCAGCCTGGGCGAGCCGCTGGAACTCCTCCGTCATGCGACGGACGTTCCGCAGCTCGTCGGCGCTGATGATACCCGTGCCGTCCCGCTTGACCGAGCGCAGCTGCGTACCGACCGCCGCCAGCTCGCCGCGGAGCCGCTGCAGGCGCATCGTGTCCGTCGAGGTCAGGGCGTTGTTCTCGCCCACCTTGGTCAGCCGGTTGATCTCCTTCGAGATCGCAGCCTGCTCGGTGCGCAGACGCTGGATCAGGTCGCGGAGCTGCTGTGCCTTGACGGCGATCGGGTCGGCGGTCGTGTTCGTGATGCCACGACTGGACTGCGACAGGC
>Ga0268349_1000042_pt1 | contig 25650 bp, 18 predicted proteins | sample G5R2_MAIN_18SEP2_FD_190164 | JGI IMG/M metagenome (GOLD analysis project Ga0268349, IMG submission 190164) | Phyllosphere microbial comminities from switchgrass, GLBRC, Michigan, United States - G5R2_MAIN_18SEP2017_LD1 | ecosystem: Host-associated > Plants > Phyllosphere > Phylloplane/Leaf...
CCTCGGTGCCCGGCGGGGTATTCCAAGGGCTCAGGCGTACCCCAGCAGCTCGTAGTCCTGCGCATAAAGCGTTCGTAGCCGCTTGCGGGTCAACGCGCCTACGGCATAGCGCACCCGCTGCGGGGTACGTTCGTAGGCTGTATCGGACCAAGGCAGTACGGCGGGAATACACAGAAAATCCCGTAGTGAGCCAAAATCCCGTAGCAGCGTTTCGTAATGGCCCAGAAAATCGAGCTTGAGATCACCTCTGGCGTCCACGAGAAAATCGCTCTGAGGTGCGAATTCGGGGTGGTTCAGGATTGTAGCAGGGGTCATCCAGCGCGCCACGAACCGGTCGAAACCCTCATCGGCATCCATGTCCGTAGCCGCTTCTGCTGCCCGAAACAGCTCGGCCTCCATCAGCCGCGCCCAGGCCACATAGGCGCGCTCTACAGGGTCACGCACAAAGGCAAACTTGAAGCTGGTGGCGTAATGCTCGGGAAACGTACGCTCATACCACCGTAGCGGCACATGGCCTGGGTTGGTAGCACCGAATAAGGCGGCATGGATCGCGTCGCCTTCACAGCCGAACACGTTGATAAAGAGGCATCGGTTGGTACGGAAGGGCTCAGGTAGCCTCCGTGGGCCACGGGCCTGTAGCCCGCCCCCCGACGAGCTGCCCATTGATGGGCTAGCGAGGGTTCTGGCAAGTAATGACTTCACGGTAAGACAGGACAGTATCCCCTCTGGCAAGGCCATGCAGGCCAGGGCAGACAGTAGCAAATTGCCACAGGGGACACACTAGCGGTTCGTCTGGTTGCTTGTTTGGCGACCAACGTGTCAGGCAATGTCCCTTTTACCCGGCTCTTCCAGGCCCATCGCATGCAGCCTGGCGTAAAACCCGTTTTTCTCAAGCAGCGCCTGGTGAGTTCCGCGCTCTACGATCCGGCCCTGGTCCATGACCAGAATGAGGTCGGCTTTTTCAATGGTGGATAGCCGGTGCGCAATGACCAGTGTTGTACGCCCTTTCATGACGTGATCAAGAGCCCCCTGGATATGCCGTTCGGATTCGGTATCCAGAGCGGAGGTCGCTTCATCCAGGATAAGAAGGGGAGCATTCTTTAACAGAGCACGCGCGATCGCCAGGCGTTGGCGCTGGCCGCCTGACAACAGCACGCCGTTCTCTCCCACATCGGTATCAAACCCTTGGGGAAGCTGTTCGATGAAGTCTCGGGCAAAGGCAGCCGTAGCTGCGTCAATAATGTGCTCACGTGGCGCACCGGCCAGATCGCCATAGGCAATATTGTTGGCGACAGTGTCGTTGAACAGTGTCACCTGCTGATTGACCTGAGCTATGTGCTTACGCAGGTTGCGCAATCGATAGTCCTGCACTTCCAGGCCATCCAGGAGAATGGCGCCTTCAGTATGGTAGTAGAAGCGCGGGATCAGGTTGGCCAGTGTGGACTTGCCACTGCCAGAGCGGCCTACCAAGGCGATCATCTGCCCAGGCTCTGCAGTAAATGTAATGTCATTCAGAACGGGCTTGTCAGTACCAGGGTAAGTGAACGTAAGGTTACGCACTTCAAGCCGGCCGCTGATTTGATCACGCTCCAGCGTACCTGTGTCCACTTCAGGCGATACGTCCAGTTGTTCAAAGATGCTCTCCGCCCCTGCCACACCGCGCTGGATGGTCGAGCTCACTTCCGACAACTGTCGAATCGGCTTAGGCAACAGGCCGGCGGCCGTGATATAGGCCACAAGGTCACCCGCGCTGGCGTCGCCGCGCAGCCACAACACCAGGAACATCAGCACCGCCATGGCCGTGTAGATCACCAGTTGCAGCATAGGTGTATAGATGGCGCTGGTCTTGGTCATGCGCAATTGTTTGTCGGTGTTGCTCTGGCTAGCCTGGCGGAAACGCTCAGCCTCATAGTGCTCACCGCCGAAACTGCGCACAACCCGGTAGCCCTGGATGGTTTCAGAAGCCACGTGCGTGACGTCACCCATGGCGACTTGGATCTTTTTGCTTTGCTTGCGAAATTTCTTGCTGGTGCTGCTGACCATGATTGCAATGATCGGCAAGATGGCCAGCATCACTAACGTAAGGCGCCAGTTCATCAGCAGCAGGTAGCCAAACAGGAAGACCACCGTCAGGCCTTCGCGAATCACAACCTTGATGGCATCCGTAGCGGCGCCCGTGACCATGGTCACGTTGAACGTAATGCGCGAAATCAAGTGCCCTGAGTTATGGGTATCGTAATAACGGTTGGGAAGCACCAACAGCTTGTCGAACAGCGACAACCGCAGGTCATGGATGAGCCCGAGCGAGACCTTGGCAAGAAAGTAGTTGCCCAGGTAGGAACCCAGCCCCTGCCAAGCGGCAATCAGCACGATAAGTAAAGGGACTGCCTGCAACAATTGTAGGTCGCGCAGGTAAGGCACAGTAGGGAACAGTACCGCCTCTGGGTTATTCAGCCCGTCGACGAAATACTTGAGGATACCCGCCAACATGGGCTGGGTGGATGCGAATACCACAAAGCCAACGATACTGAGGCTGAACAAGCCTACATACGGGCGCATATAGGACAGTAGTCGCAGATAGATTTTCAGGCTCGAGGGCGCGGAGGGCTCAGGGTTGCTCATGAGAAATCATCGTATTGAAAGAGCCGCGCAGTGTACCACAGGGGCCATCATACGGCCGGGTGCGCTACCATAGCGGTCGCCCCACCTTGGAGGGCCTGTGCAGGAGTAGGAATGCAAGCGCTTGATTGCGGCCGTTACATGGCCTTGAGAGAAGGAGCTCAGGTACTGGAAGCCGATGGCTCCGGGGACAAGGTGCTACGGCTCCAAGACGGCTCCATGCTCAAGCTGTTCCGGCGAAAGCGCCTGTTCACCTCGGCAGCCTGGTACCCCTACGCCAAACGCTTCGCCGACAATTGCAACCGCTTGGCAGCGCGTGGCATTCCTTGCCCGCAGGTGACGGGCCTGTATCGCATCAGCGAGATCGAACGCGATGCCGTGCACTACGCCCCCTTGCCTGGCCACACCCTTCGCCAGCTCATTGGCCAAGGGGCCGTATCACCTGCGCTACAAAGGCAATTGGGCGGTTTCATTGCCCATCTGCACGAAACAGGTGTGTACTTCCGTTCTGCTCACTTGGGTAACGTAGTACTAACCCCCGAAGGCACATTGGGTTTGATCGACATTGCCGACCTCCGCCTCTACCGCCGCCCCCTGAGTCGTTCACTGCGCGAGCGCAATTTCAAGCATATGCTGCGTTACCCCCAGGACCGACAATGGCTTGCCGAGGAAAGCGACGCCTTCGTAGCAGGGTACATGGCCGGGCAACGGTGCTGCCCGGCACACGCCGTCAGCGCGGCGCTGGCAGGGCCTTGATCCGCTGATGTAGTGCGCCACCTAGGATAACGGCAGCCGGCAGTAGTACCAGCACCCATAGCTCATCCGGGTTGCCTACCAGCTTGCTGCCATCGAAGTTAAGCATCAGCAAGGCACCGGCCAGGTACAGCCCCCATGGATCACGCTGGCGCCAGGCCTGCCAAAGCGTGGCAATCATGAGGGGCAGGAAGATCAACAGGGATACCCCGCCGGTGTATAGCCCGAACGCCACGAAGATGTTGTGCGGATGCGGAATAGGAATGCCTCCGGGCAGGGTTTGAGTGGTGTGGAAGTTCACCCCGCACCCTAGTGCCCAGCCGCAATGTGCCCATTCGCCGGTCATGATGCGGAACAGGTCCATACGGTAGGAGTCGCCCCGGCCGATCAGCGAAGTCAGCCAAGGCTCGTTCCACATGGCCCACAGTGCTACGCCCGTGCCCAGCACCAGTACCGTGACAATTGCACTTGCGATGCGCGGGTAGCGGTAGATGCTGTAGAGGCTCCATAGGCCCACGATGAAAAGCCCCCCTACGATGCCAGTACGTGTCTGCAGCACAAAGGCTACGGCCACGAAGGCCAGCAGACCGGCCAGGGCCATTTCTACATACCGTCGCTCACGGGTCCATGTAGGCAGCGCCAGGCCAAGCGCGCACATGAGCCAGATGCTTGTATAAATCACGTTTTCCATTCGGGCGGGCAGTATGTCTACTCGCGAACCAAAGGGTATGTGGCCTGACAGGTAGGCGTACGCGGCACAAGCATAGGTGTACAGGGCGATCAGCCAGAACAACGCCCGAGCTACCCCGCCTCGGTAGAAAAAGTCCCGCTCTGGCAGGCTGGCCACTATGAACACGAACAGCCCGGTATAGAGGATATGCTTGTAAAACTGCGTACCCTCTTCTCGCGCCGCGGGTACCAGGCACCACGCCAGAAGCACCAACCACCCGATTGCAATGGGCTGACTGAACAGGCCTGCCCCCCTACAGCGGATCAATGCTACCAACCCAGGCAGTGCGACAAAGGCGTAATACAGGTTGTTGGTCCACTTCGCCGAGCCTTGGAGGACAAAGCTCAGGATGAATGCCACCAAAGCGTACGTGAAATAGCGGTGGTAAGACTGACTTGTCAAAAACGGCCCCTCAGGCTTAATGCAATGTAAGCGACACACATGCCGCCTGTGTAAATACGCCTAACAGGCCAAGACGTCCATGAAGCTGTACTCAGAAACCCAATGCAGCGCGTAAGCGGGCCAAGGGGCCTGGCGCCGGCTGCAATCGTAAGGGTGCTCGCAGGCATTCCACGATCTGCGCACCTATGCTGTGAAACCCGTAACGCCCTTGAACCAGCGCCTGCCCTTGGGCGGCGATTTCCCGTGCCAGCTCAGGCTGCTCTCGCAGCACGCGCAACTTATGCCGTAGGTGCGCCAGGTCTTGGTAAAGCACCACGTTTTGCATGTCATCAAAGCCCAGTGCCCGGTTTTCCTCTTCACCCTGATCGTAGGCAAACAGCACACAGCCAGCGGCCATGGCTTCGAAATTCTTGATCATGTATTCACCCATGCCCACATCAGCGCTTACAAAGAAGCGGATACGATTGAGCATGGTGTTGTAATCGGCGCCCGACTCCGTCCGGGTTACAAGCAAATCCTCTACATCGGCTAAAGCTTCCAGGAACGCCTTGCGCTGAGCGTAGGCAACGCTTTTCAAGCTGCCTACAAAGCCCAGCTCTATGTCGCGTACAAGCCCTAGCTCACCAACAAGGGTCTGGTCATAACCCTTGGGTACGAAATGTGCGTCAAAGCCTTCTTCGCGCAGCCGACGAGCTACCTGAGCCCCTGAGCTGATAACCCGTGCCCAAGGCAGTTGACGGTAATGCTCACTGAATTTTCCGGTGTATTTGCAGGCTATGTAATTCTGGTAGGCATCGTGTTCAAGGATGACCAGGTTAGGCAGCGTGCGGATAAACGCTACCTGCCGAATCTCCTGTTTGAAACGCAAGAAGAACAGGATACGGTCATACCGGCTTACATCGACCTCCTGCTTGAAATACCGACGCAGATGTCGCTGCTCATCACTGTCCAGCCAACGCAGGTCGCACTCGCAATGTTCGGCAATACCTTTGTACAGCTCATCCAGGATGGCGCGCTGGTCCTTTTGCACTAGAAACAGAACCTTCATAAACGTCTCTCATCGCCTGCCAGGGTGTCACGCATCATCGTTCAAGCCGCCATAGAAGCTCATGGCGCCGCACGGCCTTACGGAAAAACTCATTCTCTCCTTCCACGGCCCAGCGCCGACCGGCCAGCGCGTGTTGAAGCACGCGACGTACACGTCGTTTGAGTGCAAGCCGAGGTTGCAGGTCATGCATCATGCCAAGTGCCATCGCTTTGTTCATTCGAGCGTGTTCATCCAGCGGCAGGCTGACGGGCCAGAAGGTTGTACCAGGCTCGAACACCGGCGGCAGGGCAATACCTTCATGGGCATTCCCCATGGGCCAGCGATCGTTGTCGTGCAGGTGGTTCGCGTAGCCCAGCAGGTGTGCAGGTTGCCAGTGGGTGCTGCGCAATGCTTCCCGCACGGCATCGTGCGCCTGCACATGATCAGGGTGCGGATCGAGCGTGGTATCTGGCAACACGATCACGTCTGGGCGGGCGTGCTCAATCAGCGCGCGCACGTCTGCCACCAGGTTGTCCCACGTGGGCTTTCCATCATCACCCGGTAACGCCAAGGTATTGAACTGGCGGAACAGGCGCGTATCGCAAAGGCCGGCTTCTCGAGAAGAAACGAGCTGTTGCGGCGCTGCTCGCATGGCCTCGAGCTGCAAGCAGAAGTATCCCAGTTGCACACATTGGGCTTCAGGCACACCCGCCCAGCGCGGTACAGCAATGCTGTCCCAGGCACGGAGGCGCCCTTTGAGTTGGGCTGCCTGCTCCTTGGCAAGGCCCATGGCTTTGTAGTGTTCAGCCTCTACCTCGCCTGCGGTAAGGGTGACGATCCAGCTTTCCACAGCCTGGCTATACAGCCCAAAGGCTGCCAGCTCCGCATCATCGGCATGGGGCGCAATCACCATTACACGCTGTTCGAGGTAGTTGGGCTGAGCAAACACCCATACCTTCGGCTCGCCGACGATACGACAATGCCGGCCCGCCACGTGAACACCTTCTTGGAGAGCGCTTGCGTATGCAGACAGGTTCAGGTAACGCAGGCCTGCACAGTTTCGCTCGAACGTCTGGGCATCGGCTTGCTCGATAAGGACCGCCGGGTCCAGAAAACGACTTAGCACCGTGCCGCGAAGCTTCACCTCGACAATAATAGTCAGGTCACTCCCTGTGGGGAGGGGGTTTGCCACACACAGGCGGCCATCCACCCAGCTTGCCTTGGCCTGTAGCACACCCTCGCCAAACGCGTACTGGTAATCCTGCCGGGGCGAGTAAAACAGGTGGTCAGCGAACCAGGCTTCATGAGCGGCCCACGACAATAGCGCTACTATCGGGGTCACCCACCAAGCGACGAATATGCCAATAAACAGGAAGGCACTGATGCCTACGAACAATGCCAACCGTTTGTTGCGGCGGTGACGCTTGAGCAGTGCCTGCTTGCGGCTCATACCTTGAATACCCGTGTGGCATTGCACCAGCGGGCCTTGTACTCACGGTCGGCACGCCCGAACGAAAACCGCAGGTCTTTACCCAATGCGCGTGCATCCTCCCAGGCGGCTTGGGTATTCAGGTAACTGAGCACACTGCCCGGGCTGAACGCTCGCGTCTGAGGGTCCACGCCGCCGTTGACGTACTCCACGCTGACCCATTCCGGCGCTTCTACACGGTAGACAAGCTGTATGGCTATGGCGGCGTCATTGAGAAACAGTACAGAGCCCACCATGAACGTCTGCAACAGCGTTAGTACATCCGCCATACGATCGGCACCCGTAGCCGGAAAGCCCCAGCGCCGCTGGAACAACTCACAGTAGAGCGCGGCAAATTCCGCTGGTGAAAACTCACTGACGGCCCGCACTTGTCCTCCTGCGTCTTCCAGCAATCGGAGTTCGCGGCGCTGGTTGTAGCGAAACTTCTTGGACAAGGCCTCGGGTTCACGTGCCAGCGCCAAGGTTTCGGCCTGCACCGAAAGGCCACTGAACCGCCCTATATTCGGCTCACCGAGGTAACGCCCGAGATGGCGCAATGGCGCCAGGGTGCCGGGCTTTGCAGGCAGAATGATTTCCGCATTGCCCAAGTCGAACATCCCCTTTTTGCCCCGTTGCTTGAGCACATCCTTGGACAAGGCCAGGTACCGCCCCCAGACAGGAACTGCGGCGCAAAGCTCGCCGCCTTGCTGCCAGCCCAGGTAGCGAACCGGGATATCGGCCAGGGTCGCCAGATGCTTCACCACCTCAGGGTGGGTCGCTACACTGCCTCCAAACCGGGCCCAAGCGCTGGCATAGTCAGCAGCGCCTATCACGTCCCAGCCTCGCTCGCGCCAGTATTGAAACCTGTTTAATATCATTGGCGCTTACTCAACAGCCCTACCGTAGGCAACTCCCAGAATGCGCTTCTTACCGAATCATCACTGAAATGGCCCTGTACGCGACCCTGAAGTGCCTTGGCCAGGGCGTCGCGACGGCTCTGGTCGTAACCGGCCACTTCGGCCAGCAGGCTGGCCAACGCTTGCGTATCCCCAAGCGGAAACAATAAACCGACGCCTTTCACCACTTCTTGTGCGCCACCACACGCGGTGGCAATGACGGGAACGCCTGCAGCCATCGCTTCGAGCAACACCATCCCAAAGGGCTCATGATCCGAGCTAAGGGCGAATACGTTGAAGGCCTGGAAATAACGCGCAGCATGGGCAACCTGGCCTGTAAACGTTACACGTTCGACAATACCTAGCTCCAGGGCGAGCTGCTTTAGCGCAGCTTCCAGCCTGCCCTCACCCATGATCACCAACCGCGCTGTCGAAGGTAGGCACGGTAATGCCTGGGCAAACCCTCTCAACAACGTGGCCTGGTCCTTATCCGGGTGCAGCCGGCCAGCGGTGCCTACAATCCAGTCGCCCTCTGGCAGGCTTAACGCTTTGCGTGCATTTGCTGCACTGTACAGCATGTGTTGCCGCGCCTTGATGTCTACCCGGTTGTACAAAGTCTGGATGCGCTCGGCAGGCCAGCCAGCCAGGCAGCGGCGCATATCATCCCGTACGGCATTCGATACCCCCAACAAGCTGAGCCGGCGCTTGAACAGGTGAGCGAACAGGCGCCGCCCCGGCCGTTGGTAATCGCCGAAGGCGTGATGCACGCCGATGACAGGCAAACGGGTGGCCAGCAGCGTGATGTAGATCGGCTTGAAACGGTGGGCAATGCAGAGTGCGAAGTTCCGGCTGGCCACGATGGCGCGGAGCTGAGCAATGGCCTTCAGTTTCAAGCCACGCACGTCACGCGAAGACAGCCCCATGAACAGCACCTCTGCTGAATCACAGGCCGCAGCCACCTCAGGGTTGGCACGGCCTGTAAGGAACACCGTTGTCACCGAGTAACCACTGCCTGCGAACAGGCTGGCGTACTGCCGGGCGCAGTCCAGAAAAGGACCGTCATACCCGTGGCAGAACTGCAGTATCCGCCGCTCAGGCGCTTGTGTCATGGGCGTTCACGCCTTCCTTCACCACCAGAATATCCTCCATGATCAGGTATTGAAGGTCCGACCCGAAGAACATGTTCAGTGCGTCAGTAGGCGAACAGATCATGGGCTCACCACGGCGGTTGAGCGACGTATTGAGGGATACCCCGTTGCCTGTAAGGTCTTCGAGGGCCTTCATCATGTCGTAGTAGCGCGGGTTGTATTCGCGCTTGAGCACTTGGGCACGGGAGGTCCCGTCCTCGTGAACCACTTCCGGCACGCGGGTTTTCCACTCTTCAGCCACTTCGAACGTGAAGGTCATGAAGGGGGCCGGGTGGTCGACCTTGATCATCTGCGATGCCACAGTATCGAGCATGGACGGGCAGAAGGGGCGCCACCGCTCGCGGAACTTGATCTGGTGATTGATGCGGTCGGCCACACCCGGCACGCTCGGGCAGCCGATGATCGACCGGCCGCCCAGTGCACGTGGGCCGAACTCCATACGCCCTTGGAACCAGGCGACGGGGTTGCCATCCACCATGATTTTCGCGATTGCCTGGGGCATGTTTTCGATCTGCTTCCACACCGGCTTGCTTGGGTGGCGTGCGCAGGCGGCAATCACGTCCTCATTGGAGTACGAAGGGCCCAGGTATACGTGTTCCATTTTCTCGACAGGCACACCGCGAGCATGGGACACATAGGCCGCCGCCCCGACGGCCGTACCGGCATCACCTGAAGCGGGCTGCACGAACAGCTCCTTTACGTCCGGGCGGGCAATGATCTTCTGGTTCAGCTTCACGTTCAGCGCGCAACCGCCGGCGAAGGCAAGCTTGCCGGTTTCCTTTAGCACGTCGCCCAGGTAGTAGTCGATCATCTGCAAGGCAAGCTTTTCAAACAGCGCCTGCATGCTGGCGGCATAGTGAATATAGGGCTCGTCAGCGATGTCGCCCTCGCGCTTGGGGCCCAGCCATTCGATCAGCTTGGGCGAGAAGTAGAAACCCTTGCCCTTTTCCTTGTAGCGGCGCAGGCCGATCACGTTGGCGTAGTCGGTGTTGATCACCAGTTCGCCGTTCTCGAAGGAGGCCAGGCGCGAGAAGTCGTATTGGCTGGCATCGCCATAGGGCGCCATGCCCATGACCTTGAACTCACCATCGAGCATCTCGAAGCCCAGGAATTCGGTGATCGCGCCATACAGGCCGCCTAGCGAATCAGGGTCAAAGAATTCCTTGAGCTTATGGATCTTGCCGTTTTCACCATAGCCGAAGAAGGTGGTGGCGTACTCGCCCTTGCCATCGATACCCAGAATGGCGGTTTTCTCCGTGAAACCGGAGCAGTGATAGGCACTGGAGGCATGGGCCAAGTGGTGTTCGACTGGCTCGATCTTCACTTTTTTAGGGTCAAAACCTAGTTGTTCCAGGCACCACACGATCTTGTTGCGGTAGCGCTTGTAGCGCCGGTTGCCCATCAGCAACGCGTCAAGGGCGCGATCCGGGGCATACCAGTAGCGCTTGGCATAGTGCCAGCGAGCCTTGCCGAACAGGCTTATAGGGGCAAAGGGAATGGCCACCACGTCAACGTCTGCTGGCTTGATGCCGGCCTGCTCCAGGCAGAACTTGGCCGACTCGTAGGGCATGCGGTTCTTGGCATGCTTGTCCCGCACAAAGCGCTCTTCTTCAGCGGCGGCAATGAGTTTGCCGTCGATGTACAACGCAGCGGAGGGGTCGTGGCTGAGGGCGCCGGACAGCCCGAGAATCGTCAATGCCAAGGGTCAGAGCCTCTGTGTACTCAATAGGCGCCCAGGCGTGGGCCGCTATTGCTGGTGATCGAAAACGCGCGAGTATAACCCAACCGTTCAAGACCCAATACCTATGCACGCCCTATGGCCCGATTGACTTGCGCAGGCTTGGCCTCCTTCGATGGAGGCTACCGATGACTATACCCGACCCACTTGCCCAGCTAGATGCCCTTGACGAGTCACTCAAGGAAGGCTTAAAGCCGCTGCCCACGCTGTTGTCGACCTTGGCATGGCGCTTTGAAAATGCCGTGCCAGATCCATTGGGCACCGTACCACTGGATCGGCTGTACCTGAACGAGGCGCCGCTTACTCACCACCTGTGTCAACTGGCCCTAGGCAACCCTCTCCCTGAGGGCACGGTACAGCGTCTCACCTCTGAGGGCTTTTTGCCGGTCAGCCTGCAGCAGAACCAGTGGGTATTGCGTTTCCTGGCGCGTACTGGCCACGACCTGCTGCAGCTTTATCTGGACGCAATAAAGCGCTTCTGGGGGTTTACCTATGTTGAAGGCCAATTGGCCCGAACATGGTTGCGTAAGCTGTACCACGCACAATGGCGTGCTCAGATTCAACTGCGCCTGACTGATCGAACCCTGCCTGAGCAGGCTGCACGCCTATTGCTCGGCGTGGCGGGCACTGGCCCCCACCCTTGGGTGGGGACTGTCGTTGTGCACCAAGGGCACAATCGCTGGGTGATTCCTGGCGCGTTCGTAATCTGCCGCCATTCGCCCACGACACACCCCTCGGAGCCCGTAGTATTCAGCACCTTACCCCAGGGTTTCGAGACATTTGCATCTGCGAGCGCCCTACGTCAGGAGCTAGCTGAACGCTTGGAGAACGACGAGCAAGGCCCGGCCCTGCTGGCGCCACTTCCTCCTGACTCCCAAGACTCAGCTCTCTACGGCGACGCTTTGACCTTTGAGCCAGTGAGCAGCGATGTGTTTGGCTGGTGTGTAAGCCAATTGGAGCGTCGCCAGCAAGATGCCCTCCGCCACGCCTGGCCGAAGGCACTCGCACTGTTCGAGCTGCGTGATCTGGATGGCGCCAGCGCCCTGCTGCAAGCAGCTGCCGATATTGCCCCCTTGATCGCCAGCCAAGGCCTGCGCCTCACGCGTTACGTTCATTTGCTGGAGCGTGACATGCCGACTTGGATGCATGGCCTGTCCCATAACCAACGCCTTGAACTGATTCTTGGCATGCGTGAACTGGCACTGGCTACCGCCAATGCGATTGCACCAGGCCTGCCCACCGCCCAGGAGTTCGCCGATACTACCTGGCTACGCCTGTATGCCAGTAAATTACTGGCCGGCGAGCTCAGAGCCCTAGGCATTCTGGTAGCGCCAGAGCGCGTATTTATTACTGTCACGTCTAGCGACGGCACGGGCCCTTTGGTAAACCCGCTGCAGCCTTCATCTTCTGTGGCTGGGAGATCTCTGGAGCGTACTGGCCCGTCCATTACCCACACCGCCCATGTCCGCAGCCTAGTGCAATTGGCCCTGGAAAACATCTCGCCACTGGATTTCGATTACCTGCTTACGGCACAGGTGCGTGATAACCAAGGCCGGCCCATACCAGGCTTGACGGGCCCAACCGTACGCCGATTGATACGACACGCAAACGTCGGTGGCAGCTATGGTCGCCACCTACTAAGCAGGTTGCGCCATGGCCCTGAAGCCCAATGGCGACGCGAACGCCATGAGCGGCTGTTGCGAGCGAAAATGTCCGTTGAAGGGCTCAAAGCCAGGTTTCGTGGGCAGTTAGGCCCTGATGCGCTCGGCTGGCAATGGATCAAGGCGGTGCTGGACCAACCGCTGTCCGATGCCAGGGCCCAGGTGGGCACTATTAACTTAGGCGTTTGGCAGGTCTCTATTCGAAACACTCCGCTGGAAGGGGTCTACCTGCTGGGTCCTGTTGCAGAGCCTGGCGTTCAGCCTGTGCTGCTGTATGCCGGTGACAGCCCCTTCCGAAAAAGCTGGCAATGGTTCGACAACCGTCAACGCTTTGCAGCGCAATGGCTGAACGCACCTGCCACGCGGGAGTACATCCTCCAACATGTTGCACTGGCCGAGCGCCCGGCCATTGGGCGCTTGCTGGGTACCCCCGCGCTGGCAACCCATGTGGAGGCACGCTGGGTAAGCGCCAATTTCTTTTACGATGCTTATCGGTCCGAGACACGGCTGGTCATGGCCAATGCCGACGCCCAGAGTGCCTCGAACCGTGAGATCAACCTGCAGACCGCTACCCAACTGGCGATGACGTTGACGGAAGTGGCTTGCATGTTCCTTCCAGGGCGCGTGGCAGGTGTGTTTTCCCTCACCCGCGCGCTCTGGAGCTTTGTCCAGGCCTGGAAAGCGATGGGCGAGGAGCCGGCCGAAACCGTATTGCTGCATGTGAGCGAAGGCTGTGCCAATCTGTTCGAGGCGTCTGTGGCACTCTCCACCAGCCCAATGTTCGGCAAGCTGGTACGCGAACTACCCATGGGCAACCCTGTTCCGTTACATACCCAGTATGCGGTCAAGCCACAGCGCACCTTCCTGAGGTATCGGCTGGCCACTGACTATTCCGAGGGCGTTTACGAAGCACAGCAGGTCGAAGGAGGCGCCTCTGAGTTCTTTATCGAGGACCGCCAAAGGCAGCAATATCAAGTGACGCATGACGGCCAGCACTGGCGTGTCATTGACCCACGCATGCCGCAGGCCAGGCACCGACCAATTGTGCGCAAGAACGCAGCAGGCGACTGGGAAATGGTGGACGCGATACGCTGGAAAGGTGTAGAGCCTGACAAAGCCGCACTGCTGCAACTGGCGCAGTTGCCCGCGCCTCCCGCCAGCCTGCAAGCCAATCAGGTCACCGTAATCGAGAACCGCCACTACCTACGTATCGGAAACCACGTGCTAGCCGTACGCCCCAGCCTATTGCCGGGCCGCTACATTGTGAGCCTGGCACATGCACAGCCGTTGGCGTCCCCACTGACGCTTATGGTACGCCAGGCACAAGGCGGCACCTGGCAGGCCAAAGTGCGGCAAAGCAGCCTGAGCAGCGATTGGTTTGACCTGTAGCCTACCTGGGCACCGCGGCATTACAGCAAGGGCAACCGCTTGTCGAGCAGCCGGTACAGGCAGCTGCCCTTGGGCCAGTTTCGCAGGAACCTGGCCCGGTCGCGGGCAAAGGCTGGGGCGAAACTGGCAATGCTTGAATGCTGCTGCATGGCATCAAGGTCAATCAGGGCCCACTGGCCCTGTGTCCAGAACAGGTTATTGCCCTTCAGGTCGCCATGGCTGATACGTTCACGGATCAGGCTGGCGAACAATTGATCAAGCGCCTGCAGCTGCCTCTCCGGCACGCTCCCGTCTTGTACATGGGTGCTGAAACACTGCATCAGGTCCGGGCCTGGGAGGTGTTCAGTTACCAGGTAAGCTGTGCCGCGCAGCCCGAGGGTGCGATTTTCCAACACGGCCAGCGGTCGAGGCGTGGAAATGTCGAGAAAGCGAAGCCGCTGCGCTTCGATCCAGGAGTGCCAAGCCCGGCTGGGCCGCCAGAAACGCTTGAACCAATGGGTTACGTTCTTGATGTTATAGCGCTTGATCAGAAGCACGCGGCCATCGGCCGTAACCTTGGCAACTGTGGCGGCACCCCCGGTTTTATACAGGTGCCCTCGGGCGATCAATGCATCGGCCTGCTCTAGCACAGGTACCATAGCCGCCTCTTCGTCACGGGGCATGGCGCGGAGCATCCAAGGCGTTTGGCTTACGCTGAATAGGGTGCAATCCCGGCCGGCCTTGGCCAGCAGATCACGCAAGCGCCATGTACGCACCTTTTCAATCTGCTTTTCCAAGGCTTCCATGGGAAGGGCATGTTCACTGTTGGCCAACAGGTAATGCACTAGCAGCTCCTCGATAAAAGGGGCCAGCGCCTGAGGCAGTTGAGCGAAAAAAACGCCGAGGTTTTCAAGCACTCGCTGGCGTGACAGTGGCGTGCCAGGCTGTTCCGTGCGTACACCACCGCCATCGACCACGTACACACGGCCATCCCGGCGCAGCAAGTTGTCCAGGTGCAAGTCTTCCTGCCACAAGCCCTGAGCATGCAGCGCGGCAATGGATTCAAGCGCTTGCCCAAGCACATCACGTTGTGCATCGGCCAATGGCGCCAACGCTTCCACCTTGTTCCAAGCGGCACCTAGGCTTTCACTGCCCTGAAGGAACTCGAACAGTAACCAGCCACCTTCTCCGTCGCGTAGCCCTTGGGCCACCAGGGCAGGTGTAGGAATACCCTGGCCGGCCAGCCAACGTGCCCCTTCACGCTCACGCTGGAATTGTTTGGCGGCGCGCGGCCCTACCAGCAACTTGGCCAGGACTGGACGACCACGCCATACGCCTGCACCTACATAGCGCTGCCCTGGCAAGACGCGAAGCAGCGTCAGCAGTTGCAGCTCCGCTGGGCCCGCAGCATCTGCAAGCGACAGTGTCAGTGGCAAAGCCGGGGTGCGCCCCGCCTTAGCCAACAGGTGCAACGACATCAACGTGTCTCCTTATGGCGCCGACGGGCTACCAGTTGCTCCAGCCAGGTGGTAACCCGCTTGTCTGTGGGCGCCGCCTGAAGATAGGCGGCAAGGAAGCCGCGAATATCGCCCTCAGACCATGCCGTGGCGCGGCGCAGCAAAGGCTCAAGGTCACGCACGTGGTCACGTTGCCCCAGCCAGGCGCTGCGGGTTTTCTCCAGGTCAATCAGGCGGGCCTGGAAGCCTTCGCCCTCGGCCCTCAGGAAGATGTGCTTGGGGTAGAAGCAGCCATGCACAAGCCCCGCACCGTGAAGCTGCCGCGCCAGTTCGGCACAGGCCTTTACCAGTGCCGCACGGCGTGCAGGCATCAGCACTGGCCATTGCGCCAGCCAGGCGCCCAGCTCGCTCCAGTCATCCAGGGCCCGGGTCAGCAGCATGGCCTGCCACTCGCCGCCCCTGTGGCGCTCGGCAAAGTAGCTGGCCTCAAGCGCGGGCACAGCCCGCTGGGTGTAGAGGCGAATGTTGCGAAACTCCCTGGCCACAGTGGGTTCGCCAAAGGGGTGGCGCACACTGCGGGTGAGGTAGTTGGCTTGGCGTTTGAGATAAAAGCCCTGGGTGCCGACGTCCAGGCGAAACACCTGGCTCCAGCCACCCCGGCCTACGTTGGCTTCGTCCACGGCTGTGAGAGGCAGCGCCCACAAGGCCTCGAAGTCCACAAGGCCATGGCGGGCGAGTAAGGGTTGATCCCCCGGTGCGATAAAAGGCTTCACGTTATTCCCGGCCCTCAAAAAAACTCACAATGTGCCGGATACGTTTCTTGTCCGACGCATTGAGCCGCTGCCGCCCGCGGTACTGCAGGTAGAACCGCAATCGCTGGGTGGCAGACAACTGGTACTTGGCGACTTTGTCCAGGCAGGCCAGGTCCTTGGTGATCCGGTAACGCAACATGAAGCCCCACCAGAAGGCGCCATTAGGGCAGTCGATCAGGTAGACCTTGCCTGTCTCATCCACTAGCAGGTTGCGCCACTTGAGGTCGTTATGGGTGAAATGGTGGTCATGCAGGTTACGGGTGTGGCGCGCCAACTGCTGGCTCACCTGCTGCACCCAGGCCCTGTCCCGTAGGCGAAGGTCTTGGCGCTTTACCAGTGCGAGCAGGTCTTCGGTGGCAGGAAGCTCGCGGGTAATCATGGCGCCGCGCTCGAACGATACGTTGTCGCGTTCCAGCCCGAACCCCACCACATGTGCCGTGGGAATACCCCACTTGGCGAACCGCTTGAGGTTTTGCCACTCGGCTTTTACCCGCGGTTTGCCTAGATAACGGCGTAAGCCTTTGCCTGCACTGTTGTAACGCTTGACGTAGTAGGCCACACCTTCATGCATTACTTTGACCAGCTCGGAGAGCGGGTCGCGTGTAAGGCGTTCACCTTGGAGGGCGAACACCGCGTCCAGGCTGCCAAATACATTGGAAAGCCCCTGGTCGCTAGGGTCCAGCTGCCAGCCTGCCATCAGAGCGCATCTCCATAACGCAGCTTTCGGTCATACAGCTTGCCTGCCTTGTGCTCCAGCCAACGCAACAACTGCGCCTCGTTGCGCATCACGTCGCGCAGGGGTTGCTGGAAATAGGTACGCAGAAAGCGCAGCTTGTCACGGCGCGTGAGGCCGATGTCCAGGGCAGAGAAGTACAAGGCCGCCAGGTCTTTGTTGCGCCAGCGCCGGGAAATGCGAGGGCGGGTTTGTGCCCGGTGCAAATCGATCACCGACAGGCGGAAATCGGCCGGGTTGAACGGGCAATCCGTATGCAGCAGAAAATGGCAGATATAGCAGTCGCGGTGGTTGACGCCGGCGCGGTGCATGCCCCCTGTCATTTGGGCAACACGCTCGATCAGCGCCCATTTAGTGCGCGGTGCCGGCGGCTGAGTACGCCAGTTCAGGCTGTAGTCTTCCAGGCTGACCGTAGGTGCCAGTTCTTCGGTCACGATAAACGAATGCTGAGCTGCCGGGTTGGCACCGCGTTCGCCATAGGCCACGGCTGTCATGGTGGGCACGCCTGCCTCATGGAGGCGGCGGATGGCGGCCCACTCCTGGCCCGCCCCCAGCACAGGAAGCTTGGCGCTGAACAGGTTCTTGAACACCTCACCCCAGCCAATACCGCGGTGGATTTTCACGAAGTAGCCGCGCCCTTCCACTTCCGTACGCAAGGTACGCCGCCCTTCCAGCTCGCGGTACACCTCGCCCTGAAGGGCCTCGACCCCCGCGAACGGATCAGTCGCAGACCACAGGTGCTTGAAGGGCTCGGCCAGCATCAGCTTCATGCCACACGCTCCTGCAGGATCACGTCCGCCGCATGCTCGGGCATGCTGTATAAATCCGCCGTTGCTGCGAAGGCCAAGCCATTGCGTGCCCACTCGGCGCGTGCCTCATCCTGCTCCAGCAGCCGTTTGAGCTGACTATTGAGCTCTGCCTGGTCAAACGGCTCGCCCAGCACGATGCCCGCCTGGGCTTCGTTAATGTAGTGGGCATAGCCGCACACGGCTGAAACCAGCACCGGCAGCCCGGCGACCAGCGCCTCCAACAGCACAGTGCCGGTGTTTTCGTTGTAGGCCGGGTGGATCAAGGCATCGGCACCCAGCAGGAAGCGCGGAATATCGCTACGGCCTTTCATGAACGTTACCTGCTCGTTCAAGCCCAACGCGGTACTTTGCAGCTGGAACACCTTGGGGTCGTCCTGGCCAATCACGAACAGGCGCGTACGTTGACGCAAGGCCTGGGGCAACGCGGCTAGCGCCTTGAGAGAGCGGTCTACGCCCTTGGTCTTGAAGCCCGAGCCGATCTGTACCAGCAGGCGGTCCTGCGCACCCAGGCCGAATTCCTCCCGGAACGCAGCACGCACCTCGGCGGCATTGGCCGGCGCGCGGCGGTCCTGTGAAATACCTGGCGGCAGCAAATGGAAGCGGGACGCTGTCGTGCCGTAGTGCTCCACGAACAGGGGTTGCTGAACTTCGGAAATCATCAGGATTTCAGTGCAAGCCTGGGGTGCGAACACAGCGCGCTCATACTCGGCGAAGTGACGGTAACGGCCCCAGCGCCGGTACAGGGGGTTACGCAGGGTTTGCGCCTTGTCTTCGTAGCAACCGTCTGCAGCGTAGTACACGTCCAGGCCTGGCATCTTGTTGAAGCCGACCAGCCGGTCCACCGGGCGCTTGGCCAGGTCTGCCTCCATCCAGGCGCTGAGCTTTTCATTTCGCCTGTGGTTAAACAGGGCTTTGACCGGGGCGACCAGCACTTCAAAACCTTCCGGCACATCGCCCTCCCAGATGAGCGTATACACGCGAATCTGGTGCCCACGGCGCTGACATTCAAGGGCAATGCGCATGAAGTCACGCTGCAGGCCGCCGAATGGGAAATATTTGTACAGCACGAAAGCCAGTTGCATTAACGCAGGTCCTCGGCCAGTAGCAGCGCGCTAAGGCGCCCTGCTACTCGCTCAGGGTTGACGCGAGTGAAGCACAAGGGCCACTCACGTTTTATGTCATGCCGCTGCAGGTCTTCCGGCGTCGGCTTGTAGGTACAGTGTTTCTGCAGGCATGGGGCGCAGGGCCAGTTGCTGGCCAAATGCTCCTGGGTGCGCCCATAAGCCCCGGTAAGCCCCGGGTTGGTTGGGCCATACAGCGACAGGGTGGGCACATCCAGTGCCGCTGCCAAGTGGCCAAGACCCGTGTCCACGGCTACGCAGGCGCGCGCTTTCACTAGCGTGTCTGCCACGCCTGCCAGGTTGAGCTTAGGCAGGACTGCGACATTGTTCAGGCCAGCGGCAATGCGATGGGCACGCCGGAACTCTGCGTCATTGCCCCAAGGCAACCGCACGCCGATGTTGGCCAGGCCCAGGCGCTCGGCCAGTTCACGCCAATAGGCCTCGGGCCAGTGTTTGGTATCCCAGGTAGTACCGTGCAGGAACACCACGAAGGGTATGGCATGGGGTACCTCATGTTGCCGTGAGCGGCTCAGGCCATACTGGCCAAAAGTGTTTGGCAAGTCGTAACCCAACGCCAGAGCGAACAGCTGGCGTATCCGTTCCACCGCGTGCTGACCGCGAACCACGCCCAGCTTGCGGTCGTAGAACCTGCTTGCAATGGGTTCACGTGCCGAACGCTTGTCCAGGCCGGCCACCGGGGCCTTTACGTAGCGGGTAAGCCAGGCGCTTTTAACCAAGCCTTGGGCGTCAATCACCAGGTCATAGGTATGTTCACGCACCTGTTCCTTGAAGTTGCGCCACTCGCCGCCTTTCACCGTTTGCCATAGGTTCTTGCGCCAGCGGCGGATGGCAACGGGAATGACTTTATCGACTGCCGGGTGCCAGGTGGGAATTTCACGAAAGCCTTCTTCCACAACCCAGTCAAAGCGAATGCCGGGAACGGCCCTGACAGCGTCCGTGAGCGCCGGCAACGTATGAATGACATCACCCAGTGAAGACGTCTTGATTAGCAATACCCGCACTTAATCGGCCCCTGCCATCAGCTGAACGGTATCTGGCGCTTCCATGCCCTTGAGCGCATCGACCACCCGCTGCGGCTCCAGCAGGCGCAAGCAATTGTAATGGCCGAAACGGCACGTACGATCAAAACACGGGGAGCATTCGATACCCAGCCGTACTACGGCTACCTGGTCAGCCAATGGCGGTGTGAAGCCAGGCGACGTGGACCCGTATACGGCGACCAATGGGCGATTAAGCGCGGCGGCCACGTGCATCAGGCCTGAATCATTGGATACCACCGCGTCTGCACAGGACATCAGGTCGATGGCTTCGGCCAAAGACGTATCACCACACAGGTTGACAGACTCCTCCCTAAAGCCAGGAATCAACCGCTCGCGAATTGCCTCGGCCACAGGCTGGTCCTTCTTCGAACCAAATAGCCACACTTGCCAGCCCTGGCGAATACGCGCCTCGGCCACGTCTGCGTAATGCTCGGCTGGCCACCGCTTGGACTCGCCAAACTCGGCACCGGGGCACAGTGCGAGCACCGGCCGGTCCAGCACCAGGCCAAAGCGCGCCAGGGCAGCCTCACGGCTGGCGGGGTCGATTCGCAAGCGTGGCTGAGGGTACGGCGTGGGCAGTGTTTCCCCTGGCGGGAATGCCAGCGCCATGAAGCGCTCGATCATCAAGGGGTAGCGCGCCTTGTCCAGCAGGCGCAGGTCACTGAGCAGGCCATAGCGGAACTCGCCTTTCCAGCCCGTGCGCCGGGCAATCCCTGCAAACAGGGGTACCAACGCCGACTTGAGCGAATTGGGCAATACAATAGCCTGGTCATACTGGCCTTTAAGCGCGCGGCCGATCCTGCGCCGGGTGGCCAACTCCAGTGCGCCATGCCCCAGCGGGAAGCTCAGCGCCTGGCGAACTTCAGGCATGCGCTCCAGGATGGGCCGGCTCCACTCCGGAGCGAGCACGTCGATCTGGCAATCGGGGTGACGGACCTTCAGGCACTGGAACAACGTCTGGGCCATCACCATGTCGCCGACCCAACTGGGCCCGATGATCAAAATTCTCATGGGTTTTCCGCAACGGTCAGGGAGGCCAACGCCTCCCCGGAAATCAGAGTTTAACGCAGCCCGAGCAAAGCCCAGACCCGCATCACCTCGTGGCGCTCGGCTACGAACTGGTCTCCGGCTATCACCCCGGCCTGCTTCTGCAAGGCCCGACGGTGGGCAACGGAGCGGTAGGCCTTGTAGGCCTCTCGCAGCAGGCTGGCATCGGAAGGGCGCACTAACCCTGCCTGCTCAAGCCCTTCGAGAATCCGGATATTATCGGTATAGCGCAGCAATGAAGGATGCTGGCGCGACCACGCCAGGGCCGCGTATTGCACCATAAATTCGATATCGACGATACCTCCAGCGTCTTGCTTGATGTCAAACCGTGCCTGGCTGTCAAAGGCATTGGCCGCCGTCCCGGCCAGGGTCAGCCGTGTACCAAGGTTGTCGCGCATCTTGGCGCGCATCTCGCTGACTTCATCGCGCAAAGGCTGCACGTCACGCTTGCGGCCCAGTACCTGAGCCCTGATGCGTTCAAACGACTGCGCAACATCCCTATCGCCCACCAGCACGCGTGCCCGAACCAGTGCCTGATGCTCCCAGGTCCAGGCTTCCTGTTGCTGGTAACGCTCGAAGGCGCCCAGCGAACTTACCAGCAGCCCCGCCGCACCAGAAGGCCGCAGGCGCATGTCCACGTCGTACAACTGCCCTGAGTTGGTGTGTGCGGTCAGCAGGTGAATGATGCGTTGGCCCAGGCGGGTAAAGAATTGAGCCCCGTCGATAGGGCGCTCGCCGTCTGTTTCAGCCGCGCCATCGGCATCATGAATGAACACCAGGTCCAGGTCAGACCCGTGCCCCAGCTCCAGGCCACCCATTTTGCCGTAGCCCACAATCACAAAGCCCGGCGCGCACGGGGAGCCATCAGGCCGTACAGGGGTGCCATGGCGGGCGACCGTCTGGCGCCAGGCCAATTCCAGTACCTGGGCAAGAATGGCTTCGGCCAGCCAGGTCAGGTAGTCGCTGACTTTCATCAACGGCAGCGTGCCGGCGATTTCCGAAGCGGCTACGCGCAAACTGTGGGCCAACTTGAAATGCCGCAAGGCTTCCATTTGCTGTTCAAGGTCGTCTTCGGGAATGCGGGCCAGGCGCTCATGCAACTCGGCAGCCAGTTCTGGCGCCAGCGGTGGATGAAACAACCGTGCCTCGTTGAGCAGTTCGTCCAGCAGCAGCGGGAAGCGGGTTATCTGCTCGGCAATCCAGGGGCTGGCAGCGCACAGTGTCAGCAGCTGGCGCAAGGCACCCGGGTTTTCAGTCAGCAGCACTAGGTAGGCTGAGCGGCGGGCCACGGCTTCTACCAAAGGTAATACACGCTCAAGCACCAGGTCAGGCTCGGCCTGCTCGCTGGCCTGGGCCAGCAGCCGAGGGATAAACGCATCCAGCCGCTCCCGCCCCATACGCTGCATGGCGCGAAGCTGGCCGCTGTTACGCAGGCTGGCCAAGCGCTCCAAAGCTTTGGCGGGGTCCACAAAACCACCTGCGGCTAACTGCTGGCGGGCGGCCTCATCGTCCTGCTGCTGCTCCCAGAGGGGCAGCCATTCGGCCCCCACTACGACCTCTCCAGTGTCTTCGTCCTCATCGGGGGCGGCGATCACACCGCAGAAATGCCATGCAATTCGCTCGCGCCAGTGCGTCAGGCTGGCATGGAATGACGGCCAGTCACTGAAGCCAATTATGAAGGCCACACGAGCTTGGTCCAGGTCGTTGTCAGGCAGCGTCTGGGTCTGACGATCAGCGATGGCTTGCAACGCATGCTCGGTGTAGCGGAGGAAGGCATAGCCCTCTCGCAGCTCGGCGATCACATTGGCCGGCAGGTAGGCTTGCTGTTCCAAGGTGTCCAGCACGCCCAGCAGTGGTCGCTGCTGCAGGCTGAGATCACGCCCCCCGTGAATCAGCTGAAACGCCTGGGCGATGAATTCGACTTCGCGAATGCCACCGGCACCAAGCTTGATATTGTCGACCATGCCTTTGCGTCGCACTTCCTGCTGAATAAGCTGCTTCATGGTGCGAAGCGCATCGATGGCTGAAAAATCCAGGTAGCGGCGGTACACGAAGGGCCGAAGCATCTGCAACAACTGGGCGCCAGCGGCCTGGTCCCCGGCCACCACACGCGCCTTGATCATTGCGTAGCGCTCCCAGTCTCGGCCTTGGTCCTGGTAGTACTGCTCCAGGGCATTGAAGCTGAGCACTAACGCACCCACGGAGCCATAAGGCCTTAGACGCATGTCCACCCGAAACACAAAGCCATCGACCGTGACAGGGTCCAATGCCTTGATCAGCCGCTGGCCCAGGCGGATGAAGAAGGCCTGATTGTCCAGCGGGCGCTTGACGCCTTGGGTTTCACCGCCTTCCGGATAAGCAAAGATCAGGTCGATGTCCGAAGACAGGTTCAGCTCACCGGCACCTAACTTGCCCATGCCCAGCACAATCAATTGCTGAGGCTCACCGGAACGCTGGCCGACAGGTGTACCAAACTGCTGGCAATGCCGCGGGTACAGCCATTGATAGGCCTCGTCTATACAGGCATCGGCCAGGTCGGACAGGTCCCTGCAAGTGCCTTGCAGGTCAGTGACACGCATAAGATCGCGCCAGATGATTCGCACTTGGTGACGGGCCCGCTGACGGCGCAGGATTCGACCGAGCGCTTCTTCATCCCCACACTCACGCACGGCGGCCTGTATCTGCTGCCGCAGCTCGCCAGGGGCATAGGCGCGGTCCAGGTCGCCACTGTCGATCAGTGCTGGCAACAGCCCTGTGTCTCGGCTGGCTTGCTCGAATACAAAGTCGCTGGCTGCGCTTACCCGCTCAAAGGCTTGAAGGTAACGTGCAGGCCACGCCTGCGCTTGGGCGAGGCTGGCCAAGCGGGTAGCTGCCATGTCGCGCAGTACGTCGGGTAGGGGGATCAACGCCGGGAGGGTCATGGTCTATCCTTGGTGGCGCTCAAATGCGCACAGTGTTCGGGCCAGAGAAACCGCGCTATTGATCAGACTGTCCAACAAAGGCTAGAAATAGCGGAAAATCGATCAATATTGGCATCAACCGTCGTAGTTTAACCTTCCAGGGCTACTTCCTGGTCAGCTCGATCAGTTCCGCAGACAAGCCTATGCGGAATCGAAGTGTTAAGGTGGGTAGTTTTCCTGATGCCCCTGCTGCTGCGGTGCATGAAATGCACGCTGATTTGTAGTAAAACTACAGGACGCCGGGCCAACCAACCGGTGATCCAAGAATTCATGTCGTCTGCCCACAAGGCCAGTCGCAAACTCAGGTCATCGATTCTGGTGGCCTTTCCGCCCTGGAGCAAGCCATGCAAGACCTCGATCCCGTCGAAACCCAGGAATGGCTGGACGCCCTGGAGTCGGTTCTCGACAAAGAAGGCGAAGACCGCGCTCACTACCTGATGACTCGCATGGGCGAGTTGGCCACCCGCAGTGGTTCGCAACTCCCCTACGCAATCACCACGCCCTACCGCAATACCATTCCTGTTACCCACGAAGCACGCATGCCTGGCGACCTGTTCATGGAACGCCGCATCCGCTCGCTGGTACGCTGGAACGCGCTGGCCATGGTCGTTCGCACCAACCTCAGGGACCCGGACCTGGGCGGACATATTTCCAGCTTCGCTTCCAGTGCGACGCTGTATGACATCGGTTTCAACTACTTCTTCCAAGCCCCTACAGATGAGCATGGCGGCGACCTGATCTTCTTCCAAGGCCACGCCTCGCCTGGCGTCTACGCCCGTGCCTTCATGGAAGGCCGCATCAGCGAAGAGCAGATGGACAACTTCCGCCAGGAAGTGGACGGCAAGGGCCTGTCTTCCTACCCGCACCCTTGGCTGATGCCCGATTTCTGGCAGTTCCCAACGGTATCCATGGGCCTGGGCCCAATTCAGGCGATCTACCAGGCGCGCTTCATGAAGTACCTGGAAGCTCGTGGCTATATCCCGGCCGGCAAGCAGAAGGTCTGGTGCTTCATGGGTGACGGCGAGTGCGACGAGCCTGAATCCCTGGGTGCAATCTCCTTGGCAGGCCGCGAAAAGCTGGACAACCTGATCTTCGTCATCAACTGCAACCTTCAGCGCCTCGATGGCCCGGTTCGCGGTAACGGCAAGATCATCCAGGAACTCGAAGGCGTGTTCCGTGGCGGTGGCTGGAACGTGAACAAGGTGGTGTGGGGCCGCTTCTGGGACCCACTGCTGGCCAAGGACACCGACGGTATCCTTCAGCGTCGCATGGACGAAGTCATCGACGGCGAATACCAGAACTACAAGGCCAAAGACGGCGCCTTCGTACGCGAGCACTTCTTCAACTCGCCCGAACTCAAGGCCATGGTCGCTGACCTGTCCGACGACGAGATCTGGAAGCTCAACCGTGGTGGCCACGACCCGTACAAGGTTTATGCGGCCTACCATGACGCCGTGAACAACAAAAACGGTCAGCCGACCGTGGTGTTGGCCAAAACCATTAAAGGGTATGGCACGGGTGCTGGCGAAGCGAAAAACACGGCCCACAACACCAAGAAAGTAGATGTGGACAGCCTGCGCAAATTCCGTGACCGCTTCGACGTGCCAGTGCGCGACGAAGACCTGGAAAAGTTGCCGTTCTACAAGCCTGAGCCGGGCAGTGCCGAAGCCAAGTACCTGAGCGAGCGCCGTACCGCTCTGGGTGGTTTCGTACCGCAACGCCGGGCCAAGAGCTTCAACGTGCCTGTGCCGCCGCTGGAAACCCTTAAGGCCATTCTCGATGGTTCAGGGGATCGCGAGATCTCCACGACCATGGCATTCGTGCGCATCCTGACCCAGCT